>Ga0214917_10001266_pt1 | contig 32689 bp, 52 predicted proteins | sample LL_1208_BB_MetaG_FD_177983 | JGI IMG/M metagenome (GOLD analysis project Ga0214917, IMG submission 177983) | Freshwater microbial communities from Lake Lanier, Atlanta, Georgia, United States - LL_1208_BB | ecosystem: Environmental > Aquatic > Freshwater > Lake | place: USA: Georgia | collected... | reverse complement strand
GCGCGCGCGGCAGGTAGGGGGGGTGCCACCGCCCCCGCCCCTACCCAAGGCCCTTGGGCCTGGAGTCGGCCTCGGGGCCGGCCCGTAGTGGGTAGGGGGTACAAAAATAGTTGTTGCACATCCCAAGGGGGTTGGGCTACGCTTGGCTCAGTTCTTTCAGGGGGTCTGGATAGGCTACCGGCGCGGGGACTGCCACCCGACTATGAGGCGCCGGCCGCTTACCCTTCGCCGATCCCTACCTTTTCGCAGTCTCTCCGAACGGCCGACGGCCAATCAGTAGGAGGTATGCGGGGGAGGTAAAAATAGAGGCCCACAGCTCGCAGGTGCGCGGAGTCGGGGAACCGACAGACTACGAAAAGTCATAGACGAAGGTGAACCATACACCGCGCCGTTGCGATAGACGGCGGCGCGGTAATGATTCATCTGGTGATGGATCAAAAAAACCCAAGCGAAAGGAAACACAAAAATGAAACTCAAAAAAATTGAAATCAAAAATCAGTCATACAGCACTCCGAAAATCATTGAGCGTTACGAATTGCAGTCCACCACAGATAACGGCGAGAAATGGTACACCAGCATTCGCGGCAAATCGGTCGATGAAATCATCGAGAAATTCAAGGACAACGAAAAGTGGTCGAGCGACATGGCGTGGATTATGGGAAAGCCGGACACGTCCGGCGTCCGCTACCGGATCGTCCATCAGACGATCCATCAGATCGCTACTGGTTTCGATCCGAAAACTCTGGAGGTGCAGAACTAATGAGCGACATCATCCACCTCAGTTACAAAGACATCCTCGACAACTCGCGAGAGCTGGGAGCGTGCAACGCGCTGGGCAGGTTTCTGGAGGAAGGTATCAAAGACCGCATCTCCGGATCCTTCAGCCGGTTCACGCTCGAGGATCTCCGCGATTTCGCGGAGGAACTCAACGGCCGCCTCCGGCGGATCAAGGTCTGAAGTCGAAACCCCCGCAAGGGGGTCGCCGCGACATGAGCAAACGCGGCCTGATGAGACAGCTCAAAAACAACAACGAAAGGACACAAGACATGAAGAAACCCATGAATGCCGCGCGCGCCGCGGCGCTCGAGTACGTCAACCTCAAACGCGAACTCTCGGAACCGCTTGCGCGGCTCGGGAAACTCGCGGACCGGATCAAGGATTTCGGGGTCGATCGGATCGATCTCGAATCGGACAACGGCAAGATCCGGTTGTCCATCGCCCACGAAACGCGCAAGCACGTTCCTCAGGACGTGATCCGCGACGAGCTGGGCGATCGCTGGTTCCTGATGCACGCGAAGGTCACCAGCTTCAAGACCATCCGGATCAGCGAGGAATCCAAATGATCGTGGTGCAAAAAGCGGTCAAGCGCCTCGCGCTCGATCTTGCCAAAAAACGCGCCCACAAATTCACCCGCGTGAGCGATGAGTTTGTCCAGCGCGTTGACCGGCACGTTTCAACTTGGATCTTCAACTACATCCACGCCCTTCCCTCGAAGGGCAAAACCATAAAATAAACGAAAGGAAACAACAGCATGAAAACCAAGATACACTACACCAACTCGCTGGCCGACCTGATGTCGGTGGCTCCGGCGATTGCCAACGAAACCATCCACGAATCCTGCTCCGAGCGTTACTCGCTCGTCAGTACCCGCCGCATCGCGGAGACGATGATCCGCGACGGGTGGACGCTGATGGGCGGCAAGCAGGGCGGAACGAGGAAGGAGGGCATGAGGAATTTCACGCGGCATAGCGTGCTTCTCTCGCGTCCGGACCTCGAGGACGGGGATCTCGGGGTCAAACCCTACATCCAGTTCCTCAACGCCCACGCGGGCCGCGGCTCCGCTCAGGCCCGCATCGGCCTGTACCGCGGCGCCTGCGCGAACGAGATCATGTTCGACGCGATGCTCGAGGTGAAATGCCGGACGCGGCACACCGGCAACGCCGAGGAGGGCATCCTCCACGCGATCTCGCTGGTTGCGGCAAAGATGCCGGAAACCCTCCGGCAGGCCCGCGACTGGTCCAAGTTCAGCACGAAAATGGACGAGCGCGTTGAGCTGGCCGAGGCCGGATTGGCGGCGCGTTTTGGCGAAAGCCGCTCCAAGTGGGCGGTGGATGCCGAAGCGGTGCTGTCAAACTGGCGGCGCGCCGAGGACCGCAACTACGATCTCTGGACGACGCTCAACGTCGTTCAGGAAAACATCCTCCGGCCGTTCCGGAAGGGTGCGATCAACGAGGAAACGGGCAAGCGGATCCCGTTCCGCTCGGTCAGCGCGATCGACACGCTGGCGAGGGTGAACGTGGCGCTGGTCAAAAAGGCCGAGGAAATCGTCGGCCTTGTTTCGTGAGCGCCGGATCATTCCTGCGCGTGCTGTCCTATTCCGTCGCGATCTACATCCTCGGGGCGATCTCGGGGGCGGCGATCGGGTGGTGGTGGATAGAAAGGTCCCTCGCCGAGTGGGAGCGTTCCAACCGCTCCCGCCTCGGGGAGGTTGTGAAATCCCAACCGGAGGGAAAGGCTCCAAAAAAACATGACAGAGTTAAGTGACAGGACATGGCCGCCCAGCCGCAACGCCGGAAATCCGGCCGGCGACTGGAAGACGTTTTTCCGCGAGTGCGGAAGGCGCGGCGGCAAGATGAAATCACCGCGCAAGGCCGCCGCCGCAAGGCGGAACGGCCGCATGGCAAAAAGAAGGAGACACAAAAATGGCTAACAAGAACACGATGAGAAACCGGCGCTGGCGCGACGGCTACGGGGAGAAGCGCGGAGTGAAGGTCAACACGTCCGTCCGCAAGGATCAGGACAAACCGCGCTACGTTGCGCGCCGCGAGGACGCGCGATGAGGATCACGCTCGTCATCGAGGACATCGAAGAGAACGGGGAACCGAAACTGAAATGGTACTCCGTTTCCAATCCGCCCTTCGAAAAGGTGGATCCAAAACAACTCGAGGCATCGCCGGCATTCGGTCTTTTTGTCCTCATCGGCAACGTGATTGCCGACGCGATGGAGAAAAAGCCGGAGCTGGAGACCGAGGCCAACAAGGAGCAACCGGAAAAACCATGAGCGCCATCCTGATCGAGGGAATCCGCATCGACCAGATCCTGAACTGGTCGCCGGTGGAAAGCGTCGCGACGCGCAATGGGGTCACCCTTGTTCGTCGTGCCGCGCCAACGGACGAATTCTTTTCGCTCTGGCGGCGCGCCAAGGACGAACTCCGCAAGGCGGGGGTGAAACTTGGCAAATTTCAGGAGCGCTGGATGGTGACGTGGTGGCTCGAGGGAGGCGACACGCCCAAAGCGGAGGAGCCTGACCAGCCGCTGGATCTTCCGGAGATCGATTCGGAGGGACTGCTCGACTGGCAGGTGGTTCCGGTGCGGAAAATGCTGGCGGCGCACCGCGCAGGGATGCGCGGACTGCTCGACGCGTCCGACACGGGAGTGGGAAAAACCTACATCTCGTGCGGATTCGCGAGGTCCGCGGCCCAGCCGGTGTTCGCGGTATGTCCCAAGGCGGTGATCCCGTCTTGGCGCGAGGCCGCGGAGCATCTGGGGGCGCACCTTGTCGATGCGCGCAATTACGAGTCGCTGAAAAGGACCCGTGAAGGCGTGATCGCATGGGGCGAACACGGATGGCCGGAATGGAAACTCCCCAAGGACACGATCATCGTGTTCGACGAGGCCCATCGTTGCCGGTCCGCCGACATGACGCTCAACGCCAAACTGCTGGTGATGGCGAAGCGTCAGGGGTATCAGGTGGTGATGATCTCCGCGACGATCGCGGAATCGCCCCTGCACCTCCGCGCGGTCGGGTACACGCTTGGCCTCCACAACGGGAAAAACTGGTGGGACTGGATCCGGCACCTCGGCTGTTACCAAGATCAATGGAACGGCTGGAACTGGGACCAGAACCACCGGACGATGGAAAGGTTGCACGCGCAGATCTTCATGCACCGCGGGGTGCGTGTCAGGAAAAATGCCGTGAAAAACTTTCCGGAGACGATCATCTCCGCGGACCTGATCGACTGCGGCGCCAAGGTGAAGAAGATCCTCGACGATCTTCTGGCCCGCGTCGAACGGATCAAGGCGGAGACCGCGAACTACGCGCCGTCGGCCATGACCGCCATCCTTGCCGCAAGGCGGGAGGCGGAAATGATCAAGGCGCACGCGATGGTCGAGATGATCGAGGACGCGATCGAGGAGGGCCAATCGGTGGCCGTCTTTGTCTGCTTCCGCGAGACGCTCGACTACATCCGGTCCAAGTTCAACTGCGGCGCGATCTACGGAGGGCAGGATCCCGAGGAGCGTGAGAACGTCATTCGGGAATTCCGCGCCGACAAGTCGAACGTGATCGTCTGCGCGATTCAGGCCGGAGGCGTCGGCATTTCCCTGCACGGGAAACGCGACCGCCTCGCGCTCATCTCCCCGTCGTTTTCGGCGGTGGAGGTGGTGCAGGCGCTGGGCCGCGTCAACCGCGCCGGCGGCGGGCGGTCCACCCAACGACTGCTCTACGCGGCCGGAACGATCGAACAGCAGATATGTCGGGCTGTCCGCAACAAGCTGGGCAACCTGAATATGCTCAACGACAAGGACACCGCCGGAGCATTTGCCATATAGAAAGGAGGTACCATGACAATGCAGGAAAAAATAAATTCAATTCCCAGAAAAGTCTGGGAGAGCGCATACTCGATCCGGAAGATTGAAGACGGACGGGTGTGGGCTATGGATATGGAGGGAAGATATCACGCCATCGCGTGGGTTAGTGATCTCTGACCCTGATACCCCCTGCTGGACTAATCATCCGGCAGGGGGTATTTTTTTGCCGTGAGGGCGATCGACGCGCAGGATCTTGACGTCTGGATGGTCGGGCCGTTCCGGCTCAAGCGGGACCGCGTCCACGTCGTGTTGCCGCATCTCGCGGTTCCTTCTGGCTTCCGCTACCGAAAGACGCCACCCAAGCTCGACGATTCTACGTCGCGCAAGCAACGCTCTTTCGCTATCGCTTCTGAAATTTCCCATCGCCGCAAACTCCTCCCGAAGGCACGGCCCTCGGAAACATTCAGCCGGTCAGCGCCGGTGCAGGCGGAACTTTTTCCCGCTCAAGATTCAAAAGATAATTCCGCCCGTTATATGCCGCTGTCAGGATACCCGTGACCAGCAGGATGCTCCGGTGCGGCTCGCGGAGTTTGCGCGAGAGATAGATCAGATACGGCGCGAGGATCACCACGTCGATGATCCGGAGCGACTGCCCTTTTTGATATTCGGTCATGTCGCTTTTTCTTTTTTGAGTATTCTTATCTGGCTCGGATTGAATGCGATGTACTGATTGTATTGAAATTCGTGATCGTCATATTCTTCTCCATATTTTTTTGACTTCGCATCCGCCATTACGATTGCGGAGTCATATCCTTTTGAAATCAATGTTTTCATTCCAAATGACCAAGGAGATAATTGCCGATCTCCTCCCAACTCTTCTGTGATGTCAGACCATTTTACAATATATGGATTTTCAAATGACAAAGAAACGGAGTAAACAATGTCCCCGTAAAACCCAGCATCAAATTTTGAACTGGTAAAAAAGAACCCCAACGAATCGTCATAAGTTCCTTTTCCCTCTTTAGAAAATGAATTGAAATTCTCATTCGATCCGTGATATGCCTTTATTGTTTTTGCAGGATTTTCCCTTACCTTTCTGGCCCACCGGAAACCCGCGCTTCCTCCCCACAGATCGTCCGCAATGCGGGCCGCGCTGGTTGGATCGGAAATTCTTTTTGCGTTCTCCGCACGGGATGCCCGATGGCGCGAGAAATAGGAGTACATACGATCGATTGTTTTTTGGCTCACATTTGCGCGACGCGAAAGATCACGGGCGCGGGCAACACCGACTGCGGTTCCTCCCCGATGATATTTTTTGCGTGCCAGCAGTCCGCGCTTCGCGGCACGGGCGACCTCCGCCGGAGGCACGGGATTCCATGAAATTATTCTTTTTCCTTTTTTCTTTTTCGCCGCCGACGTACACATCGCCTTGGTCGGGCGGCACGCCGGATATTTTCTCTTCTCGCCTTTTTTCCTGCCGCAGGGTTTTCCTGTTTTGCAATCGACCCACCCCTTCCCGCGATTCCTCATGAACCATCCATGCAGTCCGTACTTCTTTTCCAAACCAAAATCAGGATTCTTCCGGATGCCCCAATTCTCCGCTCCGACTTTCCTGCATTGCACCAACGCGCCGCTGGCATAGGCCGAGGGCCAAACCTTGTAGCGCGCCTTCACCTTGCTGTAACAGGCGTCATGGGGATTTCTCCGGACATTCCCGAGCCGGTTGAATTCCTCGTGGTCTTCATCGGTCATGGCCCTGATGGCCCTGTCTTGGATGGAGTTCACCACGCTTTTGTAAATTTCCGGAATGTTTTCCCGCCACTTTCCGCCGAGATACTTGTACTGGGAATATTTATTGTAGATATCCCTTGCCTTTGCCGATCTCACCTCGTTTTCGACAAAATTGTCATAGTAATCTTCAAGCCACATTTCCTGATCGGAGGTCATTTCCCTCGGGTTCCGGCTTGTGTAGTTCGCCGCGATGATGATCCCCATTCTTTTGGCGTCGGGGAAAACCTTCCGGACGATCGGGAGATAATATTCCAGTTTCTTATTGTGCTGGAATCCGTCCCGTGTCGTCTTCCCCCGCCCGCTCCCGTCACCCTCGTACACGCTGATCACCACCGCGCCGCGCACCATTTGTTTCAGGACGCGCAACGCATCGGTCATCTCAGCCTCATCCGGAATCACGTTCAGCACGTTGAAGAGAGATCCGGTGTCGGTCATGCCTTTGCGTAGCACGTTTGAGTTGTGTTCCGCGGAGCGGTTGAACTGGTCGTACACGCGATTCTCAATTCCCTTGGCCCGCAGAAACTCGGTCAGCTTTTCATATTTTCCTCCGCCCATGTCAAAATTGGTTGTGTTCGGTTTCCAATTTATTTTCTTTGCCGCCGCCGGAATGATCGGGCGCGACGTCCTCGCGGAGGATGCCGGATTTTGCAACACCACCGCCCCGTAATCGAGTGGATTATTTTTCATAATTAAGATGATTCACTTCACCATTTCACAAATCGACCATTTGCCGGCCGGATCCGCGACACGACAGCGTATCCCTCCCTTGATCCGTCCGCGTTGCTGTTGCCCTCGATCGTCTCGACAGCGTCTCTGGAGATCACGCGCCTCACGCAGAAAATGTGACCATACCTCCTCATCGAAGGGTACCACACCAATCCCAACGACCCACATCTGGCGGCCGTCCGGCGCGCCGGCACGTCCCAGTTCGGGCAGTACGCCCCCGCGCCTTTTCTTCCGATCCTGCGGAGACCCCATTCGATGAACGCGGCGCACCACGGCGCGGGATGGTCAATCCCTGCGGCCTCCAAGTATTCCTGAACGGGGTGTCCCCAGTTCGACCCCCTCGGTTTTTCCGTTGCGCCCAGTTGGCTTGTCAAAACAGCGACAAGACCATCCTCGCATCCGCCATCCGAGGAGGAATGCAATGGCAAGGGAGCCAAAAATATAAACAACAGGAAAAATTTCATTCATCGTGCTTTGCTCGTGATCAGGATGCTGGACACCACCACAAAAACAACAAGCCCGATCAGCGCGGCATTGCCACTTTTCTCAATCTGCTCGTCGGTCATGTTTTCCGGATTCGCGCCGAACGATTGCGTCGTCTGGCTTTCGATGCAGGCGCAGTTCGGGTTGCCGAGGCAACCGAAGGCTTGGATTCCGGTGGACAACTGGTTGTCGAACGTGATTGCTGGTCTCATAGAATTGTCGTGGTTGGCGGCTGGGGTGGAGTTATCCGCTGTCTGCTCACCACCTGATACATATAGCGGAGTTTGTTGATTTCGGCCTGTTGCGACCGGATGGTGACATCCCTTGTTCGCAAAGCATTTAGGGCAAGCGAGAGTTGATTCTGCAATGCGACCCGAGAACTGGCCGACTCACAGACCATGGTCTCACTAGGCGTGGCGCCGGCAACAGGAGGCTGGTAGGGATTGCTGTCAGGCGGAGGGATCAGGGGAACAACGTCCTGAAAACCCCCGAACGCCTGAACTGGTTCCTCAAAATACATTTTAGTTGTTCTCCTCTTTCCATTCCCGAACCACGAATCCCTCGTCGTCCGCGAAGGCGTCGCCCTTGGCGGCCAGCGCGACGACCACGGGGCCGCCGTTTGGACGATCCCCGCGCAGGTTCTGGCGGGGGTTGGGATCGGTGAACCGGAGATCGGTGACGTCGCCGTCAACCACCGGATAACCGAAGTAGGTTTGCGGAAATTTCTTTTTGTACTTTTCAAATTTTTTCCCGTACTTCGCCTCGAACTTCTTGTAGGAGGTGAACGGCCTTCCCAGATCGAACACGACCGCGACGTTGACGCCCATGTCGAGGGCCTGCCTGCACTTGGTGGCGTTGCCGCCGCGGGCCGAATCCGGCCCCGAATAGGAATAAGTCAGGTCATAGTTCCGGTACTGGCGGGCCTCGGAGTTGGGTTTGATCCGGTCAAAAATTTTTGTGTAATCGTAGAACTGCACGTCGGGGAACGTCTCAAAAAGATTGAGTCCGGTTTCCTGAAAGCGGAAGGAGATGAACGGCCCGCGCGGGATGTACATTCCCTTTTCCCACCGGAGGTCGCTGGTGCCGTTGAGCCTGATCGCGGGGATCATTCCCTTGTTCTTTGCGTCCTTCATGGTCTGCACGATGCCGCCGCCGAGAATGGTGAGATAGTTCTGCGGCTCCTTGAACAGGAAGATTGTCTTGTTCACGCGTGCCTTAATCTTGGACTGGAGATATAGGGCGGATCCGGCGGTGAACAGGCACGCCTTGCGGCACGCCTCGCTGGCCGACGGGCAGATGTCGATCGACACGCCCTGACTGGTGGCTCCGGACTGCGTCGCCGGCGCGAGATAATGCACCGCGTTGAGATAGCCGGCCTCCTGAGATTTGAACGCCTTGGCGTTGGTGGTGCTGAAGATGCTTTTGGAGGTGACGCTTTTGATCGCCTCCATCTCGGTGATTTCAGGATTCTTGCGGACGCGGTAGTACTGGCGCACCACCGATTCCGGAGCGTCGGTCTCGACGGCGCGGACGTGGCTGGGCGACCACCGGACGTGATACCCGCAGGAACCGATGTCCATGACGAGTTTCAGCGCACGGGCCATGTCGCGCGTGACGTAGCGTTTCACAGGCAGAGTCCTATAAAGACGACGGCGAAGATGATCGTGTAGTAGGCAAGGGCCAGCAGGGGCCGGATCATCCGCTTGTCGTCACCGCTTTCGAAATCCAGCTCGAACTGGGTGCGTCCGTGAACCACGGGGAGGCTCGTGTACCTGTCGATCGTCGGGCAGATCCACTTGTCGGTGTTGATCGAGACCCACGCGGCCACGGCCAGATAGAAAACCTTTACGGGGATCCGGCCGATGAATTCCGGAGAGATCGAGGTCTGGAAACGCTCAAGCCACGGGTTGGCGACAAAGACAAAAATTCCCAGCGCCGACAACGCCCAGAACCACGCCTTGTGCCGCGCCTGTTTGATGAACCTGAGCATGGCTCATTTCCCGTTCGTCAGCATCGGACGCATTTTCTGGTGGACGGCGTAGTGGATGGTGTAGGCGGCAATGCCGAAAAGCGCGCCGGCGATCGCGGCAAAGAAGATGCCTTCCGCGTTGAACTTTCCCGATCCGTAGAGGGTTGGCATGGCTTACGCCGCCGGAAGCATGATGTCGATGTCGCGCGGTCCGACGAACTCGAGCGATCCGGTCACCGCGTTCCTCTGCCAGTAGGCGGGATAACGGGCGGGCGGGTACTTGCCGATGGCGCTCTCATAGTCGTACCAGATCGCCTCGGTCCGGATTCCGGTCGTGGAGGATCCGCCGAACAGGCTCTTGATCGAGCTGAGGAAGCTGTTCGCCACGTTGGTCAGCGACGGGTACTGGTAGGTTCCGGACGATCCCGCGGGAAGAACCCCGCGCTGGGTGGACCGCCAGATTGCGTAGGCCGCCACGGCCCCTCCGGCGAGGAGGAGAAACATCGCGGTGTTGTCTTTTCTTGCTCGGGCGCGTGCCATAAGGGTGTACTCCTATAAAGAGGGTTATTTCTTCAGTTTGTCCATCATCATTTCCTGCCGGCCGACCATCAGGTTGACCTTCTCGGAAATTGACTTGACGTCCTTGGAAAGCTCCGCGAACTCGTCGCGGGTCACGACGCTACGGCTCACGACAACGATCGCCGTGATCGTCGTCAGGAGCAACCCTGCGAACGCGATCTGCCAGTCGTATTTCATAACCCGATCAATCGCAACAGCCAACCCACCACCGGAATGTTTAACAGGGCTTGGCGGAATATGAATATACCTATCGTCGCCAAGACCACTCCGGAGGATATGAGAATCAGCTTCCATATCGTACCTCTCTGTTCTGCTATTTTCAGCTTCATTTGCGGGATCTCCGCGTTCATCTTCTCCAGTTCCCTGACCTCGTCGGCCTGTCGCTGGAGCAGTTTTTCGGTCTGCCCGATGCGGATTCTCACCGCGTCGAGCTGAAGCTGGGCTTCCCTGAGGGTTTCCGGATTGCAGTTGGTCAGGACAAGTTCCGCCCTGCGGATGTTCTCCTTCGCGGATGTCAACTGCGAGCTGACCGGAGTGTAATCGATCTTGGATGGTGCCGTCGCGCACCCCGAGAAAAGTGCGGAAATGATCACGACCGCGAGTATGGCCGTTCCCAGCCAAAGCGTCTCAAAAAAGGCGTCCCTGTCGGCCGGCCTCATGCTTTTAATATATCCCCAGAGGTTCACAATATCCACCTCAAAGCGGAGCCGGCGCCGCCTTCAGGAAGCAGGCCACCACCCCGTCACCTCCGCCCTGCGGCCATGTCTGGTACTGCATGGTGATTTTCCAGTTTGTCTTCGGGATCACTCCGACGACCGATTGGTTCAGGAGCATCGAGAAGCAGTTCAGCCTTCCCGTTTTCAGGGCGTAGAAATCGCCGGCCTCCCAGCTCGGGGCGAGATTCCCGATGCCCCCGTAGAAGGTCCATTCGCCGGAACCCAGAGGATTGGTCGTCGTGAAATCCGTGGTGTAGTACGTTGTCGTTCCGGCCACGTTGGTGATCGTGTAGTTGAGGAGCAGGGTGTTCTGGTCGGAGCCTCCGGTGGATCCGCAGATCCCGAAATTGTTTTCCGCAAGGCTGAGGGCCGAGCCGTAGGTGAACATCGGCACCCCGTCGTTGAAGACCGAAAGAAGCGGTGTCGAATGGTTGTAGGAAACGTCCAGCGTGTGGGTCACGCCGGCGGCCGGATCGGAAATGGTGCCGGCGGCGAGCGTTCCGCTGTCGGCAAGGATTGTCGCCACGTTGTCTTCAAGCAACTGGATGATGGGCGGCGTCTCAAAGTTGGCAAACGTGTCCAAGGAAACCCCGTACCCGTTGATGTTGACCGGAGGCACCGACCCCTGAAATCCCAGCGTCCCGCCTTGCCCGACGTTGTAATATCGGGCCGGACGCTGGACCGGTTCCTCCTCGTTGAGCATGGTGTCCTTCAGCAGGAGCATCAGGTCCCGCCTCGTGACCGCCTCCTTCAGGAATCCCGCGCCGCGAACGCCCCTGTCGAAAAGAACCTTGGCGGTTTCCCTCGACGACAATCCGATCAGGCTTGCCTCGCGGACGAGCGCCGACGTGAAGTCGAAATACTGGGTGTCGCCGCCTCCGGCGTCTCCTTGGCGGACGGCCATAAAGCGCCTACAGGGTTATCGTGTAGATCGAGAGGGTCGCCGCGAAAAGGTTCGCCGCGTTGTTGTCCATGCAGGCGTAGATGGAGATACCCGATCCCGCCCGCATCGGGAGGATCGATGTCTCCTCCCCGAACGCGAGGGAGTTGGTTCGGGCGGCCGGTGCGATCGTTCCGATCGTGGAGTTCTGGTGCGTGATCTGGCTTATGAACACGTTGGCCGGAATCTGCGTCCGGCCGCTCGGCAGGAGATTGATGGCAAGCCCCTGATCCTGCGCCACAAAGGCGCCGGCAACGCCGGCGGTGATGTTGACGATGGAGGAGGACAGCGTCAGGCCGACAAGGCCCGTGTCCTTGGTCAAAACATAGGTGGCGAGCCTGCGGACGAACGGGAACGGAGTGGAAATCGTCGCCCCGTCCGCTTCCGCAACGAGGATGCGGGATTCGATGGTGGAACGTGATAATGTTCTGGGATCGGGCATATTATTTTTTCTCCTCAATCAGTTTTTTGATGGTTTCCAGCGCATTGGCGATCAGGACATGGTCCGACCGGACCAGCGGCAACCTGCCGGTGGCTTCCTCAAGAATTTTCAGGGCCTCCTCGGGTTTCATGAATTCCAAGGAAGGGGCAGGGATTCCGGAGCTGGCGGAGGATTCTTTTGTGTGGCGATCTGCGAGGCAAGGTTTGCCTCGATTGCGGAAATCCCGCTGGGTCCCAGCGCCGCCTGAATCCATCCGACGACCTGATCCTCGGTCAGTTCATCGTAGGGAGTGAACTCCCCTCCGGTGTAGCGGAAATTTTGGCAGGAATTGAACTGGGCGGAATATTCCCCATCCTCCGTCGTGACCGAATAGGATGCCATGATGACGACGTCATCCAAGCCTTCCTGCTTGGGCATGACCATCATGGAGCGGATTGACCATTGGTATTGGGTAGCCATAAATATCAGGGGTTCAGGAGCGCTATCTTATACTGCGTTCCGTTAAGATAAACAACAAGATGTTGTCCGCTTGCCCCTCCAGCGGCGGCCGCCAGAAGGTTTCCCATCGCGTTGCCGCCCGTACCGCCGATGGCTAGGGATCCGTTGACTGCGGGGGTGGTGGTTCCCCTGCCGATACAAACGCAAAAGGACCTTGCCGAACCACCGGCATCGACCGAGGTCTCCGCCCCAAGAAGCGTGTTTGAGGATCCGGTGGTCAGGATAGTGGACGCCGAGTTATAGCCAAGCAAAGTGTTGTATGTTCCAGACGTGATTGCCGCTCCGGTACTTCTCCCGTATCCCGTGTTAAAAGATGCGTTCGCCACGAACAATGAAGCCCTGCCAAACGCGCAGTTATCCGTGCCGGCCGTATTCCCGTTTAGGGTATTGAATCCCACGGCCGTGTTGCTGTTGCCCGTTGTCAGCGAAGTCATCGAAAATGTTCCCACCGCCGTGTTGTTGTTCCCCGTTGCCCCCGCACCGGATTCCAACGCAAGATGCCCAACGGCCGTGTTTGCCGCGCCCGTGTTTCTACGGAGCGCCGCATTCCCAACCGCCGTGCATTGACTATTTGTGGTGATCAGGTTCAGCGCGTTAAATCCCACCGCCGTGTTCTGCGCGCCCGACGTGAGACTCTGGAGGGAGTACGCGCCCACCGCCGTGTTTGCACCTGATGTCGTGCTGTTCAGGGATAAATATCCGACTGCCGTATTTTCATTTGCCCCGCTGGCGGTGGTCAGGGATCCGTAGCCGACTGCGGTGTTGTTGGAGCCTGTAGAATTGACATACTGCGAAAAATTGCCGATGGCGACATTGTTGTTGCCATTGAAGACAAATTGGAGCGCGCTTGCCCCCACCGACGTGTTGCCCGATGTGCTACCACCCCCACTTCCGGTTTGGGAAAAATAACCGATTGCGGTATTTACGGAATTGAAGCTGTTGTCCCTTAACGCGGCACTCCCGACGGCAACGGAATTTTGCGACGATACGCCTGCAAGCGACGAGGTGCCAACCGCCACGTTGCTGATTGCGGTTGTTGCGGCAAGCATGGAAGACGCCCCGATTGCCACATTATCCGACACGTCGGAATTTGACAGGGAGTCCGCGCCGATGATGGTGTTGTTTCCTCCCGTGGAAATAGATCTTCCGGAATTGGTCCCCAGCAGGGTATTACGGGTGCCGGTGGAAAGCGCGCTTCCGGCATAAAACCCTGCGGAAAGATTGCTATTCAGGGTGGTCCCGTTGTCGGTTGCCGGCGTAGGCCGAAGCAACCGGTAATCCGGAACCGCTGTACTTGCCAGATAATCCGCCACCTCAAAGATTGTGGATACAAGTTGCTCGAACTGCTGGTCGGTCTGAAGAATATAGTTCTGGCCGGTGACCGACCAGTTGACCGAGATCTGAAGGTTCGTGGAACCCAGATAGGTTTGTGTCAGGGTGTAGGACATGGCGTCTTGATAAATAACGGGGCGGGTTCAGCCTTCAAGCCAAACCCGCCCGTCATCGGTGAAAATCAATCAGGCAACGGCCGGATTGAAAATCTTGTAGCCTCTCAGGCTGAACTGGATGTCCAGCGCGGCGGCGGTCAGATTGACGAAATCGAACTGGAACTGCTCCTGACGGGGGAAGCGGATACGCACTCCCTCGGGGGTGAAGTTCTGGGTCGAATTCGAGCAGATCTGGGACCGGAATGCCGGCTGGGTCATCAGCGCCCGTCCGGTGGACGTGTCGGTGATGAAAATGGTGAAGAGGTCGGGCTGGCTGGTCGCGGCGGTGCGCGGATTTGCCAGATCGATATCTTGGCTGGTGCGGGCTTCAAACCCGTACAGCTCGAAATCGCTGTCGATTCCCAACACAAGGGTCGAGGACCCCGTGCCGTTCGCCAACAGCGAGATGTTCACCGAGTAGAGAAACGGGATGGCGTCTCTGGATGTCAACATGGTCGTCTCCTTTTATGGATGAAGGGCCGCGCAACCGGATAAAGATTGCGCGGCCCCCATCTCGAATTGCTTACTGCGTCGGCAGGATCGCGAACCCTTCGAAAATGATACCAAGGTCAACATTGACGTTGGTAGCGCTGATCTGGGGGATCGTGGTGCTGGTCGCCTGCGGGAAGTTGATGTTGATCTGGAGGATCTGGTCCTTCTCAACCAACACCGGAGGAGTCACCTTGTAGATGTCCTCCGGACTCTCGCTCTGGCCGAACAGGGTGTTGTCGTTCACGTTCGCGACGGCGCTGAACGCTGTCGTGTTGGTGACGTCAACGCCGAAGCCGGTGGGGCAGAACCGGAACGGCTGTTCGATGTCGAAGTAGGTCTTCTGGCCGAACACCACGCTCAGGATGCCCTGACCGGAAAGATTCCAGAGGGCGTTCCACACACCATTCGGAACCCCGTAGGACGCGGTCGCCCCACCGCCCGTGATCAGCGACGTGTTGGCGCTGACCGCGGCGGCTTGGCGGGCCTTCGGGAGAAGGAAGATGTGGGTCTTGATTTCGGTGATGATGAAGGGGTAGTCGAACATCCCGTTACGGGTGAGGTTCGTCTGCTCCAAGGTTTTCGACAGGCCGCTGACGGGGTCGGTTGCGCCAATCGGGTTCGTGAAGAACGTCAACTGGGTGGTGCCGGCCACGGGGTAACGGACGTAGTCGTAATACTGCCACTTCTGGATCTGGAGCTGGCTCGGGTCTTGCGTCCCGAAACGCCCCTGAAGCGAAGCGAGGATTTCTTCTGAACGTGTCATGAGAATATCTCCTTTAATTACTGCACCGGCCGGAATTCGATGCCGTCAAGACTGACGCCAATGAATCCGATCGTGGTGGTTGCGAATGCGGGGTTGGTGCAGATGGGTGCAATCAACCCGCTGGGATAGGTGATGCTCAAGGAGAAGTTCTGCTGTGCGGCAATGAAGATCTCCGGATCGACCATGTAGGAGTTCTGGCTACGACGGGAAAGATCCGCGTAGGGGAAACGCCCTTGGGTGGTCGAGCGGGTTCCGTCGGCATACAGGTAGGCCCGTCCGTCAGACGCCGGAGCGTTGAGGAAGGGCTTGTTGATGGTGACGAACGTCTTCGCGTTGACGACGAGTTGCAGAACTCCGGCTTGGAAGAACCCGTTGATCAGGTCGGCATACAGGCCGGAGGTGGCGTCGGTACCAGCGTAGGTGTTGGTATTGACGTTTCCGTTGATGTAGTACTTGCACCGGACCTGTTTGACCAGAAACGATGAAGTGCCGAACGATCCTGCGGTCGGGAGGTTGGTCAACTGGGTCGTCTGACCCGTGTTGCCCACCGCGCTTCCGAAGAAGTTGTACTGCGTGGAACCAGCCCCGTACGGAACGTACGAGTAGAACTGGCGCCGCACGGCCTGATAATTCCCGAGTTGCATGGTCCCGAAGTTCGCCTGAAGGGCGCGCAGGACCTGCTGACTCTGGGTCAGGCTCGCGAGGTTGATGGTTTGAGTTGCCATAAGATGTTACTCCTTTGGGTTAGGGGTTAGGCCCAAGCGTTGAAGCCGCTATAGGCTCCCATCGCCTGCGCCACCGGAGCCATTGAGGCACGAGGGGCAAGATACGCGCCCGTGGAACGGACGGGATCGAGATATTCCCTCATGTAACGACCTTGCGCGGCGACGGCCTTGGGGGCGTTGAACGCATTGATCAGGGAGCTGATCGAAGCGGCCAAACCGCCGAAGATCATACCACGGGCCAGAGCGGGGCTGAAACGGCGGGTGAGGGCCGCACCAAGCACCGGAATGGCGAGGTTATAGACCGCGTTGGCGGCAGTAGGATACTGCGCGGCAAGCGGAAGGGCGATGTTTCGCTTGGCAAGCTCGTTGGCAACGAACCGCGTCACGATCGAGGCGGCGACGACGCCACCCGCGGTGAGCAGGTTTTCGCGGCTGAGGAGCGTGCGAACTTTGAACGGATTCATGGATACGATGTTACCTTTCCGGACGCGCACACGGCGTCCAATGACGATGATCCGGCCGGAAGACTTCTTCCGACGACGGCCACCTTTGCGGCGGCTGGAGGAACGTTTGCGGGAGCCGCTCTTTTTGGAGTAGCTCCGCATGTGGCCCTTTTTGCCATGCTTTTTGTATTTTTTGGACTTTGCCATAACAATACCTTTCTTTTGGGTTTTACTTTTCCGCCTGCCGGCCTTGCGCGCCTTTGCGGCGGCCTTTTTCACCAGCCTGCGGACTCGTTTGACAATTTTCCTCGTCCCGCGTCTGGCGGAACGAACGCTTTTTGCCGCCTCACGGCGAATGCGGCGGAGAAGCATCTCCGTGGACGCCGAGGGCGGGTTATCGAGAACAATCTCTCTCATAGTCTGTATTGATAAGTTCCGTATCCCCGTTTTTCGTCAACATCTTTTTTGGGGTCTTCCGCCGCCTCGTGGAATTGGGGTAAAGCCACTCCTTGGCGGTCATCTGGTGGATCCCCCTGCTCCTGAGAAACCGGTCGCACTTTTCGTTCATCCTGCGGAGTTCCTCGCCCCTCGGGATCCGGTCCGGCACGCCGTCGGGCGCCAGTCGCAGGATCTTCCGGTTGTGCTTGGGGGCGTCGATCCCGAAATCCTCAAGGCTGTCCGCGGCCATGATCATTTGCCCATCAGGTCCCGTATGTGGTGGTCGATGATCGCCAAAATCTGGGACTTGGTCTCAGACGGGGGAATCTCAAGTTTTCTTCGTGCGAACATGGTGGCTTCCCGATGCCCGCGTTTGACCAGCCGGTGCAGGGCGCGAAGCTCGGCCACGTTCAGGCCGTGAGTGACCTGTTTACCCCACCAGTTGCGGGTCCTGCGCTCGACGAGGTGATGGGCGTAGAGGGGAGGATTGGATTGTACCCCATATTGATTCTGTGCATCCAAGATTACCGACTCAACCTCGCTGTCGATCATCTTGGGGGTGATCCTTTTTTTCTCCTTCATCAGTCGCTCAATGTGGGAAATTGCATTGTCGAGATAAATAGAGTCGGGTAGCTCCATCGGATATGCCCCCAAAAACTTTTTCATTCTTGGATGGCGGATTAAAACTTCGTAGGCTGTCATCTTAAGGGGAGGGTTGCCGGCGGTCCCCTTGGTAACCATTTCAACCCATTCGATGATCTTGCCGGCGTAATAGCTGGTCGTGAAATTCGTCAGGTGCATCTCCAGTTCAAACTTATCCAGCGGCCATCGGAAGAGTCGCCCATAGGCTCCCTCCTTGATCTCCGAATCTGAGTGTAGGATCTGAACGGCGGTTCCGGACTGGTTGACCTTGGCCTTGATGTTTCCACCATACTCGCCCAGCTTCCATGTCTTTGCGCGGGCCACGGGGTTCGCGACCAGCCCTCTGGCGATCTGCCTTTGTGTCTCCATGTTCACATCGGAAGCCAATAGTTTGTCCGCATCCGCAATGCCGCGATCAAGATCGCGACTTCCGTATTTTTCTCCGGTATATTCGGAAAGCATCCCAAGAAGTTTTTTTGTTGTTGCCCCGCGAGTCACAAACATACCAATTTTTCGCGCCTTTAATCCTTGCTTGATTGCCATGAGCCGGAACCGATCAACTCCTCCGCCTTCGCGGGTGTACATTGTTCCACCGCCTTGGATCGGGCGGACACCTTCCGGATTCCCCCGAATCTTCCTGAGCGTCCCGTAGACATACGCGCCCGTGCGGGCCTTGCCCAGATGCAGTTTCTTGGCGCGGGCCTTCAGCTCGCGCTTGATTCGGAGGAGTTCGGATTCGGTTGGCATGGGATTATTCCGAAGGGCGAATCAGGTCGTAAACATCTTTTCTTACAGGAAGAGTTCCAAGAAAAATATTTTCTCCTTCAACTTCATAAAACATCCTTGCATACGGGAGTTTTTCCCCCTTCATTTTCCCAAACTCAATATTCACGGAATGATTTTCTCCCATAGGAAGACGTGGAAGTTCAATTGAACCTTCAAAAGATTCAATGGTCTGCACATCGCCCTTTTCGTTTTTTCTTTTAGTCCAATATAACGGATGTTTCATTTTAACCTCCTAATATAGTCCCGTCGCGCCCCAGATGGCCTTCATCCGCTGGACGTCCGATCCGGACAGCTCCGCGTCGTACCATTCAAACAGGTTTCTCGGCATCGAGATGCTCTGCTGGGTGGACGGGAAAAGACTGATGGTGGAGGCCCGACGGCCGAACGCCGAGGCCACGGCCGTCAGCTCCACGGGACTCAACCCCTGAAGCGAACCGAACAACGCGTCGGTGTCGGTACCCCACGCGTTCATCGCGCTGAACTGCCGGTCGGCAATCGACTGGTAAACGTAGAGGGGTTTGGGAAGAGACGCGGGCAGGGAAATATTCCCTTTGCTGGTCAGGTCAAACGAGGACTGACCGCCCGCAACCTTGCGGTAAATGATCCATGCCACGATACCGATGGCAAGATAGGGCAACAGCGGGATGATTTCCGCCGCCGCCAAACCAAATCCTGCTGATCTTCGGGCCATGACTATCTCCTAGTTTTCGCGAAGAAGTAGATCAGGAATCCGGACAGGATGATGGCCGCACCGATCGCGATGTTGCGTTGCATGGCAAGCGCGTCGGTTGTCTGCTTGATCGCGGACGGCAGGTTCGGGGTGGACACCGAAAGGGTCGGGGTCTGTCCGTCGGGAGTGGTGCTGAAAAGGGTGGTAGCCATGGTCAGAATTTCTTCCGGATGATGTAGATCCCGAAAAACGTCACGGCAACACCAATCACGATCCCGAGCGTGAAGATGGTTCCCCCGTTGGACATCTGGATGTCGGAAAGGCGGAACCGCGACAGCGGGTTTGACGCGAAGGAATTCGGTTCCAGATATTCGGCTTCAACGGCTTCGGCCATGGCTCAGGTCCTGTAGGCGAGAATAAGGCCGAAGAGGAGCAACGCTCCGGCAACGGCGTAGGTTCCGGTGGGGGTTTGCGGTGCCGGCGTGTTTCTCTGGGCTAGGTTGTATGCCGCCACGTCGCGTTGAAGCAGGGCAAGATCCCAAGGGGGAAGGAAATCCCTTTCCACCTGTTCGACGACATCGGGCTGTCCCGCGTTGCGGCGCGCGGCCCTCCGCCCCGCGGCCTGTTGCAGGGCCAGAGACTTCGTCTGGGAAATGGTGGGGTCGAGCCAGTAGAATTGGTTTGCCATAAAATCAGGCGGCGAGAAGTTTCAGGGCAACGATTCCGGCGGCAAGCCAACCGATCCCTCCGGTCTCGGCGTTTGCCTCGGTCGCGTCTGTCGCGGCAAGCTCTCCGGACTGCTTGACCGCGGAAATTGGGTTTTGTTGCCCCGCCGAAACCAGCGGGCTGGATGTGGCCGGCGATGTCATTCCGGAGGCGGTGCCGCCCCAAGTGGATCCGGTGGATCCGCCCCAAGCTCCCGCAAAGGTGTTGTAGTTTGACTGCTGGTCCTGATAGGCGATCCCGATGTTGCTTGCGGTGTTTCCGGTGAAAGCCTGAGGGGATCCGCCGGACGGGGCGTAGTAGCTTCCCCCCATGATCGGATCGTTTGCATCGTAACCGGAGGGGTTGAAATCCGTGATCCAAGATTGCTTTGCACTCGGGGAGAACGGGTCATACGGGACAACTCCGGTGACGCTCCCGCTCTGGGTGTTGGAAGCGTTGCAAAGATAGCGGCCGTCTGCGGTGGGAATGCAGGCTGAGAAATCTATGGAGTCTCCATAATTTTGCTTGTTCGCGGGCGGGGGAGTTCCTCCGCCTCCGCCTCCGCCTCGGGACCCCCCTCCGCCACCGCCGCCACCGCCGGAGGTTCCGCCCGTGCGAGGTTTGCAACCGGCATCGGTGGATTGGGAGGTTTCACCGGTGCGGTACGCGGATTTGACGAGGATCTCGGCGCCGTCACAAACGCGTCGCTTGTAATCCTCGTTGCGGGAAAAAATCGTGCAACCCACCACCTCATTTGCGTATGGCTTGGAATAGACGGGGCCGTAACCCTTGGATGCGGGATTGGCCTTGCAGGGATCCTCCGGCTGGGACGGATAGTTTCCGGAGCCGGCGTAGCCCGACGGCTGGGAAGGGAAAACCTGAGGGGTACCGGCAATGCCGGCCTCATAGTCGGTCTTCTCGGGCCTTGGGTACACAATCGTAACCGAGCTTCCGTCAGGAAGTGTGAAACCGACCAATCCGGCCGCGCCTCGTTCGGTACCGGTTTCGGAAAGAAATTCATCAGGAGTTCCGTAGTAAAGTCCTGACCCACTCGCCTCCGGAGTTCCAAAGTACTTGTTGGCAAACTCCTGCTGGGCGGATGTTTGCGGTTCGGTTGACCCCGCTCCAAAGGATCGGGTCAGGTTCGACTCAATGGAGGATGAAAAATCCGATGGGATCATAGTATTGGGCCGTTCCCAAATGAGTTGCAACAATAGTCGTGATAGTCAACGAATTTCTGCGCCTCTTCGCAGATCGGACCTATCTGGCCGACAAACTTGGCGGCCACCGCGTCAATCTCCCGCGCCCACTCCATCAGCGTCTTCCAAGCCTGATAGGGGCCGTCGATGAACCATTCGGCGCCGGCGATCATGGTGACGCTTGCCGCGTCAAAAGCGGCCGGAGTCGCCTTATGTGCGTGGAAGGGGATCCATGCCCCCATCCGGCAGTACTCCAGCTCCCCAAGATCCGCGATCCGGTTGAATTTCGGACTGATCCTTGCCGCATAGGCTTTCTGGTTTTTGACCAGTTGCAGGTACTTTTCGTCCGAGCCGATCGCATTCTGCATGGATGTGAACTCCTCGGAGTCCCAAGTCACCGGCTTATGGGTGATGACGTACTTCCTGCCGCCGCGCGTGTTGTAGATCCTGATGCCTGCCTTGGGGTGGTTTTTGATGAAATCGGCAAGAATCTCGTTGGCACGAAAGCGGGGGATCCCCGCCTTGGGATCGATATAGACGTTCGGGGAAAGGGAAAGCCTCTCGGTGAGAACCATTTTTCTGTTCCGGTTGACAACGTGTTCCGCGTCGTTGCATACCGCGATGGACTGGGGGGATCCGTTTATTTCCGGACGATCCCCCGAGGAAATCCGGATGTGTTCCGCAATGCCGGCGTAGTCAAGATCGATGACGGCAATGTCATCGGGCATCAGCATCTGGTAGGAGTTGGTGTATCCGGTCCTTGTCATTCCGCCGCGATGATGGCGAAGTCGGCGCCGGATGGCACGGAATTTCTCACCGGCGGGACAACCGAGGCGATGATCTGCGAGGGCATCAGTCCGTCGTACTTGGCCGGCAGGAACCCGCCACGGACCGCGGTCCTCGTCAGCAGGTCCATTTTCTGGTAGGCGGACGGATCGTTTTTGTTGGCAAGATAGACGATCTGTCTCTGGTAGGCGTTGAACTTCTGCTCGGGACTGAAGTAGAGCTGGTCGCGGTCCTGATAGATGTCCTGCACCAGAAGTTTATTCGCCTTCAGCTCGTTGGCTAGGGATATGTCCGTCACGGAACGCAACCTTATCCCGCCTTTTTCCGCGGCGAAGCTGGGCGTGGTCGACACAATCTCGGTCGTGGTGACCGGAGTGTTGATTTCCCTGATGGCGCCGGAGACCGGCGCGTCGTTCCAGAACTGCGTTCCGAAAACATTGTTGGAAACCGAAAGAAGGTTGTTGGCGAAGCTCTGGGACGCACCAAAATTGGAGCCGCGCAAGGCGGCCGTTCCAAGATCCTCTCCGGCCGCAAGGTTCGCGGAGAAGACCGAAAGGCCCTGCAACGCGGGAATCCCGACTTGGGCAACAGGCAGGCCGACAGGGCCGAAAAGGGTGGCAATCGGTTTGATTGTCTCAAGGCCGGCAGAAGCGTACATGGCACCGGCAAGTTCCTCCTTGCCCTGCTGTTCGTAGATCAGACCCTGCTTGACGAGTTGTTGTGCCTTGGAGCCGCCGATCGCGCCGGCGAAATTCACGCCAAGCTCGCCGACGTCCTGCTCCGAGGTGAATGCTCTGGCAACCTCGGTGGCCGTCCCGATGGCGGTTGGGATCAAGGATGCAAACGGCACGCCGGACAAAAGATCCGTCGCCGTCGCGCCCTGATACAGGGCGGTTGCGGAAGATTGGCCGATCTTGTAAGGGTCGTACTCCTGCCCCGTGGACGCCTTGTAAATTTCCGTTCCAAGTGCCAGCCCGCTTTGACCGATGCCGATCGCGGACGTCCCGTAGTTGAACAGGGACATCTGCTGGGTAAAGGTTGCCGCCTTCGTTTCGATCTCCCGTCCGCGGCGCTGGATTTCGTTTGCCTGCTGTGCGGCGGACTGGAGGTCATTGTATGCCGCAATCATCCCGTTGACGTCGTTGTTCGCCTTGGCCGCATAAAAGTTTCCGACAATCCCGTTGACCCGCCCCTGAAGCACCAGCGCGTCGGATTGCAACTGCTCGGCCGCGCCCTTGAGCGGCAGGCCCTGACCGACGGCGAAGACTGCCTGACCGACGCTGATGATCGCCTTGGCAAAGTTGGACCAGAAAAGAATATCCTTGGAAAGGGAGTCCAAGGTTTGTGCCTTCAGGTTGTTGAATTCTCCGGTGAGCGCCGTGGTGTCCGGAACTTTTCGCATCTGGTCGAATCTTCCCGAATAGTCGCCGGCCCCCTGATACCCCACCGGAACCATCGGAACCTCAGGGACCGGACCGATCTGGATGGGCCTCAGCTCCGGAGCTGGCGGCAAGAGAGGGGCAACCACGGCCGGAGGTGTTGGTTTTTGCGGCGCGGGTTTTGCGAAGTCGGCGTGATCCTCCTGTCGGGAGGATGCGCGGCTTCCGGATCGGGCAAGAAAGTTGAAGTTTGCCGGTTGTGCCATGGCTGTTTAATTTTCTTTGCCAATGCTGAAATCGATCGGGATAAGCGGAGTGACCGCAGGTCTCGCTATCCTGATCTCCGCGGGCGGCCCAAAGTAGGATGCAAGATCGGCAACAACGGAAAACAGCGTCTGCCCGACGCCGGCTCCTCCCTGATTGTAAAGGGAGGATACGGACAGGCTTGGCAAAGGGGACGGCGCCGGCTGGGGTGCCGCCGCCGAGGGCGGAGACGGCTCGGTAAAAAACGAGGCAATGTCGGTGAAAATTCCGGCTCCACCGCCGGAGTAGGGTTCAATCTTGCCAACACCCGAAACGCGCAGGCTGGAAACCGCCTGTTCTATCTCTCCGGAAAATTCCGAGAAATCCGTATCGGAGGTGAACCCGTACGATCTCCTGATCTCCTCCGCCCTTGTGGAAATGTAGGTTGCGGCAAATTGTTCCGCACGTTTTTCCTGTTCGGAGTAATCCGGTTCTTCCTGAGGTCTCGCAAAGTCGCCCTTGCTTCTTGGCACCTGCGTGCTGAGTGCGTCGGTTTTACGCATTTCCTCAAGGCGGGTTTTTTCAGCGTCAATCATCCTCTGGATCTCGGGGATCCTGTCACAATTTGCCTTTTGTTGGGATTGCACCAACAGGGCGTCCGCCCGCTCCTGAGACGAATAACTGCCAGTTCCCGCATACCCTGCCTGCGCGGCACACAACCTTTTTCTGTACTCCAGCTCCGCCAGCAAATCCTCCAAAGGGGAGATCGGATTAGGCCCAAATGACGCGATCGTGCCTAGGGACGGAAAGTTTTTGAATGTTACGTCCACCGCCATGATTTGGCGTCCCGTGCGGTGTTATTTCCGCGATATGAAAATGAAGGCGGCCAGAGCGGCAATGCCAAGGCCGGTGTACAACATGGTATTGTCCGTCTTTGGGGCCTGAACCTGCGGGATCTGGTAGGGGTTTTGGACGTAGGGATTGTAGCCGGTGTAGGGATTCAGGTTGAAGGGAATCTGACCGGCGCTGGGAGTGCCGACAAAGGTCGTGCCTTTGATCCCGCTAATGATGCTCCCGATCCCCGCGGCAAGATTGCCGATGGAATTGGTGATCGAGGAAATGCTGTCCTCGGGATTCGCGCCAAAGGTCGCGGTGCGGCCGGTGGTCGCGTCGGTGATCTGCCGTTGTAGTCGGATTGCTGTTCTCATTTTCTGGTTTTTTTCTCCAAGGCCATAAATAATAACCCCGCTCCGATTAGCAAGGGAAAAGGAGAGGGGGCCTGTTCCTCGGCAATCTGGTAGGGGACGTAGCCCGATTCCCCGAAAACTCCGCCCTGCTGGCCGGAGGATGGTTGCTGGGGACGGGCGGTTATCCTGTCGACGATTTCGGCAATCAGTCCCTTGCCGGCCGCTGGTTCCGAAGGTTGTTCGGTCGGCGTGAAATCCGAATGGGTTTCCCCCGAGTCCGCAACCGCCGTGGGCGGGTTAAGATCCTTGACGGGTTCCTGCGGCTCAACCGGACGCATTTTCGACTCGGCAATTTCGGTGTCCTGCGGGACGACCGGAAGGGCGATTGCCGGAACATCGACCACGGGAATTTTAATGTCAGGAATCATGGCCGAGACATCGGAAAAATTTATTCCGGAGGAAGGGACGATCTGGGCGATCTTGTCGTTGATGAGCTGGTCCAGCTCGCTCCTCAGGGAATCGACGTACCCCTGCGGCGCATCCGCGGGGGCGTTGGCGATCGACTGGTTTTTTGACGAGATGGCCTCGTCGATGGTCACGGGACGGAATCCGTCGATGGCCGGATCGTAGATCTCCCCGTAAGCCGATCCTCCGGACGATCCCCCGATGTTCGCGCTGATCTCACCCTCGGCAAAACTGCCGCCAAAGGAGTAGGATACCGAGGGAAGCTGGACCTGCGGCGTTATCTCGTTTTTGATTTCCGAAACGCCCGAGCTGATCGTCTCCACGTTGGAGATTTGCCCGCTGATGACGTTGAGGATATCCCAGATACTGCTCACGGCACCAGAGGGACAACCGCCATCATCTCCCCCTGCTTGTCCTCGTAGGGGGAGCTTTTCTGGCACCCGTCAAAAAATCCCGTGCGGCCGTTCAGCTCATATTCCGAAAAGACGTGGTCAAAGTACCCGCTGTTGGTGATCTTGGCGGCAACCGCCCGAACGTGGAACCCGAGGCTTTTGAGGAGCGTGTTGAACATCAGAACGTGGTCGTCGCAGTCCGCGTAGATCCTGCCGGTCCGCCCGTACTCGCGAATCATCTTGGGGACGGAAATGAAGTACTCAACGCCGGCGGGATCTCGGACGTAAAACATATCCTTGGCGACAAAATCCCCGATCGCGCGCAACTGGGTATTTTGATCGTCGTTGCCCATGTTGCGGGGCATCAGCGAAAGGGCAAAGGCCCGAACCTCCGGCATCGACGAGTACTTCGTGGTCAACTGCTCGATGCCCGTGAGGATTTGCTCGGCATCGGAAACCCCGTCGGAAAGCCGCCGGCGAAGGACAGCCCCCGTGCCACTCCATCCGGAGGACAGATCGAATGACACGGGGGCTATGGGCATAAGGCTGGAGGTTTACGAACCGGATGTTTCTTCCGGTTCCTCCTCAACGTCTTCGGAATCGTCCAGAATGTCAAGGATCTCCTTGCGGACGTTCTCGAACCAAGGCTGGTAAGGTATCACCCTGTCCTCCAGCGTCATCAGCATGGGCCACCACCCGTCCTTGTTGAGGAATTCATGCAACTGGTCGAGTTGCTTGTCATCCAGCAGGTCGGTCAGCGTGTTGGCCGCGCTCACCGGATCGGTGTCCTTGGCCGCCAGCCTGAGGATCATGTCGGTGATCTGCGCGACGTTGCTCGGCAGTCCGGATTTGGGGGCCGCGGGATTCACGCGGGGTTGTTCCGCCGCCTGAGGGGCGGGCAGTTGTTGCGGTTGCGGCGCCAGCTTGCCCATCAGTTGTCCGGCAAGCGGGGCCATCATCCCGAGGATGGTTTCCATGATGTCGTTTTTGCCGCCACCGGCTTCCTCGGCCGAGAGCTGTTTCAGTTTCGCCATCGCTTCCACCATCTGGTCGATGCTCGAGGTCTTCTGGTTCATGATCGCGGTGAGCATGGTGGTGACCAGCGGCATCATCGTGCTTTCCGAGGACGAGTGATGGGGGCGGGTCATCTGGGCGATCAGCGTCATCATCTGCGCGTTGGAATCCTGCATCTGCTTCATCATCATCTGGAAGGTCTGCGCGTTCCGGTCGCTGATTGTCTCAATCACGTCGCGGATGTCGCCGTTGTTTTTGTCGCGGACCGATTCGATGATTCGGGGGATGTCGAGATGGTTCCCGAACGTGGCGGCCGCGGGGTTGTCACCGGTGGGTTTCACCGAGGGGTCGACATCCCACGTCCAAGAATCCGCCAGCTTGTTGTTGGGGAGGCGGATCCTCGACTGGTAGATGCCGGCCCCGTACTCCATGGCGAGCTGGTCCTCATCGTACTCGTCGACGGGGATCGTCGCCAGCACGGCGTACCGGCCGGTATGCTTGTTCTTGCGGGAAAGCAGGACCTTGGCTCCGGTGTTTTTGTTGGCGGCAAGGATCGACTGCACCTTGTCCATTTCCTTGGAAAGGCGGCGTTGCTCCGCCGTCATGCCGTCGTCACCGATTGCCGAGGGAATCTCGTCAATCTGCTGGATGCCGTTGCCCGCCGTGTCGTCAAGGATCAGTTCCTCCGATGTCCTGCCGCGCCGCCGGCGGCGGGGCTGTTCCATCTGTGCCAATTCCTGCGCGCTGATTGAATCACTCATTTTTTTTCAAACCTCCCTTCGACCAAGTTTAGTTTGTACCCGTTCGCGGTCAGGCGGTCGAATATCCCGACGTTGAACATTCTGATCCGGTGCATCATCGAGGAGTCGACATAAGCGCCCTCGGGGGTCATCGCCACCGCCAATTCGCAGGGGATGAGCGAATAGGGATCGGAGTGAATGCGCTCCTCCACGCACCGGCGGGAAAACTCCCTGAAACTTTCCGGATCAAAGTTCAAGAGATGAACTGGATGACAGGATAGGGGGAACGGCACTTCATGACCTCCTCGCAGGGATAGGTTTTAAGAAGATCCCCGTCCTCACATTCAAGAACATGACCCTTGACGGATTTGTCGTAACGGAATCTTGTCGTTTCCCTTTCAAAGGGATGGTTGAAAAGTTCGATGCGGTACTCCTCATCCTTGTCGAGGAGGGCGATCGCGTACTGGATATGGGTGAGGGGTTGGTCAAGAATCTTGCCCCTGATGGCGATTTCCCCGTCCAAAGGTTCCTGCGGGTCACGAACGACGACGCGCATGAGTTTTTCCGACATGGGATACATGATTGCATCGGGAAAACGGATTTCCTGACCGGATTGCACCATCAAAAACCCCAGATAATAGCGGGGCGGCTTGGGGAGTTGGCTCTTCATTGTGGCAGTCAATACGCTGTCAGCGGGCCTGTCAACGCTTTTGTCATCCTGATGTCAGGGCGTGTCATCGATTTGTCATCCTGCTGTCAGGCGGATCACAACGCTTCCAACATAATCCATAAGGGTAAGTGATAAGGTTGCGGCGCTTGCGTTCATAAAAATTCATGGCGGCGTATTTGATGATCTTTCCGGTATGGATATCGACAAGACCATGCCAATAATCAGGTTGGAACTGCGCTTTCCACTTGCCGGCGGCCTCGCTCGAGGCGGATTCTATTCGGGCGTTTTTCCTACTGCCGGCCCCGTTTTCCCTGTCGTAGTGCTTCAGGTAAATCTTTTCAGCCTGTAGCCCGTAATAAGGCGTAACATCCAGACTTCCCTGAGTTCCGGTTTGACCTTTCATGATAAAAAGGAACCCCCCACCGGAATCACCGATGGAGGGTTCTGCATAGACGAAGGAACACAATGCCAGTCTTTAACGAAACCCAACCAACTGAGGGTAGTCTCCCCCAGTTCCGGCGAACGTCAAATAAAAAATTTGACGATCTCCACGATCTTTTTGGTGATCTCCTTGAGATCATCAAAGGGGATTTCGACAGATGATTCCTTCCCCGACGCATCCCGCTGGCTAAGTCGCAAGAGTTTTGCGCCCAGATCCGGCTTGATGGCAAGGATGGTTCCATCCGACAGGTTGAATTCCAGCCCCATTATTTCGCGACAGCCACGTCGTAGAGGGCAAACTGGCGGGGATCGCCGTTGTCGTCCTTCCACTTGTTGGACTGCTTGATCCCGCTTTTGCGGATCATGATCCTCTTGCCGATGAACTTGCAGTCATCGTCCTCGTCCAAGAGGGTGTTCTTGAGGCTGGCCTGCATGGGGAGCGCCACGCGGGCCTTGTTCTTCGTCAGCTCGACCAGCAACAGGGGTTGCTTGATCGACTTGTTTGTCGAGGGCAGGACCTCCAGCGGCGTGCAATCGATGAACCCGCCGACCGGCATCTCGCGGAGCCGGAGGATGGTGGGTTTGCTGATCGTCTCGAAGCCGGCCGGTGCGCTTCCCTCTTCCCAGAGGGAGATCGCCCCGTTGCCGTTGCCGTTGGTGGTTGCCAGTTGGGTTTTGGTCTTGGTCGCCATACTTACTTTCCTTTCGTAGTTGGTTGTTTGCCGCGCTTCTGTTCTTTTGACGTCTTGCGCGACGTTGGTAGTTGTAGGGGACTGAACGTCTTCCCGTCAACAAGTATTTTCTTTTTGTAATCTGTTTTTATCTGCTTCCGGACCTTCCTCCATACAGAAAGTTTTCTGGAATTCCCGCGGTCATAAAAATTGATTGCCTCGCGCATCTTGAAAGGCGCGTCATACTCGACTTCGCCGTTCTCGATGAACTGCTTCGCCAGCCGGCGCGGGACGCCCTTTGCTTTCACAAGATCGTCAATGGAGTACATCTTGGGGGCGTAAACATCGATGCGCTTGCCCCACCCTTCCAGCTTCATCTCGCCAAGGCTGTTCCCCGTGCCAAAGGGCAAATTTTTATCCTTGGCGAAAAAGAACAGCGAGTCGGTGTCACAATAGATCAGGTCCTTCAGGGGAATCTTTCGCATGAACTCCATCAGGCGGAGTCGCCCGTATCCGGTGACGTGGGCCGCATGGGCATAATTGACGTGCGGGGGAAGGGGAACGGGCTGGTCAATCAAAAGATTATCCCCAAAGGGACGTGCCTTGATTTTGCCCGTCGCAATCTTTCCACGCATTTCCGGAGTGAATTGAGTCGTTCTGGAAACCATGCCGCCCATGCCAAGCTGTCCGTAAAGGTTGTTCATCAGCAACTTATAGATAAGTTTGTAGGCATCAGACTCCGCCTCAAGCCGCTTGTTATAAAATTCCTTCACAAAAACGGAATAATAATCCTCCCCGTCGGCGCTCCCGTACGACCAATGAAGTTTTTTGATCTTGGCCCCGTGGTTCTCCACCGCGTTGACAATCTCCGCGTTGATCCAAGTGCCGGTGATTTTTCCGCACGGGAAAATGATCGACCCCTCGCTCACTCCCGAAAGCCGGTCCACCGAACTTGTGCGGTAAGGAAGCGGGGCAATGCCCTGATCCGGCACCTCGATCGTCACGTTGCTGATCCCGTAATCGGTGATCTTTTTCTGGGGACGGAATTCGGTGGGGTACTTCTTGGTCATGCACCACGGGTAAAGGGAATTGATGTCCACCCACGCGATGTTTCCGGTGCCGCCGTTGGAAAACAGCTCGACACGCCCTCCGTAGATCGAGGAGCGCGACTCCTCGCTCGCCTGCATCCAGTTCTGGCCGCCAAGGGACTGCCACAATTTGACGCAAAGGCCGCCAAGCGTGTTGGTGAGGCGCATCACGTCATATTCGGATATCAGCGTGACCATGTTGTTGATAGCCTCCCCGACGATCTCGCAATCCCGAAAAACATAGTCTTCGGAATGCTCGTCAAACTCGAGCTTCTCCAGCTTCAGGGCCTTTCCCAAGGCCGCGACGGAAGTGGGAAAAAGATTGTACGAGTCAACGTACACCTTGTTCCGGTAGACGGCCTTGATCACCCTGCCGCCGACCATCGTGAGCGACAGCTCGGGAAGCCGGTCGGCAAAAAGGGCGCCTAGGTCGTACTGAAGATTGTGGGCGTAGACGCGCCCAGCGTCCGAGTTTGCGAGCCACTCAAGAAATTGCTCGACGTTCCCCCTGTTGTGAAAACGGCCGATGATGGCGCCGTCATTATACTCCAGAGCGGCAATCTGGGTGACCTGCTTTTCAAATCCTGAACGGCCCGATTGCATGAGCTGTCGGGAATTGTCCTCGGTGTCGAATACGATAAAGTGCATTGTTCCTCCTCCGTCAAAGGGTGCATGAATGAAAAATACAACTGGGCTATTTTCATGTGAGATGTTCGATTTCCTCCGGCTTGCAAAGGCGGACAAAGATCGGGGTGGTCTCCCCGACCCAAGCATGGAGCTGGTTGAACCCGTACCAGTCCTCCGCCTCTTCCCTGTTCATGCCGCGATCGATGTTTTTCGAGATGACCTTCTCGTAGTCGTAGACAATCACGTTGGGCATATTGCAACGCTCGGCGATGCCGATGATGCAGTCATCGTACCCGTCCATCTTCATCATTCCCTCGTCGTTCATTCGATGATCCCTCCCCTGCTTTGAGCCGTGGCCGACCCGTGGGATGCTTGGATGAACTGATGAAGGGCCGACATCATCACCATGTAGCCCATCAGCATCGGATCTCGGCCGGCCTGTTCCCTCAGACTTTCCGGAAGGTGGGGTAGGGGCGGATGCGATTCAATATCGACCCTGAACCCGTTTTGGAGATCCGATGGTTGACGCAAAGTGATGCTAATGCGCTTTTCCTTGGGCGTATCAGCGGCGTGTTCCCCGTTTTCAGGGGTGCTGTTTTCCATTTCCATAGTTTTTTCCTTTCGGTGTTCATGTTTTCTCTGCCTGATCCGCCGGTACAACTCTGAAGGTCACTTCCTGAACGATCCCGTCGCTCATTCCGCGCCCTTCCCAGCGAAAGACTTCTCCCGAGGAGCTTTTGACCTTCCACTCGCTTCTTGATTTTCCTCGGTTCATGGCAAGACGTCGAATCCTGCGGACCGACGAGATGCTGACAAGACCAAAATCCTGCAATGCCTGAGCGAGACCCGTGTGAACCCTTGACCGGATAAGCGTGGTGGGATCATGGGTTATCTTGTTGCGTCCCCGAGGCACGATTTTTGTGAACTCCTGAGTGTTGATGAAATCGGACTGAAAACTGACGACAACCCCCTCCTCGTCATCCAGACCCCTTAAAACGAACATGGACCCCTCCACGACGAGCGTGGTGGGCGCTTTTTCATTCAACGCTATCCTCTCCACGATCGAGGAGACTCGGTCAAAGAAGGGCGTCAGGTCGCCATTAAGGGACATTGTGATGCCTTCCAGTTCCTCCGGCCTCAGCATGACCGCTCTCCGCTGGATGGACCGCTTCAGCATCTCGCGATACTCGCGATAGAGGTTCTTATCCTTCGCCAAATTCTTCACGTTGAAGAACCGCAAAGACTGAGGTGCCGGCTTTCCCCGCCTTCGGCCGCGTATCGTATCAGGATCGATCTTGTTGAAAACCTTGACCTTGTTTTTCTTGGTGACCTTGACCATGTACACCTTGGTGTTGAGTACTCGCCCGTTCTTGGAAAACTTGCGGATCCTGCGGCCTTCGGTATCAATGACGATAAGTTTGTCCTTGGGGATCTTCTTGGTTCTCTTCTGGTACAGGGCCAACGCTCGGGCCAACTGGGATTCCCTGAACTTCCTTTTCTGGGCGGTGAAGATTGCCGCAAATTCCTCGGGGAGCGAGCGCTCGTACCGGTTCAGACTCTTGGGATCGGCAACCAGCTTCTTTTCCCGCTTGAATGTCTCAATCAGTCCCCTGACGGCCTGAGGCGAGCGGAACCTTTTTGGAACAGCCTGAACCTTACGGGATTTTTGTTTCCGCTTCGCCATGCAAGTATGAGAATCTCGTATGGGATGCAAAAGGCAAACGGAATGAGCGAAGAGGGTTGGCTTCACTACATGAGAGGGGAATCCCCTGTCAAGTGGCCCACAAATAACGGGTCTTTTCTGGGCCTACCCACTACGGGCCGGCCCCGAGGCCGACTCCAGGCCCAAGGGCCTTGGGTAGGGGCGGGGGCGGTGGCACCCCCCCTACCTGCCGCGCGCGC
>Ga0214917_10001265_pt1 | contig 32720 bp, 35 predicted proteins | sample LL_1208_BB_MetaG_FD_177983 | JGI IMG/M metagenome (GOLD analysis project Ga0214917, IMG submission 177983) | Freshwater microbial communities from Lake Lanier, Atlanta, Georgia, United States - LL_1208_BB | ecosystem: Environmental > Aquatic > Freshwater > Lake | place: USA: Georgia | collected... | reverse complement strand
GACTTGGTTTCACGACCTCTACTTTTATGGAAGCTGGGGAAAATCTGGGTCTAAGCCCTGCAGCTATTCAGGAAAGAAAAAGATTAAACAATACGGCCCCCGCCTGGATGAGGGGGCTCCGTCCGTTCTGGGTCGCCTCCCATCGATTCTGCCGATGGATGGGGCGATGTCATCAAGCGGAGGATATGGAATACGCGATTCATGTTCCGCGACAAAAGAGCAGAAAGACATTTCATGCGACGCGGCTAAGAACCACTTGGCCAGGCAGGATGTGGGGATTCTAAGAAATAAAAGAATCGTTTTGAGGAAAGCGCGGACCCGTTGGCTGCTTAGGAAAAAAGCCTGGAGAATTGGCGGGAGGATACGGGCTGGATTCTTTTCCTTCAGGGCTAGTCCGCTCGTAGCAAAAAAGTAGGGTGCTAATGGGGCAAGTCGTAATCAAAAACGTCGAATAGTCGCCCCCCAGCAAAAAGAATGCACCCACGTTGGAGAATAAAAGTGCGCCCACCCAAATCTGAATAGGAGCCACATTTTTCGGGGGAGTGCGGAGGCAGTTTCGGAAGCAAAAGAGAAGCAACCCAAGGCAATAGGCAGAGAAGAAGAAAGTGCCGACAATGCCCGAGACGAGGAGGGCGTGAACCAAGCCTTCGTGTGGCTGGCGTTGCTCAATAAAACTTCGAACATCCGCATATTCGTCCCCTTGCTCGGCCTTGCGGGCGACAATGGAAAGATAAATGTCGGTGTCTCTTTTTGCGAGTTCCGGGTCGTAATGGTATCCGAGCCCCAGAAGAGGAGCTTTAGAAAAATATTCTTTATAAAACAGGGCTTTCATCTTTTGTCGCCATTTACTGGAGTCATCCGCCTCCCCTTTGGCCTTGGCGTTCCAATCTCCGGGTAAGAAAGAAAGCCCACGCTGCATAGCCATCGGATAGTCAAAAACCTTGCCTTGGGTAAGAGCGACGGCAAAGGCAGCCATAACCCCTAATGGAAGAATCAACAAAGCTCGCAAACGGACCGTCGTGTAAAGACCTGCCATGACAGAGAGAAAGTAGCGGACAACATTATTGCGGAAGCCGCTGGCCGCACAGATGAGGCCGCCTAAAAAAATAAACGGGGAAACCCAAAGCCGGTCGTATCGCAACCAGGTTCTTGGAGGGAAATAGCATAGGGCTGCGATTCCGGTTGCAGTTCCTATCTTTGCGAGGGCTCCAACGCGTGAGACGCCGGCTTCTTCGCCAAAATTGCCCAGCAAAGTAGAGCCATATTCGAAAATATTCACCCCGCTATAGACTCTCCAAATATAGGGAGCGGTTGCAGGAATCATGGTCGAAATGGCCTCAGGAACGATATCCACCAAAGAGCCGAGAAAATAAATGAGAGGAACTTTTTGGAGGTCATTCGAACGAATTCCAGGGAAAGAGGCCAGAAGGGGAATTGCCAGGGAGGCCAGCATGACCTTGAAGTATTTGCGCCCCCCCCAACCCGATCCGCCCAAGAGCCGGATGCCGATATCTCTCGATTCGATCCAATGAAAAAGAATCACCACCAAAAGACCAGCCAATGGCACCCATAAGATGGCTGGCCCAAGGCGCCAGGCCACATCCAGACCAAAGATCATGCGAAAAAAGAGGTATAGAAAAACAACAATGATCGCGAGCTCCTGAATGGAAAAATTAAGAGGCAAGAAGTTGAGGTTACCTTCAATAGAAAGGCAAAAAGGGATGATTAGCCAGCAGCGGTCCCCCAGCCCATAGAGGAAAAAAAGGAGGAGACCCGCAAGCACCAAGGTTAAGAGCGGGTAAGAGTTTCCATTCAAGAGTTCACTAATCAGCCACGGGCTGGCGACAAAAAAAGCCATAGCGATCAGGGCCAGAAAGACTTTTTGGACAGTTAAATTGCGCACGGCAAAATCATAAAGGGAGTCCTGCAAAAAGCAAAGTTGCGGGGGGTCGTGACAGGTGCCAGAGCTTGATTTAAGCTATCCAACGTGAGGGTTCTCTTTGACCATCCCGACCCGTTTCTGTTGGCCCATGGGGGGTATCAAATACAGATCGAACAGACAAAGAAAGCGCTTGAAGGCATGGGCGTGGAGGTGGAGTGGTTGCGCTGGTGGGATGACAAACAAAATGGAGACCTCATTCACTATTTTGGAAAACCGACCTCCAGTTATGTCGACTTCGCTCATGCCAAGGGTTACAAGGTTGTGGCTTCCTTAATTCTTAGTGGGACGACGGCAAAAAGCGGCCTAGTTCTTAGCCTTCAAAAGATTATCACACGCAATCTGATTCGCTTGAAAATCCGTAGGGTCAGCGAGCTTGCGCGTTGGGAGAGTCTGAGAAAAGTGAACGGAGTCATATTTCTTACCAAGCTTGAGGCTGATTTGGGTAAAGCGCTGTGGATTTTGGATCCTAAAAAAGCTCACATTGTTCCAAACGGAGTCAGCCGGGAATTTATTGAGGCCGGGAAAGAGCAAAAAACGAAACAAGGGGAGCACCTGCTTTATGTGGCGACCATTCGGGATTTGAAAAGAAATGCAGAAGTAGCCCAAGCCGCCAGAGTCGCCCAGGTACCCATTAAATTTCTGGGGGCCCCGTATTCTGAAAACGGCTTATATTATAAAAAGTTTCTCCAAGCCGTAAAAGAGGCGGCACCGTTTGCCGAATATATTGGTTTGGCACGCACAACCGAGGAGCTCATTTGTGAGTATAAAAAAGCTCGAGGGGTCGTTCTGTTAAGCAAGATGGAGGGATTGAGCCTTGCCGTGCTTGAAGCGGGCGCCATGGGGTTGCCGGCCTTGCTTAGCAGGAAGCCATGGGCCGTTCAGGAATACGGGAATCAGGTGAGCTATGCGGACATTGAGAATATGTCTAACGAGGCATCCGACATCAGGAGATTCTGGGAAAACGCCAGCACAGCTCCTCGAATCAAAAGCATTTCGGGGTGGGAGGATGTCGCTAAAAAACTTAAGGATATTTATTTAGGGTTGTAGTGCCCAGCATCGGCCAAGACATCTCGATAAATCTCCAGGTGCTGTCTGGCAATGACACGTGGGTGATAGCGGGATTCCATGGGGTTTGCGGGAGAAGCGGGAGAGGGGACACCTCTTGAAAGCCATTCCTGAAGAGCCTTCTGAAGTCCGCGCCAATCCTCAGGATGAAAGAGCTGAGCGCCTGGGATAGCTGCTGCGATATCGGGAATCCCGCCGACGTTCGATGCAAAAAGCTGGAGGCCGCGCGCCAGAGACTCAGCGACAACCAAGCCAAATGACTCCTCGGAGGGGAAATGAATCAAGGCGTCTGCGGCATCCATCTCACGAACGAGATCTGCCTCTGACATAACACCTGGCGCGCTGGCCCATCCTAAGGATTCGACCTCTTGAAGAGCTTGCCGAAAGGAGCGGCCGTAGGGGTCGTGGCCACATTCGCCAATAAAACGCACATGGAAGCGTATATTCTGGGAAAAAAATTGCCGGAGTTGCCGAAAAATTTCCAATTGGCGCTTACGCTGCGAAATGACCCCGATAACAAGAAAGACGGGCACTTGATTTGGGTGAGAAGATCGTGAGATCGGGGCAAAAAAAGAACTCCGGATGGGGTTGGGCACAAGCCAGGTTTTTTTAGCCCGGGGTGCAACCAGGGACTGCGTGTACAAGGAGTTACACAAAACACCTCCTGTGCGGGGGAGGGTAAAATTCTCCAACCAAGAGGCCAAGGATCGAAAGGAACCCCATGGGGCATGAAACATCCGGGCCAACTCGGCCATATTTCCGTGGATCGTAATGACATTAGGAAAACCGGAGAAAGCGGCAGAGATTCCGCAGTCGCGTTCCGTGCCTTGTCCATGGACAAGGGAGGGTCGGATCTCTCTGAGCTTGCGTCTTACAGCGAGCACACAACCGGCATAGCCGGATCGGAGCCAACCTATTTTGGGAACATGGAGAGAATGAAACCAAATATTGTGATTTAACTTTTGGGGACTGGACAAAGGCTTTTGGGTGCAACTCATGACATGAACCTCGATCTCCGGGCAAACAGCAAAGCCTTCTAGAAGGGCACTGGGAGCCGCACCAAAATACGGAATGGGGGGAGAATAGTTGTGGTCATTCTCGCGATTGTCGGTCGCAAGCAGGGCAACTTTTAACATGGCCGTTTCTGTGCGTAGAGATCGAGTAAGCGATCACCGTAATCCTGCCAAGTGTTATTCATGGCACCTTTAAGAAGAGCGGCTTTGCCCATTTTCTCGTTGGACTCACGATCCGAGGCGGAGCGAATCATTGCCTCAGCAATATTCTGTGGGTCTCTACCGTGTACGATCCACCCCTCAACACCATCCTGCACAAGGGTTGTGGCACCCCCCTCATGGGTTCCGATTACCGGCAAGCCCACGGCCAGAGCTTCAATCTGAGCACGGGCGATTCCCTCTTCTTGAGAGGGGAAGACGAAGGCGGTACAGGTTTGAAGCAACGTGGCGAGGTCAGCATGCGAAAGGTGGGGGATATGACGGAATGCTCCCTCCCATCTGGGACGTTCGCGGCGAAAATCCGTTTTATATTGGCCGACGCAAATTAGCTCGGCATCGGGAAGGCGCTTTTTTACGAGTTCAAAGGCTCGAAAAAGGTACTGGTGTCCCTTCCTCAGACAAATTGTGCCAACGCAGATAAATCGAGGTTTCGTCGGCACGGATTGACGAGGCTGAAACGTTGAGGTGTCGACCCCCATGGGATTAATGAAGATCTTCTCTTCGGGAATCCCGTTCCAAACCATGGAGTCCCTGCAAAAGGACGACTGGACAACAATACAGTCAGCCCGTTGGAGATCACGATTCATCCGAGCAAACATCCATTGAGGAATGGGAACTTTTTCTCCAGGGCACCATAGGTCACACTCTCTTTGCCAAAACCCGTGGTAGGTAAGTGGATGGCTATTGGGGCAGTCCACGACTTTCAAGACCCCTGCGGCTTCCTTTCGGTCAAAAAGCTCTGTGCCGTATCCAATGATTGCCTGGATCACGTTACAGGAAGGGAGGGGCTGGGAATTCACCCAAGTCCGCCATAACGGAAACAAGGCATAGAACATTCTTTCCTGCCATATCTGTGGTGCGAGATGATAAAAGGGCTTCATCGCAACATGGAAAGGCCAGCAACGTCGATAAAGGTTTGCTGATATACCCGTACGATTCTTTTCGGAAATCCATAGCCCTGCCAAAGCCCCGCGTTTTTCAAAAGCTAGTGCAGGATGAGGTAGCCACCAGCTCCCGCATGTAGCCAACAGAACCTTGAGATCCGGTTTCACGCAAAAAAGGGGACGGACTCCTTAAAAAAAACAGAAAGTCTCTGGGAGGTCGCAGGAATGGAAAATGATTCAAGACGGGAGGAATCCGTTTGCCGCACCTTATCCTGAATGATTTGGATCATAAGCTCCAAAAGAGCTTCGGGGGTTTCGGCGCTTAGGTAAAGGCAGGCGTTTCCAAGGACGGGCTTGACGCTGCTGGCCTCGGTTGAGATGACACGAAGACCGGCAGAAAGGTAGGAAAATAGTTTCGAAGGGAACGTAACCTGAGAAACTGCATTGTCGGAGATCTGTAGATTGATGCCGACATCTGTCTCACTCAAAAGCTGGGAGTGGGCCTGAGCGTCGAGAACCGAGTGAAACACAACTTTCTTGGCAAACTTTGGATTTTCCGTGAATTGCCGAACGTTGCGCTCGAGCGGGCCGGATCCGGTGATATCCAAGCGCCATCCGGAATCAGGCAGAAGGGGGATGGTTTTGAGAAGAAGATGGATGCCTCGTGGATCATCCAGGGAGCCTGCATAGATAAAGCGGGTATCGGCCCCGGGTTTCGGAGCCCTGTTCTTTTGTCGAAGAGGAATATAAAAACCCGGAACAAGGACTTTGGGGATTTTGGGGTTCAAGCGCTCGCCGAGCGAGGGATGGGCCAGAATGGCCCCTTGGATCAAAGGTTTTCCGAAAAATTCAGCTGGGCCGCTAAATAATCGGGGCCATCCCCGGTCCGTCAGGTGTTTGCCGTCTTCGTAATCCAGGAGAATGTTGGAACCGTACAGAAGTCGGCAAAGCCATGCGGCCATCACGTAGATCAACTCGAAATTATCGAGAACGAGGACATCGCCCCGGCGAACATGGCGGACGACATGTAGAGCATAAGAAAACCATGAAAAAGGAATGCGAATTTTTGGGGCGTCCAGATTGCCGCAAAAAAGCTGGCGAAAATTAGCAAACGTGGTGGAAAGGGGAGGGAGCCAGCGCGGGTAGCGCCGGGAAAGAGCTTTCGGTGGGGAGGATAAGATAACGAGTGGGGCTCCAGTCGCCTCATGGATGCAGGCAAATAAGTCTCGGCGCTTAGGGGAACTGAGGCAGGGGGGGATTTCTTCCCCTCGAATCGAAACGTACGATGCATCATAGACGTTGGACAAAAATAAAATACGGGGACGGGAATCCTTCATTTGAAAAAAAGCACGCCCTCTAAGCATGAGAGATGGGGAAAAATGGGCTTGGAAAAAAGCATGGAAAGGGTATGTAAACCCATACGGTTTAATAAATTAACCCGAATATCATAGTGCTCAAGTCTCTTAAAAAAATATATTTGGCGACGCCAGGAATACCACCGATCTGGAGGGCTGTAAGAAAGGGGTTACAAGACGATCCAGTCTGTCGTGCGTTCTACCAGAAGGTATTTGAATCAGGCAAACTACGACTTCCTTGGGTTGATCCCGAGGCTATTTCACCTGCAGCGGGGGGGGTGTTTTTACCGGCTCTATATCCTTTGTACGCAGGGGAGGACGCCCCTCTGGCGGACATACTTTTTTTGATGAATGCGGCCAAAGGACGTGGGGCCAAAAGGATCCTTGAAGTCGGAACCTACCGAGCCCGCACCACGTATGCGTTTTTTCTCAACTGTCCTAACGCAAGGATCACCAGTTATGACATTCAACGGATTGATTCGGGATATCGGACGAAATTGGAAAAAGAGGACCGTGTTTCGCTTCGACTGCGATCCTTTCAGGAATCTGAGGATGAGCTGAAAAAAGAGGAGCCCTACGACTTTATATTCATTGACGGCTCTCACAGGGTTAACGACGTGGTGCTGGACTCCCTTTTGGCCCTCAAAATCCTAGCCGTCGGCGGGCTGATCGTTTGGCACGACTATCGCACCAACGGCTATGCGACAGAATTACTGTGCGTGCCGGAAGGCTTAAGCCGACTTCCTCAAGGCTATTTGCTTCATGGGGTTCGCGGCACAACCTGCGCCGTCTTCGAAAAGAAACGGCCTTAGTCCCCGCGGGCAACTAGGCGGGTCTCTTGGATCAAAAAATAGGCCCAGCTAGACAGAAAAATCGCGCCAACAAAAATCATCCAGACGGCCGGCGCGGGATCAAGTGAGATAGCGAGAGCTAGGGCAAAACCCATTCCGGAGGAAAGAAACAAACTCCACTGATTCAAGGAAAGAGCCGCTCCGATCTGTCTTTGAATGGCCAGCAGGGAAGGGGCGTAGTTCAAAAGAATGGGCGGTAATTGGCTGGCCAGCACAGCCAAAGAAAAGCCGTAAAGGGAAGGATAGAGATAACAAATCCCGAGCGACAAAGACAAAGAGGAAAACTCAACGATCGGTCCCCATCGCATCACCGAGCGGCGTTGCCATATATTCGCAAAGCAGGCCAAGGCACGGACAATCCCGGCCAGGATAAGCCATGCAAAAACGGCCCGGGTCGAAGAAAGAGGGAAGATGATGCGGTGGTGCGTCCAGAAAGAGACAAAAGGCTGATTCAGCCACAAGGCAGCGCTAGAGAAAAACGCGAGAAGGGAGATGGACAGGAGAAAAAGCCGTAAAAAAGAATGGTAGCATTTAATAGGATCCCCTCTTTCCAGAATTTCCGAAAGACCGGCATAGGCAGAATTGAAGAGGTTGGTAAAAATCATGTACGCGAAAGATGCAACTTTAAAGCCCACGTTCCAAATGGCCACTGCTTCAAGACCGAGAAAGCGGCTTAAAAAAACAGACTGAAGTGTGGCACCAGCAGTCGAAAAGCCGGACCAGCTAAAGAAATCCAGGGATTCCCAAAAAAGCATGGTGACGCCTTGCCAGGATGAGGGGGCTTTGCGCCAATGAGCTGGCAATAGCTCAAGACGGTGAACCATGACGAGCGTTGTGATGGCCGAGGCGCTTTGTTGAAAGAAAAAACTGATGGGAAGGCTCCATAACCCGAGCCCCATTCGCAGGCAGGCCCAGATGATGCCTAGCGAAAGAAGAGAGGCAAAACCACCGATCAGGTTATTAAATTCGGATCGTTGGGCGGCTAAAAGAAGAGCAGAAAAAGGCCGGACCAAAAAAAACAGGCCCACGATAAGGAATTGGGAAAAAAGAATGACGCTGAAAAGAGGCAACTTTTCTGAGCTGATGCCCAGAAGAATTCCAACGGGAAAGGAGAGAAGACCGAGGAGGCAGCAGAGACTTCCTTGGGCAAGTGAAACAAGGAATGCGCTTTTGAAGGTTTCGGCGAGTGGGTTGGGCTCCCTTCGGGAAAGAGGCCCCACGAATCGGCGGATGCAGGCGGAGGTGACGCCGGCGTCCACCAACCCGAGATACGTCGCAAATTGGGTGACGAGTGTCCAGAGACCGAGTTCGGCCAAATTTCCATAATGCAAGATCAGGGGAACTAGGCCAACGGAATACAGAGTGGCAGCACCAACTCCCAAGTACGATGTGGAGAGAAGGCGGACGAAACGGCCGGTGCGGTTCGCCGTAGAAAAAAAAGATTTAAGGTTCATGCGGCAGTTCAGGGGGTAGATATGTTGCGCACGCCCATGCGAGGGAATTCCGAAAACGGCATCCCAAGAAAAGAAAGGTCACGGGCGAGTCTCGCCTCCAGACTTTTAGATGGGGAGGCCAAAAAAGCAGGGATTGGTTCAAGGAACCGGGTTCGAAGAGGTGAAAAGCCTCTTCCTATAACCGAAAGGTGTACGGCATAAAGGGGGATCATTTATGGCTTGGCCCATCCGCTAGGCTCCAAAGCCAGCCATGTTTCCGGCCCGACTTTGGCCAAAAGAGAGAGGCTGATCTGGGATCTTTCCTTCGCGGCGATACCCCAACGAGCACTCCATGCAGACCAATCCTTTTTACGGATCAGAATCAGATCAGGAGACGAGATGGGGGGACGATCTGCAATCTGGCGGCTTTGAACAAGTCGCTTGCCATAGGGCCACCACAGCGGGCCTTCGGTATCGTTGGAGTTGGAAATTAATAAGATATTTAGAAAACGGCCGCTCAGCTCTTCAGGGATTAAAGGGCGCAGACCTGCGGCTCTTTGGTCATAGGCGCAACGTATGGAATGAATCCGAGAAGACCAACGATCACCAGCAGGAATTCGGGTCAAAAGGCTTTCCGCCATGTTCCAAGGGATCAAAGGGCGACTGGGCGAAAGAAGCAGAGGGGGTACGAGTAAAATAAACAGCGATAATGTCGCCCAACGGGAAAAGGGAGTGCGTGTTTTTAGAGTGCCCCAAAGAGGCAACAGCATAATGGGATAAAGTGGAGCCAAAAGGCGCGGAAGGGCCTCAGAAGATAGCTTCCCCATCATCACCATAGCAGAAGTCCATGCCGCGAGCGTAAGGGTCCAAAGTATTGCCGTGCGGCGATGCCGAAAGAAAAGGCAAGTCCCAAGACCAAAAAGTGCCATCGGCCATCCCCAGGCAGCATTTTCCTCAATTGAAAATTCTGACGAAGACAGGCTCCATCGTGGGTAGGCGTCACGAACTATATCGCGTGCAGCCTTCGGGAATGCCCGCACGATCGAATGCATCAACCGACAAGCGCCAAAATCGACAGGCTGCTCGAGGTTGGCCGCCAAAACGAGTGCGGCATTCCCCGCTAAGACAGGGAAAAAATGGTGGGATTTCATTTTTCCCTCGTCGACCGGATCTCCCGACCAGTCCCCCGTGTGTCGATCATTAAGAAAAGCGGTCGGCGCAAACGAGACGGCCAAAGCCAAAGGAAGAGCCAAGAGAGCCGGGCGGAAAAGAGCGAGGCAGTGGCGAGTCTCCGAAAGAAACTTGAATGTCCAAGGCAGAAGAAGAACTAAATTCGAGGCTTTGACTCCGGTTGACAGAGCGATGGCAACTAAGCTCCAACCGACTGAGAATCCAACAAGACCATGTCCGGGCAACAAGGCTAGCGCCCCTAGGAACCAAAAAGCACCCAAGAGGTCGTTGCCGATTCCTCCCGCTTGAAGAACAAAGATGGGAGCCAAGGGGAGAAGCCACATCCAAAACCATGAGGAACGCCGGGAACAACCCACACCGCGGAGCAGCCGAAAAAAGACGGAAGGAAGAAGAAGGAAGCAGCCCCAGTTGGGCAAAAAAAGAAAACGGTCAGTTTTAAATATAACAATCAAGGGGGCCAAAAGCCATTCCTGTCCGACGCCGCTGTAGTTTTGGCGGGCATTGGCAGTTGGAATCCAGAGCCAACCCTTTTCAGAGAGCCAATGCATAACCCGGGGAATTCGGTAGCTGAGGGCATCATAATTGGAGGGTGGATATAGAAGTGCGCCCACCAGAACAAGAAGAGAGACGAACGCAAAAGCCGCAGGAATCGGACGACGTAGGCGACGGATGCATTTCGAAAAAAAGGGAAACCAAAAGGCTTTTTGAACTAAAAAGAAAACCACGACAATTGCAACACCTAGACTGATGAGATAAGAAGACCTTTCAAGATGACCGAGAGAGGAAAGCAGCCAGCCGGAAAAATTCATAACCGCCCCCATCCAGACAGCACTGGCTAGCAGAGACAGTCCGGCGCCTCGTGTCTTCACCTCCTAAAAAGATTATACTTTAAAATGCAGCGAATGGCGCTGACGCCGTCTTTCCACCCGATCTTTTTACCCTCGGCATAGGTGCGGCCGCTGTAGGAAATGCCAATTTCGTAAAAGCGGGCTCCCAACCGCGAGAGCTTGGCGGTGATCTCCGGCTCGAATCCGAAGCGGTTCTCCATAATTTGGACTTTTTGGATGACTTCTCGCCGGAAGGCTTTGAACCCGGTTTCCATGTCTGTGAGGTTGAGGTTGGTGAACATATTTGAAAGAAGAGTAAGCGCAGCATTCCCGACGCTGTGCCAAAAATACAAGACTCGGTGCGGTTGGCCGCCTAAAAAGCGGGAGCCGTAGACGACATCTGCCTTATTTTCGATCAAGGGTTGCAGCATGGCGGGGTACTCGTGGGGGTCGTACTCCATGTCGGCATCCTGGATGATCACGTAGGGGAGCGTGGATGCGGCGATGCCGCTCCGGAGGGCTGCACCTTTCCCCTGATTGTACTCATGGCGTAAAACCAAAACACGGGTGTTATAGCTCGAGAGCTTTCTCAGAATGTCGGGGGTCGAGTCGGTTGATGCATCATCCACCACGATAAGCTGTCCTGTCTCTGGACGGGACAGAACCTTGTGGATCACAGCCTCCAAAGTGGTTCCCTCATTGAAAGCCGGCATCACAACGGAGAGGCAGAGAGTTGGAGGACTCATCACTTAAAATCATCCCTCAGGGGCTTCTTGGGGAAAAGAGTCAATTTGGCCGGCACGCTATCGGCTGGAAGATCGTCAGAACTGGAGACAAGATGGGCTCATGGCTTTTCAGAAAGAGCGGGTGGACGTTCTGGGGGTTGGAATCAGTGCTCTCAACTTAGATTCGGCCAAGAGAACGATTCTGGAGCGATTGGAGAAAAGGGAAAAAGGATACATCTGTGTCACGGGGGTGCATGGGGTCATTGAAGCTCAGGACGACTCCAAGTTTCGCAACATCCTCAACGACTCTTTTTTAACAACCCCTGACGGGATGCCCATGGTTTGGGTGAGTTGGCTCAGGAAGCATCATGAGGTGGACCGGGTGTATGGGCCCGACTTGATGTTGGAAATGGCCGAAGCGACGCAGAACGGTAAATTTACCCATTTTTTGTACGGTGGGCGACCGGGGATTGCGGAACTTTTACAGAAAAGATTGGAGGATAGGTTTCCTGGGATCCGGATTGTAGGAACCTATACCCCGCCGTTCGGGCCGCTCTCACCCGACCAAACTCGTGAGCTGGAAAAAAGATTCCAGGATCTCAGGCCGGACATGACGTGGATTGGACTGAGTACGCCCAAACAGGAAAAGTTTATGGCGGAGTATCTGCCCAAACTCCACACGACCGTGATGTGCGGCGTGGGAGCCGCTTTTGATTTTCATTCCAAGGTGGTGAAACAGGCTCCTCGTTGGATCCAAAGGGCCGGCTTTGAGTGGCTTTATCGGACGATACAGGAGCCGAGGCGGCTGTTCTGGCGATATTTGAGGAACAACACGCGGTTCCTCTGGCGCTATGGCCTAAGTTGCCTGGGACTGGAGCCCCCGCGGCGGGAAGAAGGGGTATCGATCGCCTTTTTAGGGTGTCGGGGCGTGCCTGCGCGATATTCCGGATTCGAGACATTGGTCGAAGAGCTGGGATCTCAGTTGGCCCTGCGCGGGCATGCGGTGACAGTGTATAATCGGGCCCATTTTTATCCTGAACGCTCTCAGGAATACCGGGGCATGAGGATTGCTTATTTGCCGAGTATTCAGACCAAAAGCCTAGAGACCATCACCCACACCCTGCTGGCTGTGATTCATGCGGCGGTGCGCAAGTTCGACGTGGTCTATCTCTGTGGAGTCGGAAATTCTGTTTTGGCGGGCATTCTGAAACTGGCGGGTAGCCGCGTGATAGTGAATGTGGATGGCGACGATTTTCGGCGCCAGAAGTGGCACCCCTTTGCGCGGTGGTGGTTAAAACAAAGCGAGAGATGGGCCACGCAATTCAGCGATGTCGTCATCGCCGACAACAAGACGGTGGTGGATCGCTACATGCGGGATTATGGTTTTCAAACCACGTATCTTTCATACGGGGCGCCTGCGCAATCCAGTAAGGGGGGAACGGAGGCGCTCAAAAGATTGGGGCTCAAGCCAGGCGAATATGTTCTCTACGCGGGGCGGTTGACCCCGGAAAACAGACCGGATCTTCTAATTCGCGCCTATAATCGGGTTTCCACAGAATGGCCCTGTGTAGTCGTAGGAGGTGCTGGATATGAAACGGATTACGAGGCGGAACTCCGCGATCTTGCGGGAAAGGGCGTGAAGTTGGCGGGCCCCATTTATGGCGAGGGCTATCGGGAGTTGAGCTTACATTGTGGGATTTTTGTTTTGCCGGGAACAGTGGAAGCCACACGTTTGGTGCTCTTGGACCAGATGGGGTTTGGCAGTGCGATCCTTTACCATGATTGTGCAGCCACCCGTGAGGTGATTGGCAAGGCAGGCGCTCCGTTCGGTCCGGTGAATGCAGAGAGCAGTTTGGCTGCAAAACTTGAGGAACTGATCGCCGATTCTGGGGAGAGGAAAAGACTGAAGAATGCCGCACTGGCGCGGGCCCGGGAGAATTACAATTGGGGAAAAGTGGCTGACGAGTACGAAAAGATTCTGGAGAAGCTAAGCCCAAAAAAAATCAGCGGAATGTAGTTTCCCAATTAAAACCAATCGAAGGGTCGTTCCAAGGCCGACGGATCTCATCCGGATTTTTTCTGTCGTAAGACTCGGAAGGAAGATTGATCAATAGAACCTCTTCGGGGGAGATGGCTTTGAAGCCGTGAAATACGCCCGGGGGAATTTGGATAAGAACGCGGTGGTGTTCCCCGACGACGATGCTGTGGGTTTTGCCCTGGGTCGGACTTCCGGGGCGATCGTCAAAAAAACCGATCTTCGCCATGCCATGAATCACCGAAATGCAGTCCGTCTGCTTCTTGTGTGCGTGCCAGGCTTTGATAACCCCGGGATAGATCGAGCTGAAATAGGCCTGACCAAACCCAGGGAAGTGAGGGTCATCCTTACGCAAGATTTCCATCACGCGTCCACGGTCGTCGCAATGCTGGGTTAGGGGAAGGATACGAAGGCTATCGATCATTCTGTAAGTATGGAAGATTGGCTCGCAGTGAAAAGATTAAGATGAAGGGGAAGTTAGCGACCGGCAGGAATACCTAAGAATCCAAGGGTGTAGCGATGGGCTACTTCCAAAAAGTTTTTTAGGGTAAAGCCGAAGGTTTTTAAGAATCTCCGGGCATTGCCAGCAAGGTAAAGGGGGAGATGGCGGGGACGAGGGGAGATTACACAGGTAAAGGCGAGATTCTGGAGAAGCATTCCAAATTTGCAGTAATGTGCGTCAGGGCTGGAATTTGGAGGAAGGCGCGTTTCAACCGGAGGAGCGTGGATGACGGATACGGCGGGCTCGGCCCAAGCGGGGGCAGCGGCGGAGAGGCGGAGAGAGAACTCCACATCGTCCCCATAGGCCATCATGTCGGAGCGGGGAGGGCCAGCCCGAAGCCAAGTGTCTTTTTGGATCAGCAGGCAGGGACCGATACACCAAGCCATGGGATATCCGGATGGGGCAAGAGAGCGGGCCTTTTCCAAGTTGTTGCCAGCTGTCCGAAAAGAGCGGGCGAGAGACCAAAGAATCGGTTCCGGCACTTCTTGCAACTTTCCGCTAGCATCGATCAAGAAAGGCGCGACGGTGCCGGCTTGATGCTTTTCCAATGAGCTCAGCATGGTTTTGAGGTCAGTCGGGGCGAGGATAATATCGTCATCCATGACAAGGAGATGAGTCAGGTCAGGAAATTTTTCCAATGCTTTTTTAGCAGCCCAGGTGAGCCCTCCCCCAAAGCCCAGATTTTTTCCAGGGGAAAGAAATTCAATGGGGAGAGCCGAGCGATGGGTCAGCGCAAGAGTCGACGGATCTGAGCCGTTGTCAGTTGCCACCACGGCAATCGGACGGAGAGTCTGCCTCTGTAGAGAGTCGAGAAGCCGGCCGAGAGCATCAGCGCGAAACCGGGTGGCGACCAGGCCGACAACTTTGGGGGCTTGCGTCACAAGCCCATGATGGAGGGTTTTTGATGAAGATGAAGATTAAGATTCAGCCCGGTTTCCGGGGTCCGGGACGGAGGATTGGGAATTGAGGATTGTGATTTACGAGGCACATTCAAGTGGGTGAGCGGACAAAAGAAAATTCGGGTCGCTTTGGATACAACGGCGATCGGGCGGGGAAAGACAGGGAACGAAACCTATTTGAGCGGCTTGTTGGAGGGGTGGCGGGAGGCCAAACCCGAGGGAGTGGAGCTGACTCCGATCTTGTGCGAAGGAGAATCGTCGAAAGCCCCTTATCAGGGCAAGGAGATCGCCAAGTGTGGTTTTTGGGGGAGACACATGAGGGAGTTGCCCAGGGCTAGGGCTGAGATGAAGGCGGATCTCTATCATGGGGTCTATTGGATGAGGCCTTGGGAGTCGGAGCCTTTTGTCCTGACAGTGCATGACATTTCCTTTGCCGTTCATCCCGAGTGGTTTCGTCCGGCCGAGGCATGGTTTTATCGCACATGGGTCCGGCGGGCGGCGGAAAGGGCGCGGAAAGTCATCACAGTTTCGGAGTTTTGCCGGAACGAAATCATGGAAAAATGGGAAATTCCCGCCGACCGGGTCGAAACGACCCAAGAGGCTGCTCGAAAAATCTTCCGTCCCGGCAAAAGAAAAAAAGGGGGGCCTCTTTCCCTTCTCTTCGTCAGCGCCATCCATCCTAGAAAAAATCTGGGTCGGTTGATTCGCGTATGGCAGCGGCTGCGGGGCGGTCGCTTCCCGGATTTGGCGCTGAAGGTGATTGGGCCGGCGGGGTGGTCGGCGGGGGACGACTTGAAGGCTCTTCGTCATGCGGTTGCTGAAGGAGGGGCAGAGTGGCTTGGGGCGAGATCGGATCAGGAATTAAGGGAGGCTTATCAATCGGCCACACTTTTGGTGTATCCATCGCTTTATGAGGGTTTCGGACTGCCGCCGCTGGAAGCTATGGCGTGCGGGTGTCCGGTCGCATGTTCTAACACAGCCTCGCTGCCGGAAGTTTGCGGAAATGCAGCAGAGTATTTTGATCCTACATCCGAAGAGGAGATGTCGGCTAAAATCAGCCTGATCTTAGATAACCCATCGCGTCAGGAGGAGTTGCGAATCAGGGGGCAGGAGAGGGCGGAAGCGTTCTCCTGGGAAAAAACGGCGGAAGAGACGGCCGACATTTATCTCCGGGCGATGGAGTAAAAGATAAGGCCTGTGATTGCGGCTTGGGCCAATCGGCCATAAATTCATTCATGCCTTCAGCGGCCCCCCAAGTTACTTCGGCACAGCCTCATTCCCAGTGGCTTTCCAAGCAATTATGGATGGAGGGCTTGGCGGCGCTGGCAGTTCTGATCGGCCTATACGGGTGCATTCCGTACAACTTCGGTTTCGAAAGCAAGGCTCGACCGGTGCTCGACATGCTATACCGCTTTTGGACAGATCCCTCGACCACCGATTGGCATCACGGAATGATCGTGCCCCTGATCTCACTAGGGCTGGTGATTCACCGATGGAAAGATCTTCAAAAAGTGCCGATCCGGCCTTGTTGGGCCGGAATCCCGGTGGTTCTGATCGCTTTGGCGCTTTTTTGGGTCGGGTACAAAATCGACATCACCATCGTTGGATTTCTTTCCCTGCAGATCATGATTGGAGGAATCCTTCTCTGGTTCTTGGGTTGGCCCATGATGAAGGAGCTTTCTTTTCCCTACACATTTCTGGTTTTTTCCTATCCCTTCTACTTCCTCGACAACCTCGTTGCTTTCCCGCTCCGAGGCCTGATGTGTCAGCTTTCCCAAGGCTTTCTGAATCTCGTGGGGGTCGATACCCTCCAAGTGGGCACGGCTTTGGTTTCGGCTCCGGACTATGCCGGAGGATTTAAACAGGGCGAAAAATTTGCCCTCGATGTGGCGAATCCTTGCAGTGGAATTCGATCCCTTTTTGCCCTGATGATGGTCAGTGCCCTCTATGCCCATTTGACCCTGGAGAAAAGGTGGCAGAAGTGGGTTCTTTTTCTGATGTCGCCGGCCTTGGCGGTAGCGGGAAATTTTGCCCGAATGCTGATGCTCACCTTTGGCACCATGGTTTTGGGAAGCGCCACGGCAATCGGAACGGAGCAAAACCCGACAACCTTCCATCTGGCTGCCGGATTTTTTGTTTTCATCGTGGCGCTTGGCGGGATGGCAATCCTCCGCTGGGTGTTAGAGGGGGGATGGAAAAGCACTTGGGCCAAATGGACTACACCGATGGATATGCCGCCCCCGGAGAATCCATGAGCTGGAATTTCGCAAAGAAAAATGTGCCAACCTCTGATTTCTCGCCAAGAAGGAGGGGAAGTGCTCTAAGAATTTTTCTCCTGCTGGGACTTGGTGGCGCCACGGCGGCCTTGTGCCTCTTGTTGCCGACTCCCAATACCACTCCAAAAGCCGGAGTCGTCATGGACCTCCCCGAGCGCATCGCCGGTTTTACCGGGAAAATCATACCTGCCACCCCCGGTGAAATTGCCACACTTCCTTCAGATACGCAGATTGTCCGCCGGGAGTATGTGGATCTTGCCGGAGATCGAATCATGGCCTCGATTGTTTTGAGCGGGGGAGAAAAGCGGTCCATTCATCGCCCGGAAGTGTGTCTTCCGGCACAAGGCTGGAGCATGCGTGGGGGGAGGGTTGAGGACGTTCTTATGGCAGATGGGAGGAGTCTCAATGTGATGGATTTGAGTTTGACCCGAGATGTGGAGATCGGTCCCGGTAATCGGAGAAAACTCAACGCACACTACTTCTATTGGTTTGTAGGCAACGGGGTGATGACGCCTCATCACTGGAGCCGCGTCTTCTTGAGCAGCTTTGATCGCATCACCAAAAACATCAATCACCGCTGGGCTTATGTGATTGTCATGTCGATCGTGACCGAGGGGCTCGTTCCCAATGGGAAAAACGAGATGCAAACGGTTGAAATGCTAAAACAGTTTACCGGCCAGATTGCGCCGACTTTTATTCCCCTTGGCGGGGAAGTCTCAGCTGACTGATTTGTTTCTTGGCAATCGGGGGGGCGAAGGGGCTAGGATCGTGTTTCAACACCAACCAAAGGAATACAAATGAAAATCATCACCCGCCTTGCTTTGGCAGCTCTTATCGCGATGCCTGGAACAACTTTACGCGCCGAATCGCTGGATAAACTTGTCCCCGATTGTGCGGAAATTTTGGGAAGGATGAAGCGTGAAGACATTATCAACATGGATTTGGTGAACGAAGCAAAAGGAATCGTTATTCTGAATGTCACGGGGTTTTCGATTGGTATAGGCGGCTCGGGGGGAGACGGGATTCTTATGTCCAAAACCGAAAAGGGGTGGAGCGGTCCTGTGGCGATCACCACGGACGGAGGGACGCTTGGAATCGATGTCGGCGGAACGGATAATGACATCGTCATTCTTCTAATGAACAACGGTGCGGTCAGCAAGTGGGCGGCGGGCGAGAATTTCGGCAGCTCGTCAGCTTCTGCCGTCATGGGACCCAAGGGCGGGGCGGCGGTGGATGCCACCATGAAAACCCGGGATTTCAATGTCTACATTTGGAACAAGGGGGCAAAATTGGGCGTCAACTTCGGCGGCTTTGATGTGAACATCAACAATGAGGCAAACGCCAATTTCTACGACAGGCCTCTCGTTTCGGCCAAAGACATCCTCAACAATGTCGCTGAGGTGCCGGAATCGAAAAAAGCTGCGGTGTCGCGGATTTACGACCTGCTGAAATAACCCGAAAGGAATCTGCTCAATGAAAAACGCACTTCTCGTTCTTATTGCCCTCTGCATCGGTCTTCCGGTCAATGGGCGTTCGCAAAACTCGGATTCGTTGAATATCGCCGGAGATCAGGCGGTCAGCATGAACAAGCTCGACGACCTGATGGGGCGTGCCCAGAAGCGGTTGAGTTATATCATGACCAATCTGGGAGAACTTTCGGACAACAACGATGCGAATAATAACTTCGACAAATTCAAAGAGAACCTGGATGACTTGGGCAGCATTCGGTCAGATATCAAGGATCGCGTGGAAAGAGTTCGGGATCTACAGGGTCAGCGGATTGCCGCTTGGACGAAGGAAGTCTCAGGCATGACCGACAAGGACATGAGGAAAATCACGAACGATCAAATCGACGCTGCAAAGGCTGATTTTGATGCATTAGACAAACAGTTGAGAGAGGTGGGCGGCGACGCAAATGATCTTATGGCTCTTCTGGAGGATTTGAAGAAGTACTTTGCGTCCTCTTTCAGTCCGGACTCCATCAAGACCTCCCAACCAATGGTTCAGAAGGCGACCGCCTCCGCCCAAGAGATGCTTAAGGATACGGACGCATTGAGGAACGCCATCAGCAAAAGCAAACAGAAGGTGAAGGGAACATCGAGCGGCACGTAAAATTCGGTTTAACGTTGGCTTTTAGAGGGGCGAGAGCACGAGAGTGATCTCGCCCTTCGTCTTTTCCCCAAACCTGGCGACTACCTCTTCAGGAGTTCCGACGAAGACTTCTTCAAATTTTTTGGTTAATTCGCGGGCGAGGGCAATCCTGGATTCTTTCGGAAAGATTTCGCGGATTTCCGCGAGGGTGCGGCCGATCCGGTGGGGTGACTCGAAGTAGATCGAGGTGTGATCCTTAGCGGCGGCTCGAGACAGCTCTTTTTGACGAGGGCCCGGTTTGGGCGGCAGAAATCCTCCAAAATAGAAAGGCATGGCGGGAAGGCCGCTAGCCACTAGGGCGTGTAAGACGGCCGAGGGGCCAGGGATGACTTCGATGGGAAGATTCTCCCGCCGAACGGCCCGGATGATTCGTTCCCCTGGATCGGAAACGCCCGGCATGCCTCCATCCGTGACCAAGGCGATGGTCTGGCCATGGCGCAAACGGTCGAGGATCTCCGATTCACGAGAGGCTTCATTGAATTTTTGGTAGCTTAGAAGTGGTTTTTTAAGCTGCAGGTGTTGGATGAGTAGGCCGGTGTGCCGGGTGTCCTCTGCGGCAATCAAGTCGGCGGTTGCCAGGGCCTGGCAGGCCCGTGGTGATATGTCGGACAGATTTCCAATGGGAGTGCCGACGACCAGAAGACGACCGGAAGTGGAATTCATAACCGGATATTACCTGCTGCCGCGCTTGGACTCGAACCAAGAACACCCACATCCAGAGTGTGGTGTGCTACCAATTGCACCACGCGGCAATCGTGAAAACCCTACCGATTTCATGAGGGGCGAGCAAGAAGGGGTCGTGAGGGCGTTATTTGGTCCAAAGCCGCCATGCCGCATAAAGAAGAAAGGCGGCAAAGGCCCGTCGGGCATAGATCTCGGGGATTTTTTGGATCAAAAGGGAGCCTACAACAGCACCGATCATGCCGGTCAACGCGCAGGCGGCGGCGATTTTCCAATCGATGGTGTTACATTTCCAGCTCGTGATAGAGCCGGCCAAAGAGATGGGAATGATAAGGGCCAAGGAAGTGCCCACGGCAACGTGATAGGGGACTCCGCAAAACAGCGTCAGGGCGGGAACGATCAAAGCCCCTCCCCCGATTCCGAAGCAGCCCGAGGCGAGGCCCGCAAGAAGGCCGATTAAGGCATAGAAAAGGGGGCCCACGATCATCAAGAGAACGATTCACGGTCGAGAAGGTCTTGGCAAGGGGGAAGAGAAAAGGAGGGTATTCCCTAGGCTTGCCAACGGGCGCGTTCTGCTCTTACCTAACCAGTTCTATGCAAAAACATATTTCTCTCGTTTTAACTCTTATGGCAGCCGTTTGGATCGCCGGATGTGCGGTCAAGGATCCCAAAGATCCCCGTTTCGTGGTGGCCGAAGGCAAGGGTATCAAGATCACACGAGGCCAACTTGATGGCGAAGTAAACCGTGCCTTGACCAACTTCAACCTTTCCCGGGACAAGGTTCCTGCCGCCCAGTTGGGATCGCTGGAACTAAACATCCTGAATCAAATGGTTAATCGCCAAGTCGCCTTGGCAGAAGCACGGAAAGCGCCTCTGACCAATGCGGTGACCTTGGCTAAGGAACAGTTGGAGCGGATGAAGAAGAATTTCCCGGATGCCAAGGCGTTTGAGGAGCAGTTGGCCAAGGCAAAGACCACGGAACAGGCCATGCTGAGCGAGATTCAGCAGAAGATCGAAGTGGACAACCTGATGCGGGTGCGGGTTGAGCCTTCGATTCAGGCTCCGACGGATGCGGACGTACAGAAATTCTATACGGAAAACTCCAAACTCTGGCAGAGGGGGGAGACCGTTCAGGCCCAGCATGTTTTGGTGAAGGTTGAACCGAATGCGGATGCCGCCACCAAGGCACAGAAACAGAAAGCCGCCGAGGCTGCTCTGGCCCGGGTTAACAAGGGCGAAGCGTTTGAGAAAGTTGCCCAAGAAGTTTCCGATGATCCGGGCAGCAAGGCCCGTGGCGGCGAGCTTCCTCCTTTCGGCAAGGGACAAATGACTCCCAAGTTTGAAGAGGTCGCCTTCAGCACCTCTCCCGGCAAAACCAGCAAAGTTTTTGAAACTCCCTTTGGCTATCACTTTCTAAGGGTGAAGGCTAAGGAGGCCGCCAAGACTCTGAAGCTTGAGGAAGTGAAAAATGAGATCACAGCCCACCTGAAGCGCTTGAAACAGGGTGAAGCCACACGGCTTCTGCTGGAAGATTTAAGGAAAGAGGCAGCGGTGAAGATTCTACTCCCTCCTTCACCAGCCGCGGCTCCGGTTACGGCGACGACGCCTCCGGTTTCTGTTCCGGCTCCTCCGGCTCCCGCCAAAAAGTAAAGGCCCGGGGCGACCCGGATGAAAAAACAGCCTTCCGCAAAGAACGGAGGGGAGGAAATCTTCTCTCCGAAGTTTGATGCCGCGGGGCTATTAACGGCTGTGGCTGTCGAAGCTTCGACGGGCGAGATTCTTATGGTGGCCCACATGAATCGAGAGGCCTTGGAGGCAACCCGGAAAACCCGCAAGGCGACTTTTTTTAGCCGATCAAGGAACCAGCTATGGGTGAAGGGGGAGACCTCGGGGAATTTTCTGGAGGTAGAGGAAATTCGTGTTGATTGCGATCAGGACTGCGTGATCTTACGGGTCCGCTTGCCCAGCGGAGGGGCGGCTTGTCACACAGGGGCGAAAAGCTGTTTTTACCGCAGGTGGAAACTCTCCGGATCGGGAGAATTGGAAAACATCGCCGATTAGGGTTTTTTCTCCGCAGTGGCAGCGACCATGGCCGCAAAACTTTTTTCCTCTGACGCTACGGTGGTGGCGGACCCTGCCACCTTTACGACAATCAGCTCGCCTTCGGCTTCGAAGATGGCGCCCAACAAAAGGGCATCCTGAATTTCCTTTTCGGGACCTCCTGGAAGGCCTCCCTTGATAGAGCCGCGAATTTTTACCATGGTTACGGGGCAGGATTTTCCCTTCAGTTCTTGCACCTCGGCGGGTGCTGAAGTTTGAGAGAATTGCCGGATCCAGCGGTCGACATTCGCCTGGACACTCCCGCCTGTTCCTCCGGGGAAGCGCGAAAAGGCCATGACGACAAGAGACCGACTTGGGCCGGCTTTTTCGAGTTGAGCGACTCGGAAAGAGCCTTCGGGTTTGACCCATTTCCAGTCTTCCGGGCGGTCAAAAAGGAGGGGCCCGACCCGAAAGGCGACCGGTTGAGGAGGCGTTTCAGAGAGACCTGCGACAAGGGAAAGCGACAAGGCGGCTATCGCCCCAAGAAGTGATCTCATCCTTGCATTCTCCGGCGCCATTCGTCGATCGCCATGGGACGGCAATCAAGCAACCGCTCATACTCATACTCAATTCTCTTGGTATCCCAATCCGGGTGATTGGACTTCATGAACTGGATCATCCATGTGCGGGCAAGGGTGCGGTCTCGGGGACTGAGTTTTGCGAGGTCCCGGCTGTAGAGGAGATTGTTAAGTCGTGATAAAATGGGAAAAAAATTCATACTCGGGATCGCCGGAACCAACCTGACCAAACTCCGGCCAGAGTGCCAAAGAGAAGGGTCAGAAATACGGCACGGATTCCCCCTCCGACAAATTCACGATAGTAAGCCGGGGCATCGGGGGTCAGGGGATAGGGAACAGCCGTAAAAATGGCTCCGGGCAAGCTGTAGAGGAGCCCCCAAAATCCGCCGGAAAGCATTCGATTTTTCCAAACAGGAAGAATGCCAACCAGAAATCCAATCGAAGCATAGGTAAGAAAAAGGCCGGCGGAGAAAAGGGCGGCCGAAGAAAAGGGGAGACCTTGGAACCACGGGCCGGCGGCTGTGAGGGCGCCGAAAACGGTTCCGGCCAGCGCTGATTTCCAGGAAAATCCCATGGAGTGTTAGTTTGCCTTGATAGCGGTGGGGCAGGCAACCCTTGCGAGGAAAAGGCTTGCACGAAATTTTTCATAGGATTGCAAAGCAAAAAGATTTTTTGTTGTGGACTCGACAGAAGGCTAGGGTTTTGCGCAAATCTCTATGTGAGCGCAGTTGAAGAAGAGCATTCACGGCGAAAAGCCGATCTTCTGTTAAGGCTGGAAACTCGGTCTGTGTCCTGTCCTGGGCTTTATCCGGTGAAAACACGTGAGGATTTTTTGAGATTAGCGCTCGATCATGGAGCGGGTAGTGATGAATCAATTTGCCGGATCTTGGAGGCTCTATGGCGGCGGCCTGACGAGGCGGTGCAAATGAATGCGCAAAGTCTGATCCAAAGGGGACAAGGGTTGGATCGGGGAGCTATGCGGGCAGAGAAGGCTCAGCAGGATCGCAGGCGGCGTTAACTCCGCCCGCATGGAGGAGGGGTAGGGGAATCCGGCAAAAGTATCACTCGCCAAGTGTCCGATGGATGCTCAAATCCGAAGGGCAAGGACGCATGAAGGAAACCTTCAGCCAAACATCATCAGGCGGTGAGCCCGAGCTTCCCTTCGGGAAAGAATCTTCTGTCCCGAGAGAGGAAGCGCAGGACCCTGATGTGGTTGTCATTAAAGGACCCCCAAGACCCACCGGATATCCAACACATCAAACCTCCACTTCATCGTCCAAAACCCAGCAAGAGGAACCCTCTATGAATCCATCCACCCCAAGTGCATTAAACGTCAAACGCAGCATCGACCGGCAACGCAAGGAGCAGAGAGCGGTCAGCTCTATCCTGAGTGGAGTCGGACTCGCGCTGCTTTTGATCATTGTCGGAAGTGCGACACTTTCCTGTTTTGGAGGCTATGTTTTGTGGAGACAGATCCAGAAGCAGAGTGTGACTGTCGATCAGATGGAACAACGGGTTAACAAGGAGATCGCCTCTCTGCAGGCACGCGATGCCGAGCTGGCTAGCGGGTTGGAGTCGGCGGGAGCCCAACTTGCAAAACAACAATCTCTTCTCGAGCAGGCGAAAGCTCAGCTTAGCCGACAGGAAAAAGACATAAGTGTTCTTCGGCAGAGGCTCTCCGGTATCGAAGGGGATTCGGGCGAGCGTCGCCGCTAAGCCGATTATGATCAGCCGCGTCGAGCTTCGTCGCATTACCCAGGAATGGAGAACCCGGTTCCAGAGGGTTCAACAGATTCTTCAGCCCAGTGAATGGGCGGTGGATGATTGGAACCGATTCGCGCGTGCCCTCAGCCAGATGGTTCGGACTTACGGCTCCACATGGACGGAGGGGGAAACAACTTATTGGGACGTTCGTTGGACGTTGCAGGACGGAGGGGAGTTGATCTGTCAGGCGGAGGATGGTTCGGAAGGAAGGAAAACTTTGGTGGTGGCTCAACAGGGTGGATTTGCTGAGGGACTTGAGAATTACACATGGTTTTATGGTGAGTTTGGGCAAACGGGCGACTTTTTGGGCAACCCTTACTGGGTGGATGGCACCTGGAAAGAGGCTCTGGCTATGATGCTTTTGCCGCAACAGGCGGGAGCCGGCTTCTATCTCGGCAGCGGAAATGTGAACGTTGCCCCGATGATCGAAGCAAAGGCAAGTGCCTCGGCTTAGGCGTCTTAACGCAAACAACTAATAGCAAGATACTTGCAAACTCCTTGCAATTCATTCTGTACATAGATAGGATTATTTTCTTGAAAGGAGTACGGCGGGAAGTTGCGCAAAAAGCGCTCTGATTCGGGGGTTGCGATCGAAAAGGATCTAGCCCGAATCCCACTAAGCGCTCCCACCCTTCTCGCAGACCCAAAGAGAACGATATGAAACTCACGGAGGTGAGGGACTAGCCGATCCGGCTTCCCCCTTCGTCCCTCGGGCGCTGTTCGCCCGATTGGTCCGCTCGGGCCCTATCTTCCCGCCGCACAGTAAAACATGAGTCACAATCCAAGATACGGATCCCGCCAGGGAGGCGGACCCCATGAACGCCGCCGCCGTCGTCATCACCGTTATGGTGGAGACCGGGGTGGTCCCCGCCGCGAAAACAAATCCGGAGGCGGTGGTTTCTGGGGATTTTTAAAGAAATTGATCGGAATGGGCGGAGGATCTTCCAAGCCTGCCCCATCCTACGATCGTCCCCGCAACGACCGGCCGGACGCCCCTAGGGCGCCACGTCCTCCGCGTTCAGCGCCCCCGATGGAGGTGCTCACCCCGCGGCTCTACGTCGGGAACCTCTCCTATGACGCTTCCGAAAGCGACATCTTTGATCACTTTGCCAAAGTGGCAGGAGTCAAGAATGTCGAAGTCGTGCGCGACAAGGGATCCAACTCGAAAGGGTTTGGCTTTGTCGAGATGCAGACGCTCGAAGGGGCTCAGGATGCCGCCAAGAAACTTCACGACACCGATTTCATGGGCCGTTTACTTATTGTGAACGGAGCCAAATCGATCGGGGAGAGGGACGGGGGGCCCCGTCGGGATCGTCGGGACGATCGCCCTCCTCGGGAAGATCGGCCGGAACGCTCTTCTGAATTCGATTACGAGAGCGGTCCCCGCAATCCGAGCTACGACTGATTCTTCAAGGATGTCCCAAGGCGCGTCGGGTCTTTTTCGAGGCCCGGCCGCCTTCGGAGATCCATCGGTTGGTGGCGGCCAAATAGGCCCGACCACTTGATTCAATCACATCTGTTGCCGCCGCCCGTCCGGCCGCCGGCTCGCCTTTGGCATCAAATCGGACGCTGAGGCTGACTTCTCCGACGGCATCCTTGCCTTCGGTGACAGCACGAACCTGATAGTCGACGAGGTGACCTTTGAGTCCGGTAATTCGGTCGATAGTTTTCAAGACTGCATCGACGACTCCATCTCCGGAACCGGTTGCAGACAGCGTCTTCCGTCCGTGTCTGACGGAGATTTTGGCAATCGGCTTTTCTCCTGTTCCCGACGCGACATGCAGACTTTCCAGACAGTACGTCTCGCGCACGACTTGGATCTGGGCTCCCACGAGGGAAACCAGGTCATCATCATAGACAAATTTTTTGCGGTCACCGATTTCCTTGAAGCGGATGAAAACCGCCTGCAGTTCGGCAGGCTTAAGCAAGTAGCCAAGATGTTTCAAGCGTGAAGCCACGGCTGCGCGTCCACTATGCTTGGTCAGCGGAAGCTCGGTTTTGCCCCATCCGACTTCCTCCGGATCCATGATCTCGTAGGTCTCTCGCTTTTTGAGAATACCGTCCTGATGGATGCCGGAGCTGTGCGCAAAGGCATTCAGCCCGACAATCGCCTTATTGCGGGGGACCGGGAAACTGCAGGCTGCTGAAACAAGTCGTGAGGTGCGGACAATTTCACGGGTCTGAATTCCCGTAGTGAGATGAGAAAAGAAATCCTGTCGCGTGCGAAGGGCCATCACGACCTCCTCCAAAGCAGCGTTTCCGGCTCGCTCCCCGATTCCGTTGAGAGTGCATTCGATTTGTCGGGCGCCGGATTGGACGCCAGCCAGGGAGTTGGCCACGGCCAAGCCAAGGTCGTTGTGGCAGTGGGTACTGAAGACGACGTTTTGAGAGCCCCGAGCCCGGGCGATGACCTCGGCAAATATCCTGCCGTATTCTTCTGGAGTGGCATAACCGGTGGTATCTGGAAGATTGATAGTCGTCGCGCCTGCCGAAATGGCGGCTTCGACCACCTCAATGAGGAAGTCGATTTCGGTGCGGGAAGCGTCTTCGGGAGAGAACTCCACATTCGAAGTGAAACGGCATGCGCGACGCACCCCATCGGTCGCTAAACGGAGGATTTCATCGCGCGCCTTTCCCAATTTGAACTCACGGTGAATTTTGCTGGTGCCAAGGAAGACATGGATTCGGCCTTTTTTTCCGGCCGGCTTAACCGCCGCACCGGCGGCATCAATGTCAGCGGGAACGCAGCGGGCCAAGCCACAGATGACAGGGCCCCGTACGACGCGGGCGATCTCCTTAACGGAATCAAAGTCCCCTTGGCTTGCGATGGGGAAACCTGCCTCGATCACATCAACGCCCAGACGGGCGAGCTGTCTTGCGACCTCCAGTTTTTGACGCGGGGTCATGGCCGCGCCGGGGCACTGCTCTCCGTCCCGGAGAGTCGTGTCGAAAATCAGTATACGGTCACTGGGCATGGGGGAAGCCTAGCCTGAAAAGGCACAAGTTGCACCTCCGGCGGGGAGGGCCTCTTTGGTCTTTTTAGTACGCGGCTTGGGCGCCCTTGAGATTGCGGCGACGGATCCAGGGCATCAAACCACGGAGGCGTGCTCCGGTTTTTTCGATCGGGTGTTTTTCTCCCTGTTTCAGCAGTTTGTGATAGCGCTTCATGCCCGTACGGCTCTCCTTGACCCATTCGCGGGCAAACTTACCGTTGCGAATTTCCTGCAGAACCGACTGCATGGCCTTTTTCGTCCGTCCGTCGACCACGCGAGGACCCCGGGTGACGTCGCCGTATTTCGCGGTTTCGGAGATGGAGAAGCGCATGCCGGCAATGCCGGATTCGTTGATGAGATCGACGATCAATTTCAGTTCGTGCAAAACTTCGAAATAGGCGACCTCCGGTTGGTAACCGGCCTTCACCAGAACTTCAAATCCCGCCTGGATGAGGGCGGAGGTTCCGCCACACAGCACGGCCTGTTCGCCGAAAAGATCGGTCTCCGTCTCTTCCTTGAAGGTGGTTTGGAGCAATCCCGCGCGGGTCGCGCCAATTCCACGGGCCCAAGCCATGGCGATGGCACGGGCTTGGCCTGAGGGGTTTTGTTGGACGGCAAAGAGGGCAGGAACACCCCGGCCTTCCTGATACTGTCGGCGAACGATGTGGCCAGGGCCCTTGGGTGCGACGAGGATCACATCGACATTCTTCGGAGGTCGGACGGTTTTGTAATGGATGGCGAAGCCGTGGCTGAATAGCAGGCATTGACCCTTGCGAAGATTGGGGGCGATATCCTTTTCATAGACGGCGGGAATCTTTAGGTCAGGGACGGCGACAAAGATCACGTCGGCGCCGCGAACCGCTTCGGAGGTCGGGAGAACTTTGAACCCGTGCTTCTTGGCAACGGGGATGGACTTACTCCCCTTGTACAAGCCGATGGTCACCCGGATGCCGCTGTTCTTGAGGTTAAGGGCATGGGCATGGCCTTGGGAGCCGAAGCCGATGACGGCGACTTTGCGGCGGCGCAGTGGGTTGAGGCTGGCGTCTTGGTCGTGATAGATACGGGCGGGCATGTGGGTATTCTCCGGTTAGGTGTTAGTTTTTCGGGTGGAAGATGACTAGCGGCGGGGCAAGGCGATACGTCCGGTTCGGCTTAACTCCAGAATGCCGAACGGTTTCATTAGTTGCAGGAATTTGTCGATCTTGCTTTCGTCGCCAGTCACCTCGATCGACAGGCTGGCTGACTGTACATCGACGATTTTGGCGCGAAAAATGTCACAGATCTGCATGACCTCGGGCCGGGTTGCTGAGGAGGCCTTCACTTTGAGGAGGATCAGCTCGCGGTCGATGACATCCCCATCCTTGAAATCATGGACTTCGAGGACATCGACGAGCTTGTTCAGCTGTTTCACGACCTGTTCGAGGACCTGATCGTTGCCAACGACAACGATCGTCATGCGGGATATCTTGTCGTTCTGGGTCGGGCCGACGTTCAGAGTATCGATGTTAAACCCACGACCACTAAAGAGCCCGGCGATCCTCGTAAGGACGCCAAAACGGTTCTGAACGACGACGGATATGGTATGACGCATAAGGGAAGATGTTGAACAAGAAAGAGTAGCGGATTCCCTAAGGAGGGGTCAAACGGAAAGGCCGGATTTGCCCAGGAGACCGCGGAGACGTGCTAGTTCGTGGGCCTGCTGATCGAGTTGTTGTCGGGCGGCCGCCAAATCCGTTTCCAGCTGTCTGATCTTAAGGCGGAGTGCGGCATCAAACGCCGGGCTGTCGATGGTTGCATCTGCAGGCTCTGGGGCCTCCTCGAGTTTAATCGTCCGGCTTTTCATCCGGGCGGCTCGGCGACGGCTGACCTCCTCGAGGAACTCCGTGACGGTATAGGTCTCCTTGGTGCGGATATGGGTCACCAATTCGGACCCGCCTAACTGGCCGCTTTGCAGAAATTCTGAAACTGTGCCCGCGGTGGTGGGGCCATAGCGGGGGCCATCCAATGGCTCGACCCACCAGACCATCTCCAGTGCTGCAACTTCGGGAGCCTTCACCCAGGCGCCTTCATCAACCTGAATCAAATCATCCGGCGCGATGAGGGACTGGTTGCCCAAAGCCTTCAGGTGGTCCAAATCCATCGGACCTAAAATTCTGCCCGTTTGCTGTTTCTGCAAACGGTAGAGAGAGGCAGGCGTGGTCATGGGAACCTAGTTGGCAGGAAGGATTAGTTTTTGGCCAACCTTGAGGGGGGTGTCTTTGCCGAGTTGGTTGGCTTTGCGGATGGAGTCCACGGTCAGCTTCAACTTGTGTTCCTCGTTGTAGGCCTGTGCAATGGAACTCAGGGTGTCTCCCTTGGCCACGACGTGCTCGTAGCCTTCAGTGGCTTTCGGTGCAGAAGGCGTCGGGGTTTTTTCCTTAGCCCGCTCTTTTTCCTTCCGCTCGGCGAGCATTTTGGAGACTTCATCCAGTAGGGCAGAGCGATCCTGCGCAGCCTTGGCCGAGGCATTCGCGAGGCTTTCTTTCAGAGACTGGGACTGTTGTTTGATCTCTTCCAGCAACTGCTCGAGCGTCGAAACTCGGCTTTGCATTTTTTCGAACTCCTGATCGATCCGATCCACCTGATCGGCGGCTTTGAGAATCTTGCGCCGTTCGATCTCCGCATCCTCGGCGGCAGCAGGACTCGCGGATTGGGCGGAAACGTGAGAAAAAAGCGCCAGCCAGAGTGGGAGGAAAAGGCGAAGGAGTAAGAATCTTGGCACAGAGGGATTATCGCCCCCAGGAAATCTACACGACAAGCTTTTCGAACTCTTTTTCGGAAATAACTCTGACCCCCAAAGAGCGGGCCTTTTCCAGTTTTGAGCCGGCCTCTTCCCCCGCCAAAACAAAGTCTGTCTTAGCGCTGACAGAGCCCGCGACGGAGCCTCCTTGGGACTGGATCCGTCGGATAAATTCCTCTCGGGGCTGGCTGAGGGTTCCCGTAATGACAAATTTCTTTCCGGAAAAAACACCCCCTCGGGTCACGAGCTCTTCGGGCAGGGCGGTGAAGTTGAGACCGGCCTTCCTTAGAGCCTGCAGCAGGTGACGGGTAGAGGATTCTCCGAAAAACGCGACAATCTCTTCCGCCACTTTTTCCCCCACGTCCTTGACCTGAATCAAGTCGGCCACTTTGGCTTTCGAGAGCATGTCCATGGATTGAAAGTGACGGGCCAGAGTTTCCGAGAGGACGGAGCCGACCTGGGGGATGCCCAAAGCAAAAATCAACCGTCCCAACGTACGATTCTTGCTGGCGGCGATGCCTTCCATCAGGTTGGTAGCGGATTTCTCCCCCATGCGTTCCAATTTTTCGAGGTCCTCGCGTCTGAGGTCGTAAATCTGTTCCAAATGCTGAACCCGTCCGGCGTCGATCAGCTGTCCAACCATGACTTCGCCCATTCCCTCGATATCCAAAGCCCCACGGTGTGCAAAGTGTTGAAGCCGGCGCTTGAGTTGCCCGACGCAATCGCGGGAGTCGCACCGCAAAAAGACCTCCTCCTTGATCAGGGGTCCTTGGCAGACGGGGCATTGAGTGGGGATTGGAATGGGTTTGGAATTCTTCGGACGTCTTTTCAAGTTCACGGAGATCACGGCCGGGATAATTTCGCCGGCCTTCTCGACAGTCACCCAGTCGCCGACGCGGATGTCTTTCCTAGAGATCTCCTCGAAGTTGTGCAGGGTGGCACGGGAGACGGTGGTGCCGCTGAGTTGGACAGGCTCCAGTTCCGCCACTGGGGTGATCACGCCGGTTCGGCCAACCTGAAAGGTGACTGCATGCAGCCGGGTTTCAGCCTGCTCGGGGGCATATTTGTAGGCGATGGCCCAGCGGGGGGCTTTCTCGGTGGAGCCGAGAACTTTTTGTTGGTCAAATCGGCTCACCTTGATGACGGCTCCATCTGTCGCAAAGGGAAACTGGGCTCTGGCCTGATCGAGTTCGCGAACCGCTTGCAGCACCTCTTGTGTTCCGCGGACATGACGGAACCAGCTATGGCCGGGCAAACCCCACGCAAGAATCTGTCGGTGAAGGGCGACCTGATTGTCGATCTTCAACCCCGAACTTTCCCCTAAGCCGTAAAAAACAACAGCCAAAGGGCGTCGGGCTACTTCCCGGGAATCGAGGAGCTTGAGTGTTCCTGCGGCGGCATTCCGAGGATTTGCGAAGAGGGAATCACCCTGTTTTTCCCTGGCGCGGTTCATGGAGTCAAAGGCGGCCTGCGGAAGATAGACTTCTCCCCGGAATTCGATCACGGCCGGCAAGTCGGGAACGGAAAGAGGAAGAACCCGGATCGTTTTTAGGTTTTCAGTGATGTCATCCCCCTTTTCCCCGTCACCGCGGGTGAGTCCCTGAACCAACCGGCCTTTTTCAAACCGGACACTGACGGCCACTCCATCGACCTTGGGCTCGATGACAAATTCAGCGGTCTGGCCGTGGAGATTTTTTTCTACGCGGGTGAGGAATTCGTCCAGATCTGCCTCGCTGTAGGTATTGTTTAAACTCTGCATAGGGATCGCGTGTGCGACTGTGCGAAAAGAATCAAGCGGGGTGCCTCCCACCTTGCGGGTGGGGGAGTTTTCATCGACCAATTCGGGATGGGCTTTTTCCAGATCGGCCAATTCCCGGTAAAGCCGGTCGTAGGCCACATCGGAAATCTCTGGTTGAGCCTGAATATAGTAGAGGTGGTCGTGACGACGGACCTCCTCCAGGAGGCGGGCATAGCGTTGGGCGAAGGATGCGCTCACCGGCGAAAACGGCGGAGAATGATGCCGACAGAGATGCCCAGGACGTCGGCGATCCAGTCACGCACGGAGACATCCCGGCCGGGGGAAAGCCGTTGGGACTGTTCATCAAGGGCGCCCAAAGCGGACCCTGCTATTCCAATGGGTAAGGAGGGGTAGGGCAAGGCGGCCAGAACAAAGCCGAAGCCGGCATACACGGTCAAATGCATGATCTTGTCGCTGGGAAGAGGAATGATGGAGTTCACTTTTTGAATCCGGCTTGCCGGGAGGGCGGAAAGGCTAAGAATGGCCGCGTAGTAGACGGAGGGGATGACGAAGTTTTTCCATCGCAGAGAGGCCATGAGAAGGGCATTTTGAACAGAGAGTGAAGCAGGGCAACGTGAAAGAAGAGGCTGCCGTTCTCGGTATCGAGGGCGGGGGAACGAAAACCACCTGGGTTTTGCTGGGGGCAGGAGGGAAAGTTTTGGCCCAAGGCCATGCGGGGGCGGGGAATGTTATGCTGGTCGGCAGCGAAGGTCTGAAAA
>Ga0214917_10001264_pt1 | contig 32726 bp, 34 predicted proteins | sample LL_1208_BB_MetaG_FD_177983 | JGI IMG/M metagenome (GOLD analysis project Ga0214917, IMG submission 177983) | Freshwater microbial communities from Lake Lanier, Atlanta, Georgia, United States - LL_1208_BB | ecosystem: Environmental > Aquatic > Freshwater > Lake | place: USA: Georgia | collected... | reverse complement strand
TCTTTCCGTTGTACTCATGGTTGTATTTCTTCCAATGATAATGAGAATTGATACAGATTATCTGTATCTAAGTCATATTCTAGAGTGTCTCCTTTTTGGATGACTCTGAATTTAGGATTTATAAAAGTAACTACTGAACCAGAGGCAACAGCCCTTGCTATAGGCGGTTGAGTCCATACTCTTTTTTGCAGAGTAGTGGGGGCAGTAGTGCCAGTTTGATAGGTTGTATTATCTTCTACTCTGATTACTTTATAGGTCTTTTTATGATTTGCATCACTACTATCGGTGATTGTAAAAAAGTCACCAACACTAGGAGATCCTAGTATAGTAGTGCTAGCGTTTATCATCAGAGTAGGAGATCCGGCGACAGTAGTTGAAGCAGTTATAATATTTGTTGCGCAAAAATTAGCAAATGCAGTATTCTTTGGCTTAGAATGCTGTGGTAGAATAACGTAGAAAGGGTTAAGTCTACCTCTACGACTTTCTAGAAAAGAAGCTACGGGATCGAACTCATCACGAGTCATTGGGTTATAATTAATATCAAATGACCACTTATGAAAGCTGGGAGAGGCAGTTACGCCCCTCCCACTTATTGTTCTAGACACCTGGGTATTATTATCCGAGGTAAACTTAATTTTAGCAAAACCAGGACCGGCAGTGCCGGAGCTATCACTAGCTCCAGCACTGTTTATCTTATTATTAGGATCTGGTAAAAGATCAGAAAAACTTGTAAAAGTTGCCATTTTATATATCTAATCCAAGAACATCGAATTCAAAAAGTTCGGTGTTGCCTCCGGATACTAGTAACTCCGGTATATTTTGTCTATGTGCAGAGTACTGTTGGAGTATCCTGGACTCTTCATCTTTGGCCTCTTTGCCTGTAGTATAAGGTATTTCTTGTATGATCTTAATTATAGTACTCTTAGGCTCAGTTCTAAACCTTTCCTTAACCGATCTAGTTGTTATACCTATTTTATAGTACACTAAATTTTCTTTTGTTATTTTTAAATAATAAAGTATTGCTGGTTTAGTCAATTTAAAGCTGTAATTTGCGCACTCTGGGCAGTGTGATTTAGTATTTAAAATAGATCCTGGTCTAGCCCACCATATATGTCCATGCGAGCAAGAATGCCTTATGGGAGTAATACTATTTTTGTACTGATCGATTACTTGTATATCAGAATGTATATTACTTAAGTCGATTAAGTATTGCTCGTGTGTTTTTGTTCTATCTATGGTATCGCACTGTTTACATCCTCTGCCACTAAGTACAGAATATGGTTTAATACTAGAAATATGATTATTAAAGCATTCATGAAGTATAGGGGTATGACTATCTATGTAAGATTCAAGAGGTACAAAATCTATATCTTTATCCATTAACTCCTTTTCATATTCTGAATGAGTTCTTTTTTGATTCTTTCTAGATTTAATACCTAACCTATTAGCTTTTCCATGTACGGAGCCAACACTAGTTTCTAGTTGTAAGGCACAATAAGGTGCCCCTTTAGAGGAGTAGTTTTCTATTAAAAAGTTAATGTTTTCTTTTGTCCATTTAAAATTTTTCATAATAATATAATTATACACGAAAAAACTTAAAAAGTCAAGAAAAAATTCGACCGTAGAAAATTTAACTAATCTACGGTCGAAGTACTTAATTATAACCTGTTAACTTGAGGTCTTGTGTAAACATTAACGTTTACGTCTTCCATGAATGTCTTGCCTGAAGCGTTAGCAGCTTCTCTAAGCATCTTAATAATATTACCCTTCTGACTTACTAGAATGTCTTGGACACCGTTTGAGTCAAGAGCTTGGATTGTGAAATTAGCGTTGATTGGTTGTGCTGAACCAACGTCATTAGCTGGTGTAACTGAGATTGGCGTTTCTGGAGTAATAACTTCAGGCCCCTTCTCACCAACAACGAATCCACGATTACCGTAGCCTCTCATTAGCTCGCCACCGTAGGCGGAGCCTACCGTGCGGTAATTAGTAGCATTAGTACCCTGTCCAGATGCTCCTCTTAAGTAGCCAACTTCTCCGCCTGCGCTAGCATTTGGACCTTTGGCTAGGTCTACTGTATCAGAGCGCTTGCCTATTGATAGATTTGATGGCATAGCTGCTGTAGGTGCCTTATAGCTACTATCATATTGAGTACTGGCAATAATAGCTATCTGAGCTGCACCCATTGCACCTATTATACCTGCTAAGATAAAGTTCATTGGAGGTTTAGCACTGCCTAGCGCGTTGGCCACACCTGCAGCTGTTGCCATAACAGCCTGTGCCATCATTAGCTTCTTTTGAGTATTGAAAGATTTTCTAGCTTGATTATCTTTCTTCTTTTCGAGAGCATCTAGTTTAGCGACACTAGCTGCGGATTTACCATCACGCCTTTGTTCAGCTGCGATTTCTTTATCTATACCGGCTATTTTAGCATCAGAAGAGGACTTTAATAGTCCAGCTACTGCACCAATCATTCCAGCTATAGCACCAAATGCAACTGAAGCAGATTGCATTTGTTTATTGAAACCTTCGGTAGTTTTAGTTTGTGCAGTATCTACCTCAACGCTGGCTGCTTTGATACTATCTGTGCTTAATTTAGCAGTTTCCGAAGCTTTACTTGCTAGATTATCTAATCCGCCAGTTAATTCAGTAGTAGTTTGAGATAGACCGGATAATCCAGATAAACTACTACCAATGTTATCTACTCCTCCAGTTAAAGGAGCTGCAGGCGCTGCAGCAGAAGCAGATCCAGCTAGACTTGTATTAACAGGTTGTGTCATTCCGGATACAGAGCTAACACTTTGTGCATTCATAGCAACTGGGAAGTTATTCATTGGACCACCAATACCTTCCAATACTGGCATCTTTGGAAATAAGCCTTCCCAACTTTTTGACATGTTGGTAGCAAACTTTTCTAGTTCTTTTGATAGATTAGCTATTGAGCTTAGTATTTTGCCTTGTGGACCGAAGTCCTGCCCTAGTCTTTCTGACATTTGAGCACCAAGATCTTCCATGATACCCATAGAAACTGCGAAGGCAGTGTTTATTGTTTCAAAGAGATCCGAGAATTTAAGTTTAGCACTTTCAGCAGCCTGTCCCGCTGCGGTAGCAGTAGTCTCTAAGGAGGCCGGAACGGCTACTAGAGTTGAGATTTCTGGAGTACCAATTGTACCATTATCAGTAGTATTTATTACAGATGGATTAGCTGCAATATCTGAGGAGCTTTTTAGTATGGCTCTTTTTTCTTGTGCCATACCTTTAAAGATTGTTTTTATATAATCTCTAGTTTCTCTACCCAGTCCTGATCTCCAATCTTTTCCTTTTTCTTCTATAAGTTTATCAATCTTTCCAGGGCCAGCATTATATGCGGCGGCTGCTTTTAATAAATCACCACCATAATGCTTTATTAGATTTTCAAAATTAGCGTAACCTAATTTTAAATTATAATCTTTATCCTTTCTAGCCTTACTTTCATCCCAAGTGGTTCCAGCCATTTTTGCAAAATCTGGACCATATTTTGGTATTAGCTGCGCAATACCTATTGCCCCTTTGCTAGAAGTTAGGGTTTCTCCGTTTTTCTTAAACTGTCTACCACCAGATTCTTGTTGTATAAGATTTTGCCAAACTTGGCTTTTTGAAAGCGAAGTAGCTACTGATGAGCTTATCTGTTCTCCTACTGTTTCTGTATTAGTCTGAGGAATTACTGCCGGTAATACCTTATTCAAATTATCTCTAATTTGAACTAGCAATGAAACTTGGGATTTCAGCTCCTCGACTTGAGCGTCTAATCTTACAATAGTTGGAGTCCTAGACTCATTTATTGGAGAATTAGCGGTAGCTTCAGCTCTATTTCTAGATTCTATTCTTGCCATCAGATTAGTTATAGGTGATAGCCATTTTGGCATACCTACAGTATCTCTCTCTGCTTTAGCCTGTTCCAAAGCTTGACGAGACAATTCTAGATCAGCAGCCGCCGATCTTTTAGCCAGATTCTTCATTGCTGTAGTATCTGTTGCTTCAATACGTGCGGCTGCAGAAGTTAGAGCATCTAAGTTATCTTGTAGTTCTTTGCTCTGTACATTAAATACTTGAGCGAAAGCTTTAATTAAATATATTTGAGCCTTTATATTACCAGACTCTGCTTCTCTCTGTACTTTTAATAGAGCATATTCTGCATCAATTGATTGCTGTCTTAAAATATAATTTTCTTGAGCAGCCTTATAAGCTATCTCAGCAGCCTCTACTGCGAACTGCTTTTGAGTATCCTCATCAACAGTACCTCCCATTTTAGTAATAGCTAGCTTACTTCTATTCTGAGCTATTTGCATCTCTTTTTGTGCTACTTCATTGGTAAGATCGAGTAATTTCTGCTGTCCCTGAATAGACTCCTGTAGCTTCTGCAGGGAGTCACCTAGTCCTTGTCCAATTATAGACTGTAAAATACTCTGCTGAGCTAATACGTCTAGCCTTTGCTGACCTAAAATATTGAGCTGATTCTCCTGCGCTATTTGAGTATCTAAACTTTTTATAGCTGCTTCATATGACTCTTTTTCTGGTTGAGCCATATTAGGACGATCCTTTAATCTACCTTCGTAAATCTTTCTTTCTGCTTCAAGTATTTTTATATTGCTTCCAGCTTCCTGTGCTGCTCTCTCTTTGTCTTTAGATAGTTGTATTGTTGTAGCTCTTATAGTTTCATATATAGCGTTTGCACGCTGTTTTGTTAAATTATAAGAGGCTCTAAGAACCTCATTATTATCAATAGTGATTTCTTTTATCTGTAACTGACGAGCCTCTTCAGCCTTGGCTAGTTCTGCCTGTCTTTTTGCTATTAATCCTGCTTCTTGATTTGTACCAATGATACTCTCATCTAAAGCGGCTACTGAATTTCTTAATGCTGATACTTGCTGATTAAAACTAGATATTTGATCTTTATGAGATTCAATATTTATAGAATTAGCTGCTCGGAACGAAGCAATTTCTAATCCTTTTTGAGCAGATCCATAGGCTTCAGCTGCCTTCAGTAAGTCACCTGTTCTATTATAATCAATAGTAGCTTTCATTAAAGCGTCAGGACCTAACTGCTTCTTACGAGCTATTACGGCGTCAATACTATCTAGATACTCTTGTGTTAGTCCAGCACTTAGAGCTGCTGTTGAAGCTATATTTTTGGCTGTTTCCGCATCATTACGAGCCTTCTGCATAGAAGCAGTATCCATTTCTTTAGTTACTTTTAGTGCTACTTGTTGTATTTCTAATAGATCAATTTGAGCTTCTGCTTGTGCAATATATGTTTCGGTTATACTTATTTGAAGATTTAACTGCGCTTGCTGAAGTCTAATAGCCTCATTATGCCTCTGGATTCTAGCCTTCTCACCCTCCGCGCTCTTAGAGTATATCTCGGAGTTAGCACTAGATATAGCGTTTACCAGGCTTAACTGACTATTATACAATATAGATTGTCTTTGGTTGGATTTTAGAGTAGCTTCTGTATCTCGTAGGGACTGCTTTATAGCCTCTCCCTCTTTATAATATGTTTCCATATTTTTATTAATAGAGATATTTTGTTGAGTTAAGTAATTTAACTGTCTTTCTTCTTCGTTGGATCTGTCTTTACCTTTCTTAACTAAGTCATCTATTAAAGTCTTATTATACTCTAGTTGTGCGGATTCTTTTTGAAGATTCTGTATAATTTGCTGCTGTGGTACAGATAGAAGTTTAATCATTTCCTCAGGCATAGAGGACATAAGCTTGACCTGTTCCTTCATATTAGAGCCTCCAATAGTACTATCTAGTTCTTGGAATGCTTTATTAACTGAGGAGTACCCCTTAACTAAGCCGTCAAAAGGTGTTGTTGGAATAGCACTTGTAAAAAACTGGGTAATAGCTGTTCCAGTTTGTTTAAAAGCTTCTTGTAGAGATTTTACTGCATCCGCGACTCCAACATAAGCTGAAGCAGCCTGTCGTAAGAACTCGTCTCTTAAAGCCGGGCTCTTAGCTAAATTGTCAGCCCCGCCAGCGGCTTTGATCATGCTATCATATACGTCTTTATTTAGTATTTTACTTAGCTGATCCATAGCTCTAAAGCTTGCTATTGCTTCTTCATCTATCCCATTGAGCTCTTCTGGTAGTAATTGTGCGAATGCTGTTCCTAGTCTGTTACCTATTGCAACACCTAGAGGTACAGTTGCTGCTGCAACTAGTGGACCTGCTGGTCCGGCAAAGAATGCAGCCATTCCCCCTATAAGTGCACCAGCAGCGGCTCCTCCATACGATGCTGTAGAATTTTTAAGCTCGTCTGCTATAGGCTTAAAGAACTCGCTATCCTTAGCCACTCCAGTAGCGTATGATACTGCGTCTTCCGGGGAGCCTATGATAACTTTCCAGATACTATCTGTTTCGGTATTATTTTTTGCCTTTTCCGCCGCATTTTTGACTTCATCAAAAGCTCCTGCTATTTCAGCAGTGGCATTTGATTGAATAGTTAGGGTTTGTGCAGCTTTTAATCCAATAGGAATAGAAGCTTCATTTAGCCTATTTAATTCTTCTACTGATTTTCTTGTATTATCTAAAGTTTCTTTTAACTTATTAAGAGCTTCTGTACGGGCCTTATCAGCATCTGACTTTATGAAGTTCTGATATACTGACCAGGCGGCAGATAATGCGGTAGTAGCAGTACCAATATAAGGAAGTAATGACATAATTCCAGCAGTCATAGTAGATGTATATATTCCTACACTTCCAATTGATCCTTTAATTTTTTCTGAGAGCCTTCCGAGTCCTGTTTGTGGTTTTATATTTCCACCTTCTTGTACCCTACTTTGCATTCCTTCAGCTTTAATGGATTTTTTATACTCTTCAACAGCTTCTTTAGCTTTCCCCCAACTTTCTATTACACCTTTTATAGTACCAGAAGAGGCTGCCTCTAAGGCTTCTGCTTTCTTACCTTCCATAGCTGCTAATTTTTGTTGTTTTATATATTCTAATTTACCTTTTATTGCCTCTTCTCTTAAAGGCTTAATAGTAGAATCACCTTCAGTTTCTAATTTTATTAAAGCTGCTAAGTTATCACGCTCTTGTTTTATTAGTTGCAATTCTACTTTCTTTTGTGGTATCTTTGATGGGTCTACTTTAAACCCAGTTCCTTCTATACTTTTTTCTCTACCAGTTATAGATTTATTTAATCTATCTAATTCTTTATTCATTTCTTTGAGAGATAATGTTCCCTCTTGTAGTTCTTTAACTCTAAAACTTCTAGGATTTGCTTTACCAGCAATAGTACCAACAGAACTTCTAGCTGTTTCTAAAGCGGCTAATCTAGTTGCTTTAGCATCTGCTAGTGTTGCTGCTGTCTTTGTTTTGATTGCTTCAGCTTCTTGTAAGTGAATATCTTTTGCTTTTATAGCATTCTCGCTCATTTGAGCTAACGCTGGCAGCATTTGTTTTCTAATTGAGCTTACGAATAAAATTAAAGCACCAAGTAGTAGGCCTTGATTACTTCCTAATACTGCAGCGAGAGGACCTGCGACAGTATTTACAAAGCCTAATACATTGTTTGTTAGATTACTGAAGGTCGCTGCTAATTTATCATAAGGATTGGCTCCTACCTGGTCAGATAATCCACCAAACTTAGCGGTGCCTTCTGCAACTACAGCATTAAGCATTGCCTGTCTTTTTTCGAATGAAGTTAAAGAGCCAACGCTTTTATTATTTTCAAGAGCATAAGCTGATTGAGCTTCTGTTAATTTGGTCATAATACCAAGTTCATCTAGTAGCTCGGGCTCCAATTTAGTAACACCCTTACTAATTCTATCTAGAGAATCTGGAACGTTTCTTCCTAGTGCTAATGCGGCATTATTTGCAACTGTGACTAGGTCCTTCATCCCTTGGGAGCTAAATCCAGCGGAGCTCATAAGTGCAGTTGCCTGCATAGCATCAGCAGCACTAATAGAATAATTGGTTATCTCTTGGAGATCATTTGATAGTCCCTTTAGATTTTTGCCGGTTCTTGCGCCTTGTACCTCTAGACCTTTCATCATCTGCTCTACTTGAGCAGCATTTCTTAAAGCACTAAAAGCGGCACTAACAGCGAACGCATTAGTAGCTAGTGTTGCGTATGCGGCTACTAGTCCACTATTATTACCGCCGACTGTTTCTATTAATTTGGACATACTTCGTCCGGCGTTATTAGCACTTGCTACACCACCGTTTAATATATCATTGTGCTTCTTTGAAGCTTTACGTGCTCTATCTTGAGCCGCTGCTGCCTCGTTTGCCGAAGCAGCAAAGTTCTTATTCTGCTTTATTGCCTTGGTTAAATCACCTATAGCATTAATTAATAATGTATACTCTCCAGTATTATTTGCCATCCTATTTCTTCTTGACGGAATCCCGTGCCTTTTTCATTTGATCAGCCGATCTCTTTATGAGACTAGCATCAAGCCTTACCAAGGCCTCTAGAAAAATATCTTTCTCAGTCACTCCCACTACTTCCATATGAAGTGGTAGCGCTACGTAATCCTTTCCCATGTAGCCTATGTCTGGATAGACTCTATCACCTAGTCTATTAAAGACTTCTATAGCTTGCTGCAAAGGTAGCGGAAAATCCTCATACTCAGGAGGGCATTTAGCTTCAGAGGGTTCCTGGCCCATTTGTTCACACATGGCCAGGTACCTATCCTTTGTCATTCCTACGTCTAGATTATTCTGCCACTTTTCCAGTCGCTGCCACATTTGCTCCCTTTGGCTCTGTACGAAAGTTCTCTAGATCGAACACCGTATCATTCACCCAAGTGTCGAACTCTGATGAGTTAGTAACTAGAAGCTTAGCATTATCTTGGCTGTATGGAAGTTCCTTTTCTGGATCTACCTTTGAAATATCTACTAGTACAAAATCCTGTAGGAACTTGTACTTGAATCCCTTCCAATTCTTGATCGTAGCCTTGGTGAACTCTGCAATGAACTTCTCTTCATTTAGTTCCTCAACAGGCTTACGTGTAGTCTTGTCATATTTAGTAATTAAGCAACGCTTACGTAGCGCTGTTAATTCGGGCCGAGAAAGATTTACTACTTCTACTTCGAAGCCTTCGTAGCCTGGGTACTCTACCCATGCTGACTTTGTATCGACCATTAGTTCACTTAAATTCATTATTACTCCTTAGTTGATTAAGGCTATTAGACCACTATTTGCTGGAACTGTAAAATTCATAGTTGTGGCCGTCTTAGCGGTTTTGTAAATTGGCTCTACTGTAGCAGCAGAGTTATAGTTGAGTCTAAAATCGTAGACTCTATTTATTAGCTCTTCAAAATTTAATCTTCGTGTAAATACTGTAGATGGAAGAGTAAATCTTAAGAGAGAATTAGCGGATGAATACCCCAAATAGTAGATACTAATATCAATAGGTGAATCTGTACTAGTATCAAATAATGAGTTTGAATTTTGGGAAGTAATGAATTGAGTTATAGACCCAGATAGTGTTCTTCCCTGAAGTACATAAGAATCTGGATACATTATTCCGCCAATAACGGCTTTATTCACAGTCTTATATCCACTCCAATTTATATCATTTTTTAGATCCATATGAAGTGCCGCTATACTATCAAGAGTATTATCTTCTATAGTAACTGCTAACCGGTCGACTCTACTATATGTTCTATTAAATCTACTATCTGCAGACACCGATCCTGGAATTGTCACTGTGCCAACGTTACCAAATTTGGATAATTTTGAAGCTGTTCCAGATACTGACACTGTTAACACGGCTTTCATTTCTATATTAAAAGCCATTGATTCTATTACACAATTATTTAATATATATATAATATTATCTGATTGTATATATAAATCAAAAGAGTTCAGAGTTCCACTAGAGTAGTTTGATCCTAAACTTAATATCACTGGTGGAATATCTGAGTTTGGAATTGGGGTTGTAAAAGAAAAATTTGCAGGATTTGCGCTATTAACTACTGCATGATCGTGCAAGTCAGTCAAATTATGTAGCGTTTTTCTTTTATAGCCTTGCTCATCAAAGGTTTGAGAAGCAGTTATATCTGAATATAGATCTATACGGTGGGTCGCACCAGAATATACTATATAGGCTTTTGCGTTCTTTTTAAAGTTGTACATATCTTACACGAAGGGGGAGCAAAATTTCTTCTGCTCCCCCGAGTTTCTATAATTATAGAATGGTTGGTCCTTAAAGTCAAGAACTATTTTTCTATTAGGCTACATAACGAATTTTTGTTAGTTCATCTGTATTACTAATAGCGCTTGGTAGGGCGGTGAAATTGACTTCAAAACCAATAACATCATCAATGTTCACGGATGGAACTTCTAGATGGCACTGTCCCATATCAAACATGATACCTGGTGAGGCAGGATATCCTGTTGTTGCTCCTCTACCTCCAACAAAGAACTGTAAAGCAAACTTATTTGTAATAAGATTGGTCGCAGTTAGAAGATCCTGATAAAGATCAATACTTCCGTTAGTTACTTCATCAGCATAGCAAGTGAAGTTTCCACTTACTGAACGTGTACCTGTTACGTGCCCTAGCGGAGTATTAACGACACCAATTGACTCTGGAGTTAGGAATGTCATATTATTGCTAATAGTGAAGCTTCCTCCTGTTAGGGTAATTCCATAAGTCTTTGATCCAATACCAGTATTTGTAGCAGCACTAACTACACTGAGTGCGGTTAGACGATTACGAATCATGTTGGTTGTTGAAGTTACTCCATTCTGAATTAGTGCATGAGTAACTGAACCTGTTTGGTCTGGATTCTGAATAGTTCCAGTAAAAGTCCAGCTTGGCTGTTCAGAGATCTTTGTTCCCATTCCAGAAAATGATATTGTAGTAATTCCGTCAATCTCAAAGTTAACAGTAGCTTCATTAACGCAGCAGTTAGAAATCTTATAGATTGTTGTGATTTCTCCAGAAGCTCCTGCAAGATAGGTGTCTGCTGTAGCGGCTTTGGAAGCACCAAGAACAAAATATAGATCAAATGTACCTAAGCTTGTCTTATTTGAAGAGGCCGGTACAAAATCTAGTTCAGTGGCTGTGGTTGCATAAGTAGCTGAAGTAAGTCTTCCATTAGTTACAGAAACTGCAGTCGATCCAGTTGGATTAGCAATTGTAACTACACTGTTTGTGCATGCTGTTACAGTATATAAGCTATCTGAAGGCGCTGTACCGCCGGTCCAGCTTACTGTACCAGTTAATTTCACTTTATCACCTGGTTTAAAGAATGTTCCTCCTGCAGGTGGTAGGGAACTAATTGTAAGTGCTGTAGTATTTGTTACTGTATCAATGGTGGCGTTACTTACAACAGCACCACCAGTAACAACAACAGTACCACCAGCAGTACCTGTTGGAGCTAGGGCTGCCGTATATACAATGGTTGTAGGAGTAGTACTTGTTACTAGATAGCTACCATTAGGAGCATTTGTTGTAGCTGTTGCGCCAGAAACCGTAATAGTATCACCTACTTTGAATGGGTGCGATGTTACTGTTAAAGTAATGGTTGTTGTAGCAAAACTCCAACTACTTACACTGGTATTACCAGCGATACCTAGTGCTGGATACATGTTCGATTCTGATAGAAGAGAGGCCCATAGAACCTCTTCTGGAGCACGGACTGTATTAGCTACTAAAGTTGGGCGCGCATATAAATCGAAACTCCATTCAGCTGGAGCTAGTGAGTCATTGAATGAAACTTGACCGCGACGACTGTTACCAATAATGCTTGACATTTCGTTTAGCGTTACTTGGCTTGCATTTGTTGATTGGCTGAAAGAATAGCCGTTGAGCACAGGAAGCTGCCACACATTAGCGGCTGCTGTACCAGTGTATTCAACTGCATACACCTTTGTATCCCTATTGAAGAAGAGGTTTGTATCACCTACTGCCATTTTAATCTCCTAAAGTACTTATGCGTACTTTACTTGTAGGGTCATCTCTCCAACTCCTAGTGGTGATAGAGCTCCCTGATCTGTGTCTATATATGTTATAATAATATCTCTTGTGTAGTCTGTATTACCGGAAGAGTCGACGTATGCCAACCTGCCATTTCTGTCTATGATTATTTCGACATCTTCCAGTAATTTCTCTAAAGCAAGAGTGGAATCTTCTTCGTTCACATATGCGCGAAGAGTGAGGTCTAAGTATCTATCCTTCATTCCGCCACCTTGATGGACGATAGACTCTGCTCCAGCGACTAAACATATGCACGGAAACTCTTGGATCTCATCCCAGAATCTCATTTTTGGATATGCTTGCTCGCCCAAATCTGTTGCGTAACCATTAGCATGACTAATGGTCTTTAATTTATCGGTAAGAGCTTCTACAATTGAGCTCCTACGTGTTCTATTTGTAACCATTAGGCTCTCCTTGTGTAGAACCTACCAATTGCCATCTCCTGTACGATCTCTCTTACGGATTTATCAACCAAGGCTCTAGGGTCTCTTGCTGGCGTATTCCATGGTGATTTTCCTAAAGTTCTATCGAACACATCATAAGGATTTCTTTGGTAATCAAAGACTATGCTTGGGTAGCCTTCTTTTGTAGTTTCTATGTTTACTACTTTAGTACTATCTGCAAATCTGCCAGTTCTGTATACTAATCCTGGTTCGCCCATATTATTAGCAACCTGTTTTGGTAGTCTATTATTAATTATATTTTTTAAAGATGACCAGTTGACTTTATCCGCAGATTCTTTCTGATTATTTAGTTTTACTTTATCCGGACCATCAATAATTGTACTACCTTTTTTAGGAGCCTTTCCCTTAAGAGTTTTACTTTTTGTAGAAGTTCCGCCTTTATCTACAGGTAATTTTTTACTAGTTTTTGCTCCGGCTTTCTTAGCAATATCAATTAAATTATTAAGCTCTTTGTTTAATCGGGGCTTAATAATATTTGGAGCCTCTTTTTTGATAAAGTCTTTACCTAGTGCTTCACCAAGTAATTTTGTAATTTTAGCTTCCGTTACTGTACTCTGATTAGTTAGTCCGAAGCCGTCTTCTACCTTTAGCGTTGCTATTTTGGTCGACAAAGGATCATATCTTATAGTAGCCTTTAGCTTTTCTATTGCAGCAGTACTGACAGGAATATTTCCACGGGACTCGAATCTTACCAACATTTCAGTAGCAAATTGCTCTGCTACAGTAGAAGATTCCATGTGGGTAAGGTCTACGGCTATTTTTTTGCCTGTCTGATTAAATAGTCTTTTAATCGTTGCTGATACTTTAGATATATTAGCTTTGTCTCTTAACAGCTTTATGTGACTAAATATTACTCCGTCTCCGGTAATAATAGCTTTAAAGTCAGTTTTAGTTCCACCTATAAAACTGTAAGAGAATACTTTTGAGGTACTATCAGCTCTTAACATTGAATACATATTAGATAAGTATTCAGTAATTACGTCTGTTAGTTCCTCGTCTTGTTTGATAGTTGGTTTCCATCCTCTGCTTCTCTGCGTTCTTATACCTTGATAAACACTGGACTTAAAGGATTCTAAATTACCAACAAATATGTGGCTTTTTCTATCACTTACTCTATTTCTATACTTCTGTAATAATGGATCTCTTTCTATACTATTTATAGCAGCATCAGCTAATCCACCTACTATACTAGACATTACGATACATATCTAATATTCTAATGATATGAACAGGCCATTCTGTAGCTAGTGCCCCAACTCTGCTGTTGCTATTATCAATAGAAGTATTTCCGATTGAGCGTTTTTCTTTATACTCTTCCTTAACATACATATGAACTAAGTCTAGACACGCCATTCTTAGATCTAGAGGTACGGTTTCATACCCCGCCTTGTAAGTAACTCTTGCTGCACCAAAACCGGATGGCCAGTAGTCAGACCCTTGGATATATATACAGTCCACGTCAGTGTCTACATAATACTCAGTAGGGCTTTTAACTGTATAAGGCTGGTCATGAGACTCTCTAGTTTCTACAGTGACCACTTCTTTAATTGGCCACTCATTTAATTGAAGAGAAGTTTGTCCCTGTTTTACATTAAAACTTTCTACATATGGAGTAGTATAATAATCTATAATAGAGTGCCCCACGAAAGTTCTTACAAGAACATTTACAGAGTCGATAATATATTGTAGTTCAACATCGGCATCTGTTTTAGTAATCTTCTTATATGTTTTGTAATCTGTTAAGGTTACTAATGGTGCTCCCATGGTATCTCCAAATAAGAAGGGGGCTGCTGGTAGCAGCAACCCCCTCCTCGGTTAATTTAAAAATTAAGCGTACTTTAGACCAACAACTGCTGGTGCGTTATCAATGATTTCACGGAAACCTAGACGCTGAGTTGTAGTCATTACTCTGTACTGCTGCTCAACTAGGTACTGGCTTTCTACTGTGATACCACGCTGACGTGGAACAACGAAGTTACGTACGTTAACAGCTAGAGCTGCGTAAGTTCCTGTAGCTCCTGTGTTTGCGAATTCGTCACAAACTAGTACTGATGATCCGAAGATCTGACCAACTTCACCAGTCATCTTGGTTGCGATGTTACCTACGAGGTTGAAGTCTTGGAACTCTGAATCCTGTAGTAGATCGAAGTATGCAGTCTGTGAAACGATGTAAACAACATCACCTGGACGAATACCATACTTACCCATCTTCTTACGTAGAGCTAGAAGTGCGATACCAGTTACGCTTGTTGCGTCAGTACCACCTGTTCCGTTAACGGTTGCACTGTTAGTAATATTACGTGACTGAGTCTCTGCATAAGCTACTAGACCCTTTGTATATGTACCTAGAGCAGCTGCTGAGTAAGCGCCACCAGCGCTTGTTGCACCACCAAGTAGCATTAGGTTTTCTACACCACGAGCATGCTGACGAATCATTGCCTCACGTAGTAGTGGAAGAATAGGAATAATTGCGTCCTCTTCAGTTTCATTACCTAGGTAGCTCTTAGCAACTAGCTTAATAGTACGTAGATCGATTTCTCTTAGAAGAATACCAGTACCAGTACCAGCTCCTGTAGTACCTGAACGTTCATCAAGTGATCCAGCCTGATATGAGCCTGATCCGCTACCTACTGTTGTAGTACCTGAACTTGCTGAAAGTTGTGCATAGCTTGTATCTGGCATGATTGGTAGAATCATACTAGCAGTATTCATTTGGATCTCGCGGAATAGTGGAGCTAGAACTAGTTCTAGTTGGATTTCGCGTTCGATATTTGTTGAAACTTCACGCTCAAAACTGTCACTTGATACTGCGATTGAAGACATGGTGTTTGCCTTCTCCATAAGTGACTTAGCATAATTAGTCTCATATCCCTTTCCAGTGATACGTCCTAATAGGAATGCGTTCTCCATTTCTGGTAGGAGTTCCTTCTTCCAAGAATCGCCACCATTACGATCTGCGAATACGCGCTTGCTGTTAGCAATAGCCTGTAGTTCTGTTGACTTCTCGGAGATTTCAGTACGTAGACCTTCTAGCTTTGTCTCTAGTTCAGTCTTGTCGTCCTTAAAGCGCTTCTCTAGCTCAGCATATAGCTTTTCTGATCCGGTCTCTAGTACCTTAGCTACGATCTTCTCTTCGGCTGCCTTAGCATCCGCAGCCTTTGCAGCTTCTGCCTCTGCTGCTGCTTTCTGAGCTGCAAGAGCGTCTGCAACAGCCTTCTGGATCATGTCGTTTGTATTTTCTTCCATTTTTAATTTCCTTGACGCCGTTTTAGCGCCCTCTGATGAGCCTCCGGTTTCAGCGGAAGGCTGACCACCTAGAGCATTTTCAAATTGTTTTCTAAAATTTAGATAATCATCTTGATTATCAAATGATTTAGCTACAGAGAATGTAGCGTCTTGGTTACAAGGTACTGATACTACAGATACTTCTAGAAGCTCTGCATCTTTTATTATTAGTCCATCACTTTCCTTATTGTAGTCTGCATCTTTAATTAGGAAACCTACAGAAAAGGTAGTTAGAACTCCTTCTTTAACAAGATTATAAACATCTCCAGCACTCTTACTGATGATACCCTTAATTCTTAAACCTTTATTATCTGTACCCATCTCTACAACTTTACCTATTGGTTTGTCATAGTTATGATTGAATAAAAGAATTGGGTTAGCTTTATAGTTATTTAATCCACCAGATTTATTCCATGCAGAGGCTAAAATTACATCTGCTGAACGATCTACTGATACTGTGCTTGCATATCCATCAATCTTTAACTCGCCTTCACCTGCGTCTACTGCTTTGATTGTAGAGTCAAATTTGAACATCTTAGTTACTGGTTTGTTCATACTAAGAGAAATCATTTGACCGTCTAGGTTTGATGTATCATCTTCCATGTCTATTTCTCCAGTATCTTCTTCGCCCTCATCTGGCTCCCAACTTACACATGTTCTTATACTAGTGCAAGTAATATCCCATTTAGTGCAATGTCCACTTTCTGCAGTAACATCGGCCCATTTAGGAGTAACTGGTAAATCCGAGGCTTTAAAAGTTGAAGACTTTAAACAGTCTAAAACTTTTGGAGAGTTGTCATAATACTCGCAATTTTGGCATTGACGAACTCTAGCTTCATCGGATGGAACCATCCACTGTTCCGCCATATAATTCCAGTATGTATCACTATGGGCGGTAGGGTCTGCTGGTCCTAAATTAGCTTGTTGAATTGCTATTAAGTGATTTGCAATATTTGCTTCACTATTTTGAGTTACTACAGGACATGGCGTATCCTCTAATGATTTAGAAGATGCTTTTGTTAGCGTAGAAAATTTATGTCCTACTAGAGTATCGGTTTCTTTTCCGTCTTTATAAATTCTAATAAGAGCTGCGGGATCTTCTTTTGTTCCTTCAATAGTAAATGAACTATTTGGTACATTTAAGGATCCATCTCTAACAATTCGCTCTATTTTACCTTTTGCTGTTCCACCTGAAGATCCCCAGGTTACAAAATCTCCAACTTTTAAATCTTGTGGGCCAGCTTTTTCTTCTATATCTTCTTCTTCAGTATATTCTTTAGTATAATCTATGCTTTTGCCTTCAAGACGATCTAGTGTCTCTGACTTAGCTCTAGCCCATGTTTGGCCTGGGTCTCCACCCCACAGTGCCCAAGCAACTCTACCCTTAGATGGATAACCTGGCTCACCGGGAGAAAATCCCTCGCCCTTCTTATCTACTTCGTGTCTACTGAAGAAACTATGCATTCTGCGTACTGTACTTGGTGATAGTTCTTGCTTATTTACTAGTTGCCTAGCTCTAGCAAGTCCTACAGAGGTACCTCCTGAATGTCCTTCTTTTCTCCAGTCTAGTGCTTTTTGGGCTTCTCTGGCCATACCATCGGTAGGAGTTAGATCAATTTCTTCTCCACCTACTTTAGCCATAATTAAGCTCCTTTAGTCTTTGAGACTACTGGTTCAGCTTTTGGCTTTTCCTCTTTAGGAGCGGGCTCTTTAACAATATCTACCTCAATACTATAGTTACTTACGTCACCGATCATATTTAGTAGTCTGCCCCACGAACCGATTGTTCTTTTAATTAAAACAAACCTAATAGGCGCATCTTCTGCTTTTTTATACTCTTCCATGGTCATTACCCCTCCTTTAGAGGCAAAGTAAGCACCAAGTTGAGAAATTATACTTGTTCTTCTTGTCATTGTTAATTTCCTGTATTATCTTGAGGCCTACCGCCCTGTGAGGGGTCTGCAGCGCTTCCAGCTACATTTTGCGGCACTCTAATATCGTCATGACCACCCAGTGGTGCTCTTCCCATGCCCTCTCTAGCTTCATTGGCGGTTAGAATACCACCATTTACTAGTGTAGAGTAGAATGCTGCTTCGTCTCTTAGTTCTGGCTGGAGTGCAGGAATACCAGCAACATCTTCTTTTATATCAAATCCAAAGAACATCTGGAAAGCAGAGTTCATTTTCTTAATTATAGGTATAATAGTTTCTAAGTAATATAATCTATGATTAGGTCTTAGGTTAGCATTATTACCACTATCTACTAAAACTGGAGGTACGCCTAGAGCTTTTAGAATTACTTTTTCATTAGACTCAATGGATGCAGCAAAATCAAGATCCTTGAAACTCACAGTAGTGAGAGGATCTACTTCCATGCCGCCGTCTAGAATTAACGGACTTCTTCCGCCCGATTGAGGTCTATATGACGTTTTCCAGTCTTCTTTCATTCTTTCTTTAATGCGATGGCTAAGTACATCTGGACTTCTAATTACTAGGCCAGGTACTGCTCCATTTGTAAAGAAATTATCCTGAAAGTCTCTCATTGACTTCATTAGCTTCATTGTTCTTAAAGCTGGTCTTAGTCTAGAGGCTCCTCTATAAAGTGATCTTGAGCTATTATCTTTAATATGAATTATCTCATCTACTTTAAAGTCTACTGTACCCTGAAAAGTATATTTTTCAACATATGTCTTTTCATCTGAGTATATAGTAACTTTATTTGCAGGTAGTTGATATAAGTACGCACCATCATAGTATATGAAAGCATTTCCATCTAGTATTAAATCCATAACAAGATTGCGTCTGAAAGCGTGTATATCTTGATATGGGTTGGGTTGAACATTTAATAGTGTTTCTACCGTTTTTCTTTTAACACCAGATACTTTTGGAAATCCAATCTTTTCAGTTCCTATTTTAAAATTTATTTCTGCGGCATCATCAATAATCATATTGACTGCCCTATTAACTATTTCTAATGTTTCATAGTAGTTAATATATAACTGTTCTGGTTCAGTGGTAGGACTCTGAGGCTCCATATAGGAGATCCAGCGCTGACCAGGATTTAATTTCTCAACTAGCCAACTTCCTAGCTTCATATTTCTCCTTTTGGATTTTTACCCAATTTTTCTGCTTTTCAGCAGTAGAAAGAGCTGGATCCTTACCATAGACACTGTGAAGCTTCAAGTGATGATCGTGACACAACGTTACAGTTTGATTATAGACTTTATCTTCTTCTTCAAGTATAAATTCGTCTCTGATTTTCAAGATGTCGTCTACAGTTTTAACTGAGTAACCTTTTGATTTACACCACTTATTAAACAATGGGGTCATCGTATAGTAGTGGTGAAAGTCAAGAGAGGTTGTCGCTTCGCAAATTTCACATTGAGAGCCTTTATCATATCTAGACTTTGCTCGGTCGCGAACATATTTGATTGGGTCGCGAAGCAGAGTTGTTGCTGACATTTTTGTCTCCTTTGTATTTCTGCAATTATATTAGTTTAGTACTCAAAAGTCAAGGTGCAAATTACCCGTGGTACGAAAATAACGTATTGTATTAGAATCCACCAACACTAGTTTTATAACTATAAAGTGCGTACCTAAGAGCATCGGCCATGTGTGACGCTTCATTATGTAGTGGCTTTTCTTTCTGTAGACTTTGATTTGGATCCCACTGATACTGATCTACAGAGTATAATACATGTTTAAGTTCGGGATCAATGATAATTCTATCATTATCCGCTAGAGATGCTACATAACCAATTCCATCTAGTACGGATTTCTTCGCATTTGTAGTTGGAATATCGTATTCTTGTGCGAAGTCATAACGCTGCTGCTGGTTTGCGGAGTCGATATAGATGTAATCTATATTCCACTTGTCCATAAGTGCTCTAATACTCTTAGCATGTCCTGAAGTTACGGCCTCACTATCCAGGTACTCATCTAGAATATAGAAGTTTTCATCTTCCCAGTTATATGCGACTACCACGAAGGCGGTTGGATCTCTAAACCCGAGGTCGAGCCCGGCGAAAACATCACACTTCTTAAGATTGAGTTCAAAGGTACGTATACAATCGTCTTTGATCTGCCAACATTTACCTTCGAAGGTTGAGAAGTCAGCTTCGTATTCCTGCCTAAACTCTGCATCTGACATTGATCGACGTGCTTCTGCAACATCCTGTTCAGACATTCTAGGATTATCCTTATAAGTAGCCTTGACAGAAAACCATTCTGGGAATTCATCACTAAATCCTCGATCAAATAATTTTGAAAACCAGTTATTCTTACCACGAGGGGTAGAAATAAAGAGTGCTTTTGAATTTGGTTTATCTAGAGTAGGTCTGAGCGATACGTTAAAGGCATCTAGACCATCTGTGAGCGCGGCTTCGTCAAAGATAATAAGATCGTAGGAGCGCCCTACGCAGCTATCAACCTGATTAACCGAACCAATTCGGATTGTGGAGCCATTAGATAGCTCAATAACTCTGTCTTTAGCGTTATCTTTAGCAACTTCAAGATTAAATCTCTTAATAAGTGATCTTTGTAAATCAAATGAAATACTAGAGAGATTATAGTTTGGTGCCATGATTAGAACATTGGAGCCGGGTACTAGTGAAACTACCTGGCCCACAACGTTTGCAATATAGGTTTTACCCTGACGGCGAGACAGAGCTGCGCACCCAAAGCGGTATTTGGGATTATTTATTCCATTTATGAGAGCTATCTGAGAGGGTAGAGGATCAACCTCTAGTTCTTTTAGATAATTCGCAATTGGAACCCGCATAAAAGCGCCGGGGTATTGTACAATTACATCCGTAGGGATGTCAGCTCTGCTTACTATCATTTTATCCGTATACCTTTAAACAAATATAATTAAGACTAGCACTCGCACCTGCTGCTGTTACTACTGCTCGTAAGAATGGGGCTCTAATATCCGATACAGTTTGATGTGTTGTAGTTGCATTCTGTGCAGTAACAATTAAGCCCGGAATATCATACCAGTTAGTATTATCTTCTGAACCCTGCACCTTGAAAGTAGGTGCGGTTCCACTAATAGTACCTGCGGACACAATTAATTGCATATTCTTACTGGGGCTTCCCATTGTATAACTTGAGGAAGTCGCACTAAGATTTTGTGTGTTATTAAATGTTCTGTCAAAATATCTTCTTAAAGGAACAGCCGTATCGGAAGACTGAAGTCTATTTATAGCTCTTGTAAAACTTGGACTTGTCCCAGATATTGTTTGAACATACCTTACTCTATTACCCATTAAAGGTAGTTTTGGAGATCTATATATACCAGTAGCTGTAATTCTCTCGAAATGATATACATCGAACCAATTTGTTCCAGAATCATCGCTTTCTTGAATTACAACATCCAATGTAGGATTTGTACCAGAAACAGCAGTTACTGGAATATTGACTTCATAACTGCAACCAGTTGCCGGAACAATAGCACTTGTAGTGGTTGTAGAAGTTATAGCTGCGCTGGAAACATCTACAGCAACTACAGGAATGTTTAAGCTGGCTGCAGAAATTAAACTTACTGTGCTTACAGCACCCAATACCCCGGGTAGTCCGCTTGTAGTGGCTACAGACAAATAGATATTTGCTGTACCAGTTACGGCTGCAGTAGTAGAAGTTACTCTTATCTTAGAAATACCAGTAACGTCTGCTGTGTAAATACCTGCGGAAGTAATTGAAGTGGTTACTGTACTAGTGTAAGTGTGGAGTCTAGATCCGCCTAGCGTTAACCAATTGGTCCCGTCTACGGTACCCTGTACTTGTAATGTCGCTGTGAAAGTACCAGAAACTTGAATAACTACAGTATTGTACCCATTTGTGGTGATTTCCACTGATGAGTTTGTAGTAGGAGTGGCTATAGTTGGAGTAGCATAGTTTGAGTTTGCTACAGAAATCGTGCCACTAATGGCGTCTTCTGCTCCAACTATAGGCAAACTGCTTGCGGCGGCTGCAACACCAAGGTCTGGTAAAGTATTTATAGTCTGAGTACTACCGCTGGCGTCTATAACACTAATCATTTATTTCTCCTTCGGTAATCTCTACCACTTAAACTATTATACCATTCCACCTTGCATAGATGAAGTTGGTGTATTACTTGAGCTAGCTCTTGGTACTGAGATAGTTAGAGATGAATTTGGTGTAGTTGCAGCATGTGGAACACTTACTGTATCTCCCATATTTGGTGAGGTTGCTCTTCCTGGTGTACCTAGATAAGGTGTGTTATCGGATACTGCGCTTATTGATTGCGCGTTATCTACTGGATAGTCTGTCATTTTTATTCTCCTTTAAAAATAACACAGGCCTTAGCCTGTGTTATTTATCTTTTTTATTGCCAAGCGTGAATTTCTACATAACCAGCTGTAACACCTACACCTGCAGTTGATACCCTTGCTCTGACTAGTTCTGCATTAATATTAGCATTAACTGCCTGTACAGTAGAACTTGCTACTGCTGTTAGTGGTGTACCAATTGAGAACCAATTAACACCGCCATCATTAGATCCTTCTAACTGTAAAGCAGGAGCAGTAGTTGTTATTGCACCAACGTTAATAGATAGTTGTACGTTATTACACTCTTGAGTATTAAGAGCTAGTAGACCTGTACTTCCTACGGCTGTAACGGTTGTAGCATTTAGTGTTGTTAAGCTAACAGCTCTATCAAATATTCTTCTAACAAATCCAGCTCCATTGAAAGATCCCTGTAGTCTGTTAATAGATCTAGTAAAGCTTGGGGAGGTTCCTGCTAGTGTCTGTACATATCTAACTCTGTTACCCTTTAGAGGTAACTTCGGAGACCTGTACATACCTGCAGCAGTAATACGTGGGAAGTGGTATACGTCAAACCAGTTTGTACCAGCATCGTCACTTTCTTGAATTACAACGTCCATAGTAGGAGTTGTACCAGATACAGCAGTTACCGGAATATTTACTTGATATTCTGAACCAAATGTAGGTGTAATTGCAGCTGTTGTAGTTGTGGTTGTAATAGCTGCGGAAGTAGCATCAGGAATTGTGCCTGGAATGTTTAAGTTTCCAGCTGTTAGGGCACTTACAGTACTTACGGTACTTACAGTACTTACGGTAGTTATACCAGGAATGGTATTTGATACCTGTACTGGAAGAGCGCCGGCAACGTCACCAGCAGGTCTATTTATAGCATCTATACGAAGTCTATTGAAATCAAATGAACGTAAGAAGCTAACGCGCATATCTGTTCTTTTGATTACACCACCACCAGCATTTGTGGTTGTTAGAGTGCCAATAGTTGTTAGTGCTGTTGTTGTAGCAGTATCTATTGGCTCTAGTGTTAGAGTTGTTGTGGCTATATCTCTTACTCTATATACACCATCTACACCAAGATCTGCTCCTGTTGTGTCTGCTCTTACACCGTAAACATTTACATAATCACCAATAAGTACGATACCTACCCAAGTAGCAGATCCAACTAGTGTTAGAATATTGCTAGCTACAGCGGTCGACTGTACTACGGTTGTAGATGCGCCCTGCTGTACCTGTCCCCCATTTACACGAGAAACATATCCACCATATGTAGTAGCTGTAACTGCTGGGCCCCAAACTACTGTAAATGTTGTAGAGTTTACAACAGATGCTACTACTGTAGCTGTAGTTAAGTTAGGAAAGTTTGTAGTGAAGTCTCTTGCACCATAGATATTAACAAAGTCACCTGTTGTTAGTCCGTGAGCAACATCTGTAACTACAGTTGCTGTTGTTGTTCCTGTTTTAGCAGCCGATACTATCTTAGCTACTGGAACGGTCAATCCCTTCTGGTTTTTTGCACGGAAACGAATCTTATAAGGTACTGTATTATTTGGTATTACCTGGGTTATATTCGCTCTAGATGAAGTCTGCGTAATAACATCTACACCGACATCGTGCCACTGTAGACGATCAGTTAATTGCGCAACTCTGAATTCTGATGTAGGTCTAAAGTTATAATTTGCTAAACCTACTGCTGGCTGTATTGAAGCAGTTGATGCAATAGTAGATAGGTGTGAGCCGGCTAGAGTACCTCCTACTGGTATCACATCATCATTATTACTCTTAGCATAAAATGAAGCTGAAGTTGCTGCTGCACCTTCAAATACCATTGAGGTGCCGTTAGGACTCCACGCCATAGCAGAGCGCTGGTATACGAATCCCTGGGAACCTGTCGCAGTTAATGATGGGATAGTTCCAGCAGGTCCAGCTGTACAAGTAAATGAGGTAGTACTTACAATAGTAGCTACAACTAGCTGTGAGTAGTTTAATCTGCTGTCTGGTACACCATAAATACCAATACGATTACCAATCTTTAGGTTATGAGCTGTAGAAGTAACTACAGTAAGAGTAGTGGTACTTTGTGAAATAGATGTTATAGTTAGTTCTGCTGGTGTAGCCGATACTGGCTCACTAGATACTAATTCAAAAGATAGTTCTTGTCCAATAGTACGCTGAGATAAGTGAATACCTGCAGCTGTTTCGATTGGCATAGAAAAAGTAGCTGTGCTTTCTACAATAGTCTCACCGCCGGTAGAGTCTAATGGATTTTTAGATAGAACTAGGTATGAGGAACCTACTGCATTACCATCCATTGCAACAATATCACCTGTTGCTACTGATTGTGTCCAGTTTGTTCCTGGGAAAATTGCGAAAGAGTCTCTGAAGGTTGTATTGAACCCAGATACATTCGCCTTTATTCCTCCATTAATGCTTTTCATTTTGGAATCTCCATATTAAATTTGGAAATGAGGACCATCAATAAATGGTCTCTTTCCTTCTTTTCTTCTCTCATCAATATAATGGTTCATTGCCGATTCCATAGTTCCAGTCCACTTTGTAATATCAGGAACATTCCATGCCGCTCCCCAACAAATTGATACACCTAGTTCTTTACCGGCTTTTGCCATTGCATCAGCTATATTGTCATATAGATTTAATTCCCAAGAAATCTGTCCATCTACATAAGCTATTAGATCAACTGCATGACCGTCTAGATGCTTACTCTTCATAGTCTGGGATTTACCTGAGGCTACATATTTCTTTTGTGTCTCTAGGGTTCTTAGACCTTCTGAAACACCAAAATCCACTGTACTTAATTCTATTGCTCTTTTAACCACTGCAACTAGTTTTGGATTTACACCTGCTAGTTTATCTAGAGAGCGTTGGCTTAGTTTAAACATTTGTTTCTCCTGATTCAGTGCCTGAGTCAGTAATTGTTATGCCTTCTTTTCCGGCACTTATTCTTCTTTTTACTAATTGTGCTATAAATCCAGTCATTATAGTAATGATCTGAATATGTGCCAGTACTGCTAAATAAAAGACATATTTTAAATTAGCCGCTACTAACCATAACCCTACACCAGCAAATATAGTAAATACGGTTGCACCACCAAACATCATCCAGAGAGAAAGATTTTTTCTTTCATTTGTCTCTAGATTTAGCCAGTTCATACTAGGTTAAGTGGAGGCATATCCTCGTCTTCTACTACTAGTACTACTTCCTCATTATAGCTCGCTAGAGGTGATGGCTCACTTACAGGAACCTTATAAACTAGGGTTCCAGTTTCATCGTAACCCATTCTTTGTTCACGCTTAATATATTCAGTAACCATTTGTTAAATATCCTGTGACGCGCTTGGCAATTGCAGAAGTCTTATTAACTGCTATAGTCTCGTCCACGTCTCCTTCTGAGAATCCCACAGTAATCGTACCAATAGGATAATTCAGTAAATTAGTTAGGGGGCATTGTACTACCTTACGCAGGTTGTACGCTTTAAAATATCTTCTAGACGAAGAATCTACTGGTCCATATAGGACGGTACATTCCGGCTTATCAATTTCTTTCCAAATCATTCGTAGGCTTTCATTCATTGAAGACACAGGCTCATCGCCCGATAGCTCATAAGCATCGGTGTAATAGCTTGCTGTAGTCTCAGTAAAAGGTATACCCGTTAAATCGTGTCTACCATTATGAAACTGTCTAATAATTACACTATGAGCTTTTAAATCAGTACTTAACTGATTTAGACTCTCATTTACAAGCTTTGCGCTCTCCAGTTGCTCCTTGAACCTGCTAGCTTCCTCTGCGGGAGTAACTATCATGGACTCTAGCGCACTGTAGCTTCTATAGCCTACATAGCCTAAACAAATAATAAGGACCGCCGCTAGTGTGGATAGCGGTCTAACTGATAAGGAAGCGACAAGCGATTTAAATCCGTCACTTAACTCCTTTATCATTAGTGAGAAGTCTCTCCATCAACTGTCCGTAGTTTCCTTGGCCAAAGTTAGCAATATTAACTGTTGGGCCACTGTTTCCACTTTCTTGTTTAAGCTCATCCATACGGATCTTATGAGCAAACTGAAGTAGCTCTAATAAATCTTTACTAGTATACATTCCCGACTCTTCTGCTTCTTGTAGCTTAGCGTCGATCATTCTATCTAGTACCTGACCCAACTTGTGTCTGTTTCTAAAGCCTCTATCGAGGTAAACCCCGGTTATATAGTCTTTGACATCCTTACGCTCTAGAAGAGAGATTACCTGATATTCAGGAATCTGAAGCTGGTTAGCGGTTTCCTGTGCCGAACCATATTCAAGATAGGCGTTCGCAATGTCAAGGCATTCTGGTGTAAGTGCAATCTGTGTCATAATTTGCATTATACCAGCAAGGGGATTGTGGGTCAAGCTATTTTTAGAGGAGGTGCCGGTATTGCTGAATTAGCTCACCAAAATATTTATCTTGACTTTTAGCCCAAAATCATGTAGTTTGACAAAATGGAAATAGAAACAATGAAAAAGATTTCAGAAGCACTGTTGCCTCTGGAGGATATTAACGAGAACTGGGAGAAGTCCTGGCAAATAATAAAGGAGTTCTTAAATGAGCGAGATAATTAAAAAGATCGAAGCCGGTATAACTGGCAAGAAATATGCACAGTTGCCCCCACTTCTAGTGGTGGACTCGGAAATGAACAAGCCTGTTCATAATCCTTTTCTTACAGAGTATTTCGTTGGAGTCAAGCTCGGACATACTATCAGGATTGACGACGACAATCAGAACCAAAAGGAGGACGCAGTTCATGCGATCAAGCGAGCACTTACCGAGCTTATCTTCGGAGAGTTTCGGTCAGAGCTAGTAAGGCTTCGATATGAGCTTTATGATCGAGATTTCGATAAGGCCTTAAGAACAGCGAAAGAAATCGAACAAAGAATGTTCTATGAATAAGTGCGACACCTGTAAGTACTTCAGAGATAGTTTCTGTAAAAATCCAGATAGCCCCTACGGAGGCAAACCAAGAATTAAACAAATGGGCTGCTTTGCCCACATAAAGGAGCGAGTAAATGAAAAGTAGAGATTTTTGTTTTTGGCTGCAGGGTTTCTTTGAGCTGACAGACAGTGACGAACCAACGCCAGAACAAGTACGTAGTATTCGCAAGCATCTAGCAATGGTCTTCATTCACGAGATTGATCCTAGTATGCCGAACCCAAAGCTTGACCAAGTACATGCGCAACCAAATGCTACAGCACCCATGAGATGCTAATATGAGTAAGCCACTAGACGAGGATTGGAATTCAATTCCCAGATACGAAGCAGTTCCAAATGAATTAGTGAAGCCCTCTCACGTAGTCTTTGGTAAGATCAAAGTCAGCTGCACAACCGGGGAAGTAACCGGGCTAAGCGAGAACATCACTGGGGACGCTAAGCTCTTCTGGGAACAAGTAAAGGAGTATATCATTGGAAAGTGAATGGCTAGACCTAGCATATATCAATTTTGATAAGGTGATTATGCACGGTCAAATTAATAATGGGGTAGTAAATGGAATCTGCCAATCTACACAGATTGAGCAGGTTCTCACGCAAGAGCAGAAGCGAGAGGTCGACGACCTTCTTACGAAACACTCGCGTGAGTATCAGGCGCTACTGAAGAGTTTCGTAAAATGACCTGGCATAGACTATACCTGATAGCCATGCTACCTTTCGCGATAGTAATAGGGATTGTATTAGGCCCTCTGCTAGGTCTAGAGATAGTCTGTGAGAAATTTGTGGAGCATTGGTATGAGTGAGCTAGCGGGGGTTATACTTTTTCTGCTCTTTATGGCTCTGATAGCCTGGTCGGTATCGAATGATCATGAAAGTCGGGACCGGTGTAAGGAGCTAGGAAGAATTGTGGTGCATTACGAGCACAAGAACTACTGTGCGAATATTGGAGATCTAAAGTGACTGAAGAACAGCGTGAAAAGTGGCATCAAATGGAGAGCAAGCAATGGAGTCTTATGATTCTAAATAAGTACTGCTCTGGGCCACTAAAGTATCTTATGAATAACGAGGAAGAGGCGCGAAAGGCTTTCGAGGAGCTTACTGAGCTGGTCGCGAAGGATCGTGCCTATGCGATCAACGACAAGCAGTACACTTATACATTTCCTACTCTCAAGGGATCAACAATGGTGGATCTTCGAGAAGTATCTAGTGTGAGTATGGATGCTCCATATTATGAGGAGCTATACGGGTGACAACTAGAGTAAGCGTTGACGCGCATGCGGGATGGCCCGTACAGGTTGTGGGCATTTATGGAGAGCCTCATATGCCGAAGGAAATTCGCACTGATGTGGTACAGCCTTTTACAGTAAAGGACTACTACATTCATAGTGGCTTTCGTATTATCTCGGTTGAAGAGTTGCCTCGATGATAACTGATGCGGAGCGCGAGCGGCTAGTGATTCTCATGGAGGAATGCGGGGAGGTGATTCAGGCTTGCTCGAAGATTATTCGGCATGGCTGGCATTCGAAGTACGACGACGGAACACCAAACGTGATTCGTCTACGGGATGAAATGGATGATGTGCTTGGGATGATTTGGGCCATTGAGCAGGAGTCGGACGATGTTCTCGGGGACTCTCTTAGCTCACCTAGGGAAGTTTGGGAGCGAAAGAAGCGGTGGATGCATCACCAGGGATAACTTGGGCCAGTTATTTGGCACCTTGTTTGGGTTTTTTACCCCAAGTGGTACGTGCGGAGTAGTCCGAGCGCGCGGCGCAACATTATGTCTTTGAACCGCCCTCTCACGTAACTTTATTGCGTGACATAGGCTCGAGGCTTTGCATTAATTACCGCCATTTTGGTTGCGATAGGGGCTTGGCAAGGGTGATGCACCGGCCTAGGGATAGGGCGTCGCTTCGGTGACTCTTTCTCATCGTGATTAACCAGTCGACCCGATAGGGCGGCACTTGCCTAGGGCGCGCAATCCCGCGCGCCCCTAATCGGAGGTTATTCCAATGCGCTACTACACCACTAACGAATCGAATGTTTCTCCTGCCCGCTCCTATGGCAGCGACGCGGTAGAGCGGATTCTGGCGCAGCGCGGCGTTAAGGCGATTCGCTACATTGACGGCCCCTGCACGATTGGCCTGTATCTGGTCACGTTCGACAACGGTGATGTGTTGGATATCTCCAACACGGAATCGACCCCCTACATGCCGCTCAATTCGCGCGTTGCAATCAAGGGCTGGATTCAAGCGGCCCTTGCCAATGCCCGCAAGATTGCGCAGGATTCGGCCACGATTGCCGATGAAAACGTGGATCTTATGGCACTGGCAATCGCGGGACTTTCCCGCGATAGCCAAGCGGCCTAATCAATATAGGGGCGGCAATTGCCGCCCCTACTCTTTCCAAGGGGAACAATCATGATTGATTACATGGTCGTTGACTATCCCGCGCACGATTATCTGGTCTTTAAGACAGAACAAGAGGCACGCGATTGGGTTAATGAACAAATTGCAACGGGAGAATATACTGCGGAGGACTTTGCAGTATTCTCCCGTAACTTGCTGGCTTTCAAATAATGGGAAGCGCGGCACCCTCTTTTCCATTCTTTATTGGCATGGCGATACTTACAATCGCCATGCTTTATTTGATAAGGGACTAATACAATGGCTATTCAGGACAATTGCGATGTCGTCTGGACGAATAACATCACGAACAACGAGATTGTTCGCAACATTCCCGTATATGTTTATTTAAGCGATAGGGAAGAGGCAGAACAGGCATTGAATAAAGGCCATATCGTTTGCATCACACCTTACGGTGATCTCGCCTATGCTTCGCCCTATATTAGCAGAGCCGAAAAATACGCGGAATCCGGCGAATTTTTACTTTATCCTGATGGTCGCGTTATTAAGGTGATTGGCAATAAAGCTTAAGACATGCCCGGAACAACTTGTTCCGGGCATTTTTTTCGTCTGCGGAATCCGATTGGCACGATTCTTGCATGACTCCTGCCTATTCGTGTTTTTGTTTGTTCCCCTTATGTCCGGCCCGTAGAGCATAGGGCAAGGCCTCGAGCTAGGGTAGGTGCGGGCCGGGCCGCTTTCGCGCTCTAAGGGCCATTTGCGGGCATTTTTGGGCAGGGTCGGAGGGATATGGCAGGCAAGGGCAGGCAAGGGCAGGCAAGGGCAGGCAAGGGCAGGCAAGGGCAGGCAAGGGCAGGCAAGGGCAGGCAAGGGCAGGCATTGCGAATCATTATCAATAAAGGGCGGCTATTGCGAATCATTATCAATAAAGGACGGACACATTAAAATGTGGTTCTATATGAAACTATCACACTGGAATGTGATTTGCGAATGGTTCGCATTAGCATTGCGAATGATTCTCAATATCGCGTCATGCAAGAATCGTGCCAATCGGCCTATCTCTACCGATTTGGTAGAGGTTCCCGGTTTGTTCCAATCAATGTCTACCGATTCGGTAGAGGTTCCCTGTTTGTTCCCGGTTTGTTCCACCGGAACAGAACAGAACGAGAACAAACCGGGAACGGACCGGGAACAGACCGTGAACAGCGGAACAGACCGTGAACAAACCGAGAACAAAGAGTGAAAATTTAATGAGTGAAAAATTAATGCGCCAAAAGTCAAGTGCGAATTTAATATGAGTGCAAATTTAATATGAGTGAGAATTTAATGTGCGCGCAGCGCCAAAACGCGCAAGTGAGAATTTAATGCAGCGCGCTAGCGCCAAAATTATAGTGGGAATTAGATGCGTTGTCAAGTGAAAAATTTGCTTGACAAGCACTTTTTTTCGTGCTACTCTGACTAAAAGCCTGTTAAAGGCGCAAGCGCGCTTGCGCCAAAATTATAGTGCGAATTAGATGCGTTGTCAAGCGAAAAAATTTTGCCTGATGCAATTATTTTTCTTGACGGCCAGCCGCAACTAGGCTAAGATGATTGCATCAAGACGGAGAAAACGATATGGATTTCGAGACTTGGCTTCATATGGCTGATGCCATTATCATCAAGCGCACTGGCATGGATAGGGAGAGTTTCCCTGATTGGGAATGGTGGGGCGCTTTCGATGATGGCTTGACATTCAGCGAGGCGGTCGATATGTTCCTTGAAGATCTTAGAGACGGGAGGCTGTGACATGATAAACAAGATTCGCATCTGGATTGCATATCGTCGCTACCTCAAGGCACAATCGGAATACTTCAATAACCCTAGCTGGCGTAACTATGTTGCAATGCGGCAAACACATACTCGTTGGTATTTCCTGAAGCATCCGAATGCAATCAAGCCTGCATGGTAAAGCTCGAGGCTGCCTAATAAATAGGCAGCCAAAGGCGCCGAAAATTTTGCCCGCTACTTTCAGTATATCACGTGCGCGCAGGGCTGTCAATAGGAGATAAAATTTATTTGTTGAAAAATAGTTCTTGACTAGGGCGCGATGCCGAGTTATAAGAGGACATCAAGACGGAAGGACTAACAAATGGCTTACGTAATTTTCGACCTCGACGGCACGGTTATCGACTCCAGCCATCGCCAGAATACCCTGCCCGATGGTTCGCTGAACCTTGAGCATTGGCTCGAAAATAACACGCATGAAAAGATCATGGCCGACTCGCTTCTGCCTCTTGCTGCTAGCATGAAAGCAATCAAGGCTGCCGGTCACACGGTTATCATTTGCACGGCTCGTTCGCCTCACCCTTCCAACCATATTTTTCTGGAAGAACAGGGCCTTGGCCATGACGTTTTTCTTTCGCGCGGTGAAAACGATATGCGCGGGGACGCGCAGCTTAAGATTGATCTTCTCGAAGATTACTTCAAGAGCGAAGGTTTTACTTGCGCTGCGGAAGCAAACGCAATCATGTTCGATGATAACCTTAAGGTTATCGCTGCAATGCTTTCGATCGGCATTACTTGTTTCAATGCAACTAAACAGAATAGGAGGCTGGCGGCCTAATAAAAATAGGGGCGAAAGCCCCTATTTTTTTTTTTGCCTATCGTGAATTTTTCCTATTGACAGCGGCCAGGCGCGCATGCTATAATGGGCTGAATGCCCATTATGCGCCGGCCCACTGGCGCCAAAATTATAGCAGGTTTCCGCGCGGCTGTCAAGCGAAAAATCGCTGGCGCATACGTATTTATTTTCGCCTCGGCTGCATTTTTTTCTTGCGTCGCTCTCAAAAATCCGTATACTGGTCACATCAAGAGGGGATGGGCCTCTCGCGATAAATCGGAGAAATACCATGGCTGCTACCACCAAGACTGTCGAAAAGAAATACAGCGAAGCGCAGGAAGCCGAGCTGCTTTCGGCTGGCATTATCGACAACGCTAAGGCGCTGGAATTTGCCGCCAAGTTTGGCAAGGATGTTCGTTCGATTCGCGCTAAGGCCGTTCGTATGGGCATTTACAAGGCTGCCGAAAAGGTGAGCAAGACCGGCGGCAAGATTGAAAGCAAGGAAGAAATTGCTGCCGATATTGCCAAGCTGGTTGGTAAGAATATGGATGGCCTCGAAAAGGCTCCCAAGCTGGTTCTCCAGATTCTGCGGGAGAAGCTTTCCGCATAAGTCAATAGGGCCGGGGAGAAATCCCCGGCTTTTTTTTTTGCTTTCCGGCAATTTTTTCGCTTGACATAGCAGGCAAAGCCTGCTATAATGGGATAGGCGCCGAAAAATCCGCCAGGAGGCGCCAAAATTATACCACGGACTAAAACACTTGTCAA
>Ga0214917_10001263_pt1 | contig 32747 bp, 32 predicted proteins | sample LL_1208_BB_MetaG_FD_177983 | JGI IMG/M metagenome (GOLD analysis project Ga0214917, IMG submission 177983) | Freshwater microbial communities from Lake Lanier, Atlanta, Georgia, United States - LL_1208_BB | ecosystem: Environmental > Aquatic > Freshwater > Lake | place: USA: Georgia | collected... | reverse complement strand
GGCGATCATGCGATCAATGAAGCACTTGCCGGGATCGGCGCTGATGCGCAGGGTGAGCTGGTCGGAGAGGAGCCGGGTGCCACCGGTGACCGAGCCCGCCACATCGGAGCCGGCCTCCTTCAGCACTGGCGCCGATTCGCCGGTGATCGCCGACTCATCCACCGAGGCCACGCCCGCGATCACTTCGCCGTCGGCGGGGATCACATCACCGCCCTGCACCAGCACCAGATCGCCGCGCCGCAGCGCCGAGGAATCCACCAGTTCCACCGAACCATCGGCCAGCTGACGCCGGGCCTGGGTGCGGGCCTGGGTGCGGCGCAGGGCATCGGCCTGGGCCTTGCCGCGCCCTTCGGCGAGGGCTTCCGCGAAGTTGGCGAACAGCAGGGTGGCCAGCAGGGTGAGGCTGATCAGGGCGTTGAAGCCCCGCTCCCGCGCACCGGCCGTCGCATCCAGCAGCCGTGGTTCCAGGGTGAGCACCAGGCAGAGCGCCGTGCCGCACCACACCACGAACATCACCGGATTGGTCACCGTCTGCCGCGGGTCGAGCTTGCGAATCGCCGCCCAGGCCGCCCGCCGCACCAGCCCCTGCTGGCGCGGTCGCTCCAGATAGCGCCGCTCCTGGCGGGGGCCCCGCGGCATGCGGGGGAACAGCACACGCGTTGAAGTGGGCATCTCAGGAGGCCAGGGTGAGCGCTTCGGCGATGGGCCCGAGGGCCAGCACCGGGAAGAAGGTGAGGGCCCCGAGGATCACCAGCACCACCGCGGTGACGCCGGTGAACAGGCCGGTGTCGGTGCGCAGGCTGCCGGGACTGGGTTCAAGGGCCGGCTTGCGGCGGAAGCCATCGGCCAGGGCGAGCAGGGCCGCGATCGGCAGGTAGCGGCCCCCCAGCAGGCTGAGGCTGGTGGTGAGGTTCCACCAGGGCGTGCCATCCGCCAGGCCCTCCAGGCCGCTGCCGTTGTTGGCCGCCGCCGAGGCGTACTCGTACACCACCTGGCTGAGGCCATGGGGGCCGGGATTGCTGATGCCCGCCAGCGCCTGCCCGCCCGCCAGGGTGAGGGCTGCCGGGATCAGCACGAAGATCGGATGGATCAGCAGGATCAGGCTGGCCCACACCACCTGGGGCTTCTCCACCTTGCGGCCCAGGAATTCCGGCGTGCGGCCCACCATCAGGCCCGTGAGGAACACCGCCAGCAGCACGAACACCAGCAGAACGGCGATGCCGGTGCCCTGGCCCCCCACCACCACCTGCAGAAACAGGTTGAACAGGGCAGTGAGGATCGTCAGCGGCATGGCGGCATCGAGGGCACCATTCACAGCGCCGGTCATCGTGCCGGTGGTCACCACGGCCCACAGGCCACTGAGCGCCGCTCCAAAGCGCAGCTCCTTGCCCTGCAGATTGCCGCCGTTGATCCAGCCCGCGAGCAGCGGGTTGCCGGCCTGCTCCGCCGCCATGGCCACGGCGGCGCCGATCACCAGGAGGCCAAACACCAGCACCAGCAGCAGGGTGCTCTGGCGGCGGTTGCCCACAAATCGCCCGAAGGCATCGATCGTGGCCGCCGGGATGAGCAGCATCGCCCAGGTGCTCACCAGGTTGGTGAGCAGGGTGGGGTTCTCATAGGGGTGCGCACCGTTGGCGGCCACGAACCCGCCGCCGTTCTCGCCCAGCTGCTTGATCGCCTCGAACAGGGCGATCGGGCCGCGGGGGAGCCATTGGCTGGCGCCCTCCAAGGTGGTGATCTCCAGGGGCGGCGCCAGGGTCATCGGCACGCCATTCACCAGCAGGACCAGGGCCAGCAGCAGCGAGGCCGGGATCAGCACCCGGGTGAGGGAGCGCAGCAGGTCGCGGTGGAAATTCCCGATCGGCCGGCCGCTGAAGCCGCGGATCACGGCAAAGCCCACCGCCAGGCCCGTGGCCGCCGACACGAACATCAGAAATTGCATCGCCCCCAGCTGGGCCAGGTTCCCCAGGCTCTGCTCGGGCACCAGGTGTTGCTGGTCGGTGTTGGTGAGAAAGGAGATCGCGGTGTGCAGGGCCAGATCCCACCGCAGGCCGGTGAAGCCGATCGGGTTCAGCCAGGCCGGTTGCAGCAGCAGCAGCGCCAGGGCCAGCAGCCCGAACAGGGCGTTGCTGATCAGCAGCGGCAGCAGGTAGGCACCGGCCGACTCCGCGCTGCGGCCGGCGTCGCCGATCCAGCGCAGCAGGCCCGCCTCCAACGGGTTCAGCCAGCGATCCCAGGCCGGCTGGGGCTTGTTGTCGAACACCTCGTACAGGTGACGCCCCAGGGCGGGAGCCGTGAGCATGGCCGCCGCCAGGGTGACGGCGGCCAGGAGCCAGGGGAGCATGGGGGAGGCCACTGGAACTGCCCTTTACCTAGACGCTGCCGCCTGTTGATGGGGCCTGAGGCGCGCTGCTTCAGAAGTCGTCCGCCTGGCCGTCCTCCTCCGCCTCAAGATCATCCTCATCGTCGTCGTCGTCCCCCAGCACCGCGCTGAGCAGCTGCCGCACCGTTTCCAGGCGGGCGGAGTCGGCGGCCCACACGGCCACACTCATGGCCTCCTGCTGCTCGGCCTGCAGCAGCTCCTCCAGGGCTTCGAGGTGAAACTCCTCCACGAAATTCACCAGGGCCAGGGCGATCTGCAGGCCTTCTTCCGGGCTGATCTCCGCGTCTTCAATGGCATCCAGCACCTGCTGCACCTTGGACTGGGGCGGGGTGCTGCTCTCGGCGTCGGCGATGGTCATGGTCCCGGTTTGAGGTCAGATCCACCATGGCCTCCCGCGCTGGTGGAGGCAACGCACAGGCAGCGTCAGCTCTGCGGAGAATCTGTGTTGTGGTTTTCCACACACAGCACGGCGGCCATGGGGCCTCCGCCCCGACATCCCAGGCCTTGCCTGGGATCGCTCCAGCCGCTCGGCACTCACCGCCACAGGGAGACCCTCCATTCAGCTTCGCCATAAGACCCATGGGTGCTGAGGCAAGACAGGCTGCCCCGCAGTGGATCTGCAGCGGCTTCGGTGCAGCATGCGGCGCCGGCTGGTCCGGAGCCGCAGGGTTGTCAACGCAAACGTTGAGTTCCTTGGCGATCGCCCAGCTTGCAGATCCTGGCTGGAATCTCGCCTGATCAGGCTGTGGAAAAGCTGTGGAAAAGGGCCTTGGAGGTGGGGTTTGAGGCCCTGTGGGCCGGTTCAGTGGGCCGGTTGCCAGTCCGCCGGGGGTTCGGCTTTGTCGCTGTCCTGCAGCGAGGGGAAGGTCTGGCGAATCAAGTTGGCGATCCGGGTGCGCACGGAGCTGCGGAACGCGGCGGCTGCCTCCGGGCTCAGAACCGGATAGGTGGAATCGATGTTCCCTTCCCCGCGCAGGGGTTTCCAGCTGGTTTTCTCCTGGCGTTTGAGGGCTTCCAGCGGCTCCAGGAAGTCGAAGCTGAGCGTGCGGCCGCTGCTGCCGGCCTGGCTGATCCACAGCTCGCGGGCGGGGATCAGCTCCTTGGCCTTGAGGGTGTCGGGCAGGCCCAGCACCGGCTCGTAGTACTCCAGGGCCCGCAGCTCCTCCTCCAGCAGGATCGGCCAGGCACCGCGTTCACCCTCCTGGAGCCCGGTCTCGACCGGGCTGGCCTTCATGGCCTCCAGGTAGAAGGCCAGCCAGCGGTAGTGCGACTTGTCGCGGGTGCGCTTCTTCTCGCTCCCCTTGCCACTGGCCCGCTTGGGCAGCGCCGATTCCGCCTTGCGCAGGAAGACCCTGTCCTCGCGCTCCAGGTTGATGGCTCCCCAGCGCTGGCGGTACTCCCAGAGCTCTTCATACTTGCGAACGTCTTCCGCCGACCACCCCAGGGCCTTCAGCTCTTCGGCCCGATTCTCCTCGCCTGTCTGCACGCGTCTGTCGCCTTGATGCGCTCGCACACTAGGGCGTGCCTGGTGTGGGGACGAGCCTGAAGCCATCTCGCTCCACCTTGATCTCGAAGCGGTCCCCGGGCTGCAGATCCAGCAGCTCGGTGTAGGCCTTGCCCACCATCAAGTTGCCGTTGAAGTGCACATGGGTGCAAAAACTGAGCTGGCGCCCCTCCTTGCCGAGCTCTCTGCCGGCCTGCTCCTGGAAGCTCACACCCTTGGCCTCCAGCAAGGCCTCGTAGAAATCGGAGAAGCGCAGGCGCTCTGAGCCATCCTTGTTGGTGCTCACGAAGCCGCACTGGCGCACCAGCTCCGATTTCGACACTGGCCCCAGCTCCTTCAGCTTGGCCAACAGGGCGGTCCCGCGAATCATGCTTCAGTTGGAGATTGCCGTTGTTGTAGCGATGGCGCCGGCAAACCATCAGCCCCAGGGCACTCTTTGCGCCGCATTTGCATCGCGGCCTCTGCAATGAGAGCTGGAGCCGTATGGGGAATCGGCTCCAGCCGCAGCCGCTGAAGTAGCGCTGGATCCCAGTCCCGCAGTGTGATCCACTCAGGCAGCCGTATGGCCGCCGTCTGTGGATCGGCCACGGTCCAGGCGTTCGCTGGATCGGGGCTGAACTCCCCATCGATGTTCAGCCAGTGGGGCTGGGATTGACAGCCATCCGCTGCAGCGGGAAGCAGCACGCACCACAGCGCCATGGGGAGAGTTGAGCAGAAGCTGTTCAATGGCCCCATGCTTTGTGGTGGCTGGGGCTGCAGGCGAGGAGGGCTTCCTTTTCGCAGCAGGATTGCAGCCTTCATGCCCAGGGTCTGCCAGCGCTGCATGGTCCGGTGATGACTATGACGGACTGGGAAGCGTGGAGATGGCTGAGGTGGTCAACATCGCAGGGCTCAGGGAACAGGTGTCCATTCCTGCGGCCGGCGTGGAACTCCCGGGCGACCTGGTGATTCCGCGGGCACCACTGGCGCTGGTGGCCTTCGCCCACGGCAGTGGAAGCAGCCGCTTGAGCAGCCGCAACCGCTACGTGGCGGAGGTGCTCCAGCAGGCGGGGCTGGCCACGCTGTTGTTCGATTTGCTGGCAACCGCTGAGAACCACAACGCCAGGGAGCGGTTCGACATCCCACTGTTGAAGCAACGGCTGCTGGCCGCCATCGACTGGAGTCTGCAGCAGGCCTCCGTGGCCGGCCTGCCCCTGGGACTCTTCGGTGCCAGCACCGGCGCCGCCGCCGCCCTGGAGGCTGCCGCTGCTCGGCCTGAATGCGTCCGGGCGGTCGTCTCCCGCGGCGGTCGGCCGGATCTGGCCTTTGATGCCCTGGGAATGGTGCGTTGTCCCACCCTCTTGATCGTGGGTTCCCACGATGTGGATGTGCTGGAGCTCAATGCCTGGGCTGCGGCCCACCTGCGGGCGTCCCACGATCTGCTGGTGGTGCCCGGGGCGGGCCATCTGTTCAGTGAGCCAGGTGCGCTGGAGCAGGTTGCCGTTGCGGCCCGCGACTGGTTCTTGATGCAGTTGACCAACCACTGAATCCGCTGCGGATCTGCCGATGGCTACGCGGGGTCGACGTTCACTCCTCATCGTCTCGCCAATTCGCTGGAGGCTGATGATGGTGGCCATCACTTCCGCTCCGACTGGCTTCAGCATGCGGCAGATGTGGTTCCCGACCGGTGCAAGACTATGCATTCTGGCTGTGTGCTTTGCTCCTATTCTCTGAGTGCCAGCTGATGGCTCACTTGCCAATCTTTTCGGCAGGCGGACTGCTAACCCACAAGGAGTTTTGTGATGAATGATCGCATTCGCGTGCTTCAACGACAGCCGCGGCGTATCTCGATCACCCTCAGTTATCACGTCCATGAGGCGCTGCTCAGTCGTTCCGAGGAGGAGGGACGCTCCGTTTCCAATCTGTGTGCATTTCTGCTGGAAGATGCCCTGCGGGACCAACGACGCAACCTGGTGACACCAGCGCAGCCGTTGATTCATCAGGGAGCTATTTCGCCCAATAGTCATGTCAAAGCACGCCGTTTCTGAACGGTTGCAATGGCGTCTGGCATCCCCGAACGTCACCACCCAGGTGACGTTCGGGGGCTTTCCTGCGCCCTCTGGTTTCAGCGGGGTTGGCTGCGATTCAAGCTCTGTTCTGGATACAGGGCTGGTGTGAGATTGCGCCGAAGCTTGGCCAGGGCATGGCGCTCCAGTCGCTGAACCTGATCCTTGCTGCGGCCGATCATGCGCGCCACCTCTGCGAAGGATCGCTGCTTGGTTTCGCCATAGCGCAGTTGGATCACCGTGAGCTCCGGGCTGGAGAGCAGATGCAGCTGGCTGTGGATCCAGCCATAGTCGTCTTCGATCTCTGGAGCTCGGCTGTCTGTCACCGTGTCCAGGAGAGTCATCTCACCATCGCCGCCGCTGAGCTGCTGATCGAGGGAGATGGTGTTGCTGCGATGCTGGATGGCCAAGGCATAGAGCAGCCGCTGTTCCGTTTCCCCCAACGACTCGGCCAATTCCCCACTGCTCAGGCTGCGACGGGTGTTCATCTGCAGAGCCTCCGCTCTGTTGGCCAGGCTCACCAGATTGACCGGCATCCGAATCGTGCCGTTGTGTTCCTGCAGGTAGCGATTGATCGATTGGCGGATCCACCAGTAGCCATAGGTTGAAAACTTGTAGCCGCGGGTGGGGTCGTATTTTTCAGCGGCCCTCAGCAGCCCCATGTTCCCGGCTTGCACCAGATCCATTGGATCATGGGAGAGGTGTTTGAGTCTCCTCACGTAGCGCAGGGCCACGGTCACCACCAGTCGCAGATTGGCCGTCACGATGCGCTGCAGGGCTCGTCGGCCCCGCCGCTGCAGGGAAGCTGATGGCTGGTCGCTTTCCATCCATTGCTTCACAATGGTGCCGAGGTGAACCTCCTCTTGGGCTGTCAGGAGCGGAATGCGCCCGATGCAGCGCAAGTAATCGCCGAAAGCATCACTCATCAATCCACATGATGATGGCTTTCAATCTTCAGTTCAATGGCTTGATTTCAGTGATCGCTGCGGCATCTCTGCCATCGGAATGCGGCTCGACGCTGCAGTGACAAGGCCTCCAGGACCGATAGGTCGTCTGACGTTGGGGCTTGCTGAGTACCACCTGCCAGAGTTGTCCCATGCGCGAGCGGAAGAACCCTGCGCAACTCAGCAGGTAGTAGCGCCAAAAGCGATAGAAGTCTGCGTTAATATCCCGTTGGAGCATGGGCCAGTTGGCATCGAAGTTCTGCCACCAGGCCATGAGCGTTCGGTCGTAGTCCAGTCCAAAATTCTCCCAGTCTTCAATCAGGAAATAAGACTCGATCCCCTGGCAGAGCTGGCGTGCTGATGGCAATCTCCCGCCGGGGAAAATGTGTCTGTCGATCCAGTCGTCGGTCTGATGGGTGGTGCGATCTGAGCCAATGGTCTGCAGCAGTGCCAGACCGTCGTGCTTCAGTGCTCGCTGGATCACACGGTGGAACACGTGATCGTTGCGCCGTCCAACATGTTCGTACATGCCAATCGACGCAATGCGATCAAATTGCTGTTGTGTGATCGCATCAAGACGTCTGTAATCGCAGAGGAACACCTCAACCGGCAGGTCGGCGAGCTGTTCGCGTACATAGTTCGCCTGTTGAATGGAAACGGTGATGCCCACCACCTCCACGCCGTAATGCCGAGCTGCAAAGGCCGCCAGGGAACCCCAGCCGCAGCCGATGTCCAGCAGGGTCTGTCCGGGACGCAGCTCAAGTTTTTCGCACACCAGCCGAAGTTTCTGTTCCTGGGCGCTCTTGAGGTCATCGGCCTGGCGCCAGTAGCCACAGCTGTAGCACATCTGCGGATCCAGCATGGCCCCATACACCCTTGGATCAATGTCGTAGTGCTGCTTCCCCACCACGAAGGCACGCCGTTGTGATTGCGGGTTGGTGAGTTTTGCCTGCATCAGTTGTGAAAGGCTGCGCAGCTTGGCGCGCTTGCTCAGCGGCTGGTTGCCCTTGGCCAGGAGCAGTCTGCGGATCAGTTCATCCAGTTGATCGCAGTCCCAGTCACCGCGCACGTAGCTGTCGCCGAGCGCCAGAGATCCATTGCTCAGCAGTTCTCTGAACAGATTGGGGTTGTGAACTCTCAGGTCCCACGGACGTTCGCCGTTGATCCGCACATCTGCTGACTCTGTGATGGCGGCAATGGCGGCTGGGATGGACATGGCAGCTGCAGTGGCTGCCCCCAACCATGCCGGCCATTGCCCCATTCAGGGGAGTGGGTTGAAATCTGCCGCAGCTTGTTGGCAATGCTGCTGTGATTGCCTTCGGCTGTGCTCTGTTGTGCTGCGGCAGCCGTGATTCAATCCACCTTCACTTCCACAGGTTTGCTGCTCTTCTCTGGCACCTTTGGCAATTCCACCTCCAGCATGCCATCGTGAAAATGCGCCTTCAGTTGGCCGGCATCCACGTTCGTTGGCAGGGTGAAGCTGCGACTGAAATTTCCATAGGAGCGCTCAATCCGGTGATAGCGCACACCTTTCTCTTCTTTTTCCTGGCTCCGTTCCCCTTCCAGGGTCAGCACACCATTGTCCACCCGCACTTTGATGTGATCCTTTTCGATCCCAGGCAATTCGGCATGGATCTGAAACTCACGTTCGTCTTCACTGATGTCCACTCGAGGGCACCATTCGCCATTGGTTGCGAACTCACTGGCCCGCATCAATGGCAGTCCCATGGAGCGACTGTAGCGATCCAGCATGTCTTCAATCTCACGCAGTGGTTCCCATTTGATCAGAGCCATGACGATTGGAGTCTCAATGAACGTCATGCTTACGCTATGAATCACATGCCCTGACCATGGACCGCGATTCGAACTTGCGGCCCAACTGCAGCGCCGCAGCTCGCTCCTGGTCGGCCGATGTCACGCGACACAGCCATGCGCTTGATTTAGAGCCTGGACTGTTCACCTGGGACGATCCGCATCGCATCGCAGTATCGCTGCTGTGCTCTGCTGCCCGCAGCCAGACGCGCAAGCGCAGCAGCTATGGCAGTGCCATGGCCATGCTGTGTTTCTATATCAACCGTGCTGGATCTAATCTCGCTCCCCGTCAGCGCTTGGTGCTGGAGCAGGCCAAGCAGGAGCTTCGCAAGATGGTTGATCAAAACGGCACGAATTGATCACTCGAATCTTGTGATTTGGTGAAGATCCGCTGCTCTTGGCTTGTCCACGGCGTCAGCATGGTGCTGTCTCCCCCTTGCCGTCTAGGGATTCAACTCCATGCTCAATTGCAAGACATCGCTGAGCGGTGGCGGACTCTGCGCTGCTCTCTCCGTGGCCCTATTGTCGGCTCCTCTGCCCGGTCGAGCCGATGTGCTCTACAAGCTCGACACCAAGTGCAGTCTGAAGGCTGCGGCTCCGGTGGCCTGCACGGTTGAGGCCGTTGAGGAGGGCAAGGCCACCGTCTATCGCCACACCATCGGCTCCACAACGGAAACCATCCGCATCACCGACAGCCCCGTGCGCATGGCGCTGTGGGATGGCTCCACCAAGCAGTGGAAGAACCTGGAGCGGGCTGCGGCCCGTTTCTCCACCAACACCGTCTGCTTCAACGGGCGTGATCTGTGCGTGATCAATCCCAACTACCTCAACAGCGTCCGTCAGGACAATCCTGCTGCAACGGCGCAGCGCGATCTGGTCAAGGTGCACTTCGGTGCGGATGGGCGGGTCAATGCCAGTTGCTACGACGACGGTTGTGAGGTGAGCCAGAAATGAAGCGTCTCCTTGGACTGACTGGCCTGGCTCTGGCCAGTTCCTTTGCCCTGCCTTTGGGCGCTGCGCAGGCCCTGGATCGCATCCCATCCTCCGGCTCTGACACCACACCGTGGATCGCCCGCGGCGGTGGCGGTGGCGGTGGCCGAGCTGGCGGTGGCGGCGGCGGTCGGGCTGGCGGTGGTGGTGGTCGCCTTGGCGGCGGGGGCGGGGGCGGCGGCGGTGGCCTCGGTGGCGGTGGCGCCCGTGCCAATACCGGTTTCAGCTCTGCCGGTGGTGGACTGAACCGCGGTGATGCCAGGCCGACTGGTGGCTGGAGCAGCAGGGTGTCGAACGATCGTGTGGCGCCTTCCCTTGATCGCTCAGCTGGCAATCGTGGCAGTCGTGATCTTGGCAATCCCAATCTCGGCAACCGCAATCTTGGTGGCCGAGATCTGGGCAGCCGCGATGTCACACGCAACGTCAATCGCAATGTCACCCGTGACATCAACCGCGATTGGGGACGCAATGTCAACGTCAGCAATGTTGATCTCCATCCTGGCTGGGCGCGTCCAGGCTGGGGTGTGGCCAGGCCCTGGAACTACGGCTGGTACGGCGTTTCGACGACCCCGGCCTGGGGTTGGTGGGGTGTCCGTGCCGCTGCCTGGGGTGTCGGCACTCTGGCAACGGCGGCGATCATCAATAACGCCGTCGACAATGCCGTTGACAGCCAGGCCAGTTACATCGTTGTTCCCAACACCGACTACCAACTGCTTTACGGCACCGTTCAGCCGATCAACAGCTCGGGCGTCAGCTTTGATGTCACTGTGAATGGTGGTACCTACAATCTCACCGCCGACTGCAAATCCGGTTATCTCAATGGCCGTGAACCCAGCAGCGTTCAGGAAGCCGAACTGCTGAATGCTGCCTGTCAGGTGGCCTATGGCTCTGCCTAGTGCATGTTCGTTCTGCCCAGAAGCCTGGCTCGGCTGAGTCGGGTAGCTGGCTTCTCTCTGGCCTGTCGGTGTTCCCGGCAGGTTTTTTTGTGGCTTGATGAGGGCAGAGAGGCCATGAGGCAGTGGTGTTGTGGGCCAGCAGTTGATGCCGTTTTCTGTTGCTCATGCCGCATTCTTGTCGTCCCGCCCCTGCAACTGGACCTGCCGATGCTGTTGCCCTCAATGGCAGCGATACCCTGATTGCGCTCAGATGCTGAGTGTTGGCTGGATGCTGGTCCGGTCGTTGTTGTTCTGTTGTTCCGGCTCCATGAAGGTCGCTGTGCTCCGCCCCCTGCAGGTGATTCTGTTGTTGCCCCTGCTGACGATCGCCTCTGCCGCCGGCAGTGCTGCTGTGATCGCGGCAGAGGTTCATGCTGATGCTCCTGTCCAGCCTGAGGCCAAGGCTGGCTCCGTGGCTGATGCCGACTCCTGGGCCTTCACGATTGAGCCCTATGGCTATCTGCCTTGGGTCAATGCGACCACCACCGTGAATGGGTTTGAAAGTGATACCTATCTTGGGCCTGGGCAGATTCTCAACCATCTGCAATCGATCTTTTCCGCCAGGGCCAGCGCTGAAAAGGGCCGCATCGGTGTGTTGACGGATATTGCCTACAGTCAACTGGGTTCCACGCAGTCGACGACCACCCGCAGAGGCCTGTTCACGGGGAGCAGCGAGGTGGATTCCTTCAATGGCATCTACGACGTTGCACTTCGCTATCGCTTCGGTGCTCGCGAGTCGGCGGTTGGTCGGCCGGGGAGCTCCTGGTTGATTCCCTACGCGGGTGTGCGGATTGTGCAGGCCCAGCTGGGTGTGCAGGCGCAGCTCCAGGGCAATGGGCGTCTGGGTCTCAACTGGCAGCGGGAGGGTGAGTTGAGCCGCACCTGGGCCCAGCTGCTGGTGGGCAGCCAGGCTTCAGTGTTCCTCACTCCGGCTCTGCGGCTGTTCGGCCGCGCCGATGTTGGCGGTTTTGGCATGGCAGGCGCTCAGGACCTCACGGGCAACGCCCAGGTGGGGCTTGGCTATGCCCTCGGCAACAACACCGATCTCAATGTGTCTTGGCGCTATCTCGGCATTGCCTACAGCAATGGTGCTCCAAGGCCAACGGGCTACACGAGTTATCAGGATGGTGTGGAACTGGGCGTCAAGTTCTACTTCTAGCTGTCGGGGGGCTCTTCCCCCTGCGTCGCCTCACTGTGCTGCCTCCGGCTCACACCCATTCCGCTTTGTCCCTGTCGCTTTGTTCTGGCCTCGTGTTTTCTCTGCTCCAGCTGCTTCGTAACCAGAGCAGTGTCACGGTGAGCAGGGTGATCAGCATCGACTCCAGGGCTGGCTAGTGCTGGGCCCGCAGGCCTACGCGCAGCAATTCTGAGGGTTTGATGCCGTAGGTGGCCTGGAAGTCGCGGCTGAACTGTGACAGATGTTGATAGCCATGGGCCAGGGCGATCGAGGAGACGCTGTCGTGCTCCTGGGGATCCAGCAGCCGTGCCCGTGCCGCTTCAAGCCGCTGGCTGCGAATCCAGTGGATGGGGCCGCAGCCAAAGCGGTCCTGAAACACATTGCGCAGACTGCGCTGCGAATAGCCACTGCGGACTTCCAGGTCGTGCAACTGGATCGGCCGATCCAGATTGGCCTGGATCCAGCTGAGCAGCTCATCAATGATGGTGGCCTTGCTGCCCAGCGGCTCGTTGGCCATGCGCCGCCCCTGCTGGATCAGATCCCCACAGATCAGCTGCGCCAGCGTGCGATACACAGGCAGCTCAAGCCCGAGCAGGGGAAGCATGCTGTTCTGCTCCAGGTAAGGCAGGGTGATCACCTGAAGCATCTGATGCAGAGCCATCACCAGATCACGGTCAGCCTGTTGGCGTGGGCGGATCACCCGTTGGTCCTGCAGGCGTTGCTGGCAGCGCCTGGTGCTCAGCCTGTAACCCGACAGCTCGCTGGCGATCCGGCACAGCTTGAGGGGGGTGATCTGGATCGTCAGTCCGCGAAAGCAACCCGTGCGCCCGATCGGGCTTCCGCCAGGCAGAAACAGCAGGTCGTAGGGAGGACGGAGGATCTGCTCCAGCTTCCCCTGGTGCAGCGTGAGGGGGCTGTCCACCGGCAACCACACCGCAGCCTGTTGTTGCTGGGCGGTGGCCTGGCTGTGATCGCCGCGGCTGATGCACAGGTCGGGAAGGTGCCACTGCTGTGGTGTTTCTGGGCTGGGCGTGGCTGGCTCCAGCGTTGATCGAAGTCCCCTGCTTCGCGGCGCAAAACCCTGCATCATGGCGCCACCCTCCGCACCACACAGCGAAAGCCCAGATGGCAGGTGGAGGTGTCGATGCCCTGAGCCATGCGTGCCGCTGGGCGGTAGCGGCGGCAGTAACTGGGGGCACAGAGAAAGGATCCCCCCTTCACCACCTTGCGCGGCACCAGGCCGTGTTGGGAGGCCGGATCAATGCTGGCCTGGCGCGCCTTGGCCGCTTCGCTGCAGCAATGGCCGGGGGCACCCTCCGACTGTTTCTGCCGGTGGTCTTCGCGATACCAGTCGCTGGTCCATTCCCACACGTTGCCGATCATGTCCACCAGGCCGTAGCCATTGGCTGGAAAACGCCCCACCGGTGAGGTGCGTTCGTAACCATCGGCGCGGCTGTTGTTGTGGGGAAAGTCGCCCTGCCAGGTGTTGGCCATCATCCGGCCCTGGGGGTGCAACGCATCACCCCAGGCGTACTCCGCCGCCTCGAGGCCGCCGCGGGCGGCCAGCTCCCATTCCGTTTCGGTGGGCAGTTGCTTGCCGATCCACTGGGCGTAGGCCTCCGCATCCTCAAGGGCAAGGTGCACCACGGGATGCTGCTCACGCCCCTTGATGGAGCTGCCAGCACCCTCCGGATGACGCCAGTTGGCCCCCGGGATGTAGTGCCACCAGCGATAGGGATCGTTCAGGCCGATGGCCTGAGCGGGGGGGATGAACACGATCGAAGCGGGCTGCAGCTGGGCGGGGTCGGCACCCGGGTAATCGGCGGGATCCACAGGCCGTTCCGCCAGGGTTCGGTAGCCGGTGGCTTTCACGAATTTCTGAAATTGGGCATTGGTGACCGGTGCACGGTCGATCCAGAACCCCTCCACCTGCGCGGTGTGGGCCGGTGCCTCCTCGGGGTAGTGGTGATCGGAACCCATCTGGAAGCTGCCCCCCGGAATCCACACCATCTCCCTGGCCGGCGGTCGGCCAGGGAGACGCAGGCCGGAGCCTGATCGGGAGATCGTGGGGGCAGCCGCCATGGGGATGCTCAGGCAGCGCCGCTGGCGGCCTGTTCGAGCTTCTCCATCACCCGCTCCAGCGAGAAGCTGGCCGCCTTCTGACGCGGTGGATACTCCACGAAGGTCTTGAGGAACTCGCCCACGTAGGCCTGGGCCGGCACGATCAGGAAGATGTGATCGAAGATCCAATCCCAGTAGACGTTGGAGGTGATGTCCGCCCGCTCATAGGGGTCGGTGAGCAGGTTGAAGATCTTCGGAACCCGCAGCTCCACAAAGGGCTCGGCCCAGATCTGGCAGGTGCCCGTTGCCCGCTGTTCCCGGAACACGAACTTCCAGTTGTCGTAGCGCAGGCCCACCAGATCGCCGTCGTCGGAGAAGTAGAAGAACTCCCTGCGCGGGCTCTTGTCGGTTTTGCCGGTCCAGTAGTCGAGCATGTTGTAGCCATCCAGGTGGATGCGGAACGTCTTGTTCCCCACCTGGTAGCCGTTGAGCAGCTTCTGCTTGATCTCCGGCTCCCCTGCGGCGGCCAGCAGGGTGGGCAGCCAGTCGAGGTGACTGCAGATGCCGGTGATGTTGGTGTCGGCCGGAATCTTGCCGGGCCAGCGCACCAGGGCGGGCACGCGATAGGCGCCCTCCCAGTTGGTGTTCTTCTCGCTGCGGAAGGGGGTCATGCCGGCATCGGGCCAGCTGTTCATGTGCGGCCCGTTGTCGGTGCCGTACATCACGATCGTGTCGTCGGTGACGCCCAGCTCATCAAGCAGGTTGAGCATCTCGCCGATGCACTCGTCGTGATAGATCATCACGTCGTGGTATTCCGACTGCCAGCGCCCGCTGCGGCCGATGTCCTGGGGCCGTGCGTAGGTGCGGAAGTGCATGTGGGTGGTGTTGAACCACACGAAGAAGGGTTCGCCGGAGGCCACCGCATCGCGGATGAAGCGCTTGGCCTCGGCCATGAACTCGTCGTCGGCCGTTTCCATCCGCTTGCGGGTGAGCGGGCCGGTGCTCTCGATCCGCTGGGTGCCATCGCCGTTGGCCCAGCAGTGCAGCACGCCTCTGGGAGCGAAACGCTTGCGGAAGTTCGGGAACTCCGGATCGTCTTCCTTGGGGTAGTCGCGCAGCTCGGGCTCCTCCTCGGCGTTGAGGTGATAGAGATTCCCGAAGAATTCGTCGAACCCATGCATCGTGGGCAGGTGTTCGTCGCGATCACCGAAGTGGTTCTTGCCGAACTGACCGGTGCGATAGCCCTGGGGCTTGAGCAATTCGGCAATGGTGGGATCTTCCGCCCGGAAGCCCAGCTCGGCGCCCGGCAGGCCCACCTTGGAGAGGCCGGTGCGGTAGACGCTCTGGCCGGTGATGAAGGCGGCGCGGCCAGCGGTGCAGCTCTGCTCGGCGTAGTAGTGGATGAACTTGGCCCCTTCCTTGGCCACCCGATCGATGTTGGGGGTTTGATACCCCATCAGCCCATGGCTGTAGCAGCTCAGGTTGCTCTGGCCGATGTCATCCCCCCACAGGATGAGGATGTTGGGTTTTCCGTTTGGCATGGAGAACGAAGCCTTGGAAACGGCGGTTGATACGTGGATCTCCCGTGGCGCCAAAGGGGCTGGCAGGCCTGTCCGTTGGCGACGGGGAGGGCACGGTGACGTACGACCGGATTGTGATCAGGCCTGGCTTAAGCTGCCGCTCGAAAAGTGCAAAATCTTCTCTTTTGCTCCGATCAGCAGCCTGTGTGGAGCAACTGGTGGAGGTGATGGCCTCGCTGGACTTCGAGTTGGCCATCACCCAGCTGGTGGGTGGACAGCTCAACGGCACGGTGATGCCGCTGGCCCTGGGCCCCCTGCAGCTGCTGCGCATTCGCCTCGACCGCGCCGTCCATGTGGACGGTGCCAAGCCCCCCGGCCGGCAGCTGTTCACCCTCAATCTGCTGGACCCCCTCCAGGCGCCGCCCCTGCGCTCCCATGGCAGCCCGATGGGGGCGCCCGCCCTGTTCGGTCTGGACCCCGAGGGCGAAGTGCACATCACGGTTCCAGAGGTGTGCGACCTCGTGGTCATCTCCATGGACCGGCAGGCCTTCCAGTGTTGGGCCGCTCAGCTGGGATGCCCCCATCTCGACGACCGTGCGTTCAGAACCAACTGGGTTCAGCTGGACCCGCAGGCTTTTGAGGGGTTGCGGCGCTACCTGCTGCAGCTGTTCTCGGTGGCCGAAACCCAGCCCGAGCTGCTGCGGCAGGCCTCCTGGCGCAGGCTGGCCCTGCAGGATTTCGGCCCGCTGCTGATCTGTGGCCTGGCTGGTGCCGTGGAGCTCAGCCCCTCCAGGCCCAGGCCACCCGCCCGCATCGAACTGGTGAAACAGGTGCAGCGGTGGATGGCTGAGAACCCCAACCTGCCGATCACCCTCGACGACCTCTGCCAGCAGGCGTTCGTGAGCCGTCGTTGCCTGATCCAGGGTTTCCGCGAACACCTCGGCATGGGGCCGATGGCCTATCTGAAGCTGCAGCGCCTGCACGCGGCCCGGCGGCTTCTGCTGGATGCCGATCCCGAGCAAACCAGCGTCACAGCGGCTGCCACTGCGTTCGGCTTTCTCAACTCGGGCCACTTCGCCCGCGACTATCGGCAGCTGTTCGGTGAACTGCCGAGTGCCACGCTGCAGGCCAGTCGCTGTTAGACCGCCTGCCCTTTTCGCCAGCGCAGGAACGGCACCGACACCAGCACGGTGAGCAGCAGGTAGAGCAGGATCCCCAGCTTCACCCCGGCCATGCCCTGGCCGTGGGTGCTGGCGAACAGCAGGGCCAGACCCGGGTTGCGCATGGAGGTCACCAGGGCGGTGGTGGTGCGTTCCGAGGGGTTGGTTCCCGCCATCGCGTAGCCGATGGCCAGGGCGATCAGCACCATCAGCGCCATCAGCAGCAGGGCCGGCAGGTTCTGGGGAATGAAGGCCAGCAGCAGGGGCCCCGCCTTCACCAGCACCACCACCACCAACAGCAGCAGCAGCAGGTTGGCCAGCTTGTCGAGCGGGCCTTCGATCCGGTCCGCCAGCCTGGGGAGGGCCTGCCGGAGCAGCAGCCCCAGCACCAGGGGCAGCAGCTGGGCACGGCCCACCTGCAGGGCCACATCCAGGGGCTGAACGTTCCAGCCCTCGATCGCAAACACCCCCTTGAACACTGCCCCCAGCAGGGGGATGGTGAGGATGGCGGCCACGGCCGCGCTCACCTGCAACAGGGCCGCCAACTGGCGATCACCACCGGCTTTGCCCGCCTTGCGCAGGGTCAGGGGGGCGCTGGGGCTCAGGGCCATCAGGGCAATCGCGAACCGCGCCGGTTGCTGCAGGCTGGTGCTCCAAGGGGTCTGCAGCAGCACCAGGGCCACCAGGGGCACCAGCACGCACGACCCCAGCAGCACCCGCAGCAGCAGGCCGGGTTGCAGGCGCCATTGCTGCAGCGCCTCGGCCCTCAGGCTCACCCCGAGGGCGAGCATGATGAAGAACAGGGTGAGGCTGACCAGCAGCCCAGGGGAAAGGGTCATCGTGCAGTGGCTCCAAGGGTGAGCAGGATCAGTGCCACCACGCCGATCAGGCTGATCATCACGGCGGTGGCCGTGGCGATGGATGGCTCCTCGCGGTAGGTGAAGTCTTCCCGCAGCAGCCGCTTGAGGTTGCGCCGGTGCTGGTGGGTGGCCGCCGTCATGGCCAGAACCCCGGTGAGGATGAACGCCACCGAGATCAGCTGCACGCTCCACTGGGCATGGGCGGCCCCGGCGCCGTTGCGGCTGTTGATGGCGGCCACAATCTTGTCGAGGCCGAAGCCGAAGCTGATCAGCGACAGGCAGGTGCGGATCCAGGCCATCAGCGTGCGCTCCGCCGCATGGCGGTTGCGCTGCCGGGCCAGTTCATTGGTGATGTTCATGGCCGCTGCTCCTCTGCTTGGGGTTCCCGCTCGAAGCGCAGCTCCGCCTCCAGTTCCCGGGCCAGGAACACGTTCAGGAAGGTGCGGATCACGGCCACCACGGCCAGTTGGATCAGGTTGTCGCGGTTGGGGCTGGCGGTGGTGGCCACGATGTCGGCCCCGAGCTGGAATTCCAGCGCCAGCGACAGCCAGCTGCCGAAGGTGATGCGGGCCCCCGCCGAGGGTCTCAGGGCCATCCGGGCCGATCGGAACGGTGGCCTGCAGTGGCGCAGGGTGGCCAGCAGCCCCAGCAGCACGGTGCCCACCGACAGGGTCTCCAGCACCCAGCGAAGGGCTCCGGAGGCCAGGGCCAGAAGCTGTTCAGCCGATTCAGCTGTCATGGCCTTGCCGCTGGCGTTGGGTGAGCAGATGGGTCAGCCAGCCGGGGGCGGCCAGGGCGGTGACCAGGATCGTGAGCGAGGTGCTGAGCCGACTGGAAAAGGTGCGGGCTGGATCCAGGCCCGAGTGGATGAAGGTGAGCGTGACGATCGCCGCGAACACCCCGGTGGTGAGGGCGCTGGCGGAGCGCAGCAACTCCCGCGGCTGGCGCCGCCCCAGCTCCAGGGGGCCATTGCTGAGGTTGTGGCCGGCGATGGCCCCTGCCGCCGCCAGGATCAGCACGGTGAGGGCTCGTTGCGCCAGGTGCTGTTCGGGTCCGTTCTGCTGCAGAACGCTGGCCAGCACGCAGGCGGTGCCCACAAGCGCGCCGGCCGCTGCCCCGATCAGCCCCCACCACTGCAGGGGCTGCCTTACACGGCCGCTGAGGCTCGCTCCCCCCGCCAGGGTGAGGGCACTGAGCAAGGTGGAGGGCACCACCCCCAGATGCCGCGCCAGGGCGAAGCCGACCAGGGCGCCGATCAGGGCACCGAGGGTGCGGCTGATCTGTAGGGATCGCTCTGACCGCTCCGGCACCCTCAACCCTGCCTGTGGCGGCAAGGTAGGTCTGTTGCTGGGCCCGCGACAGCGCGATTCGGTGGAACTGGCGGGATTCGGCAGTGCCACCACCACCCCTGGCCTCTTGGGGCGGGCGATAGGGTCGTTTCAGGCACGCCTTCCCATGACAGACCCCTCTCTGCAACTGGACCTTCAAGCTGTGGAGGGCGGGCCGATCGGGGTGATGATCTGTGGCCACGGCAGCCGCAATCGCCTGGCGGTGGCCGAGTTCGCCCAGCTGGCGGAGGGGCTGCGCCGGTTGATCCCCCAGGTGCCGGTGGACTACGGCTATCTGGAGTTCGCCAGGCCGATCCTGCGCGATGGCCTCGACAACCTCCGGGCCCAGGGCGTGAAACGGGTGCTGGCGGTGCCGGGCATGTTGTTTGCCGCCGGCCATGCCAAGAACGACATCCCGGCGGTGCTGAACCGCTATGCCGCCGAGACGGGGCTGCGCATCGACTACGGCCGCGAGCTGGGGGTGGACCGCAAGATGATTCAGGCGGCCGGTGCCCGCATCCGCGAGGCCCTGGATCGCGCCGATGCCACCAGAACCGCAGCTGGGGCCCTGCCGCTGTCTTTGTCGGACACGCTGCTGGTGGTGGTGGGGCGTGGCTCGTCGGATCCGGATGCCAACTCCAATGTGTCGAAGGTGACGCGGATGCTGGTGGAGGGCTTCGGCTTCGGCTGGGGCGAAACGGTGTATTCGGGGGTCACCTTCCCCCTGGTGGAGCCCGGGCTGCGCCATGTGGTGCGCCTCGGCTTCAAGCGGATCGTGGTGTTTCCCTATTTCCTCTTCTCCGGGGTTCTGGTGAGTCGGATTCGCCAGCACACGGCCCTGGTGGCGGCGGACCACCCGGAGCTGGAGTTTGTGGATGCGGGCTATCTGGGGGATCACCCGCTGGTGATCGACACCTTCCGCGAGCGGGTGGAGGAAGTGGTGCGGGGGGAGACGCAGATGAACTGTTCCCTCTGCAAGTACCGCGCCCAGGTGCTGGGCTTTGAGACGGAGGTGGGTGCGCCGCAGCAGAGCCACCACCACCACGTGGAGGGGCTGATCGAGGGCTGCACCCTCTGTGAGAGCGAGTGCACCGGCGCCTGCCAGCCCGATGGCATCCCGATCCCCCTCGGCCACCACCATCACCACGATCACGGCGATCACGACCACCACTACGACCAGGGCCATCACCACCACCACGACCACGGCGATCACGCTCCCTACCCCCACGCCGACCATCCCCTGGGACCCCGCACCCTTTACAAACCCGGCGGGAAAACGGAAGACAAAGGGTGAAATCCCTTGCCTCACCCGTCTCGGTTGCAGTCGCGTCTCGGGAGACCCGCTGGCATAAGGCCTGCTGATTAGCCAGGCTTTTCCCCGACCCGGCGTTGTTTTCCCCAGCTTCAGGGGCCGTTTTCCGCAGGTCATCGCCCGTCAGGCCGATCCGAGCCGTTGTCTTGTGGATTGCATCAATTCGTTCGTCTCCGCCTTGACAGGCGAGCCGTTGCCCTCGCTTTCCGCTTCGTTCCCTGCTCCTGCCTGGTGCCCCCTCAGCGTGGACGGGCTGTCTCAGGCTGTTGCGTCATGGGTTCGCTCGCTTGGCTGGCTTTTGACAGGGGACTGGCGGCTGTGGCTTGCTACCCCCATTCATGAGAGGAGGCGCTTGGACGCAAACGCCATGCAACCGATGGCCGACAGGTCGGCCGAGACCACAGCCAAGGCGACGGCGGAGGCAGCGGGTGAATCGACCCCCGACTCCGGGGCGCGGGTTCACCTGCTGCGCTGCCTCGATCAGCCGCACCCCCAGCCCGCAGCGGAGGCCAGGGTGAGCCTGGAGGCCGAGGTGCCCGAAGCCCTGTTCGATGGCATGCGCGCGTTCCTGCGCAGCCGCCCGGAGTGGGATCAATATCGCCTGATGACCTCAGCCCTGGCCGGCTTTCTGTTTCAGAACGGCTGTAGCGATCGCAGCGTGGCCCAGCATTACCTCGATGGTCTGTTCATGCGCCCGGGCGCCTGAGCAGAAAAAACCTGAGCAGAAAAAAGCGGGAGTGCCGAGCTCCCGCCTGAGGGTTCTCCCTTGCCCGACCCGTTGGGGGTCGCTCCGGTAGTGTCCGAAGCCGCCGCCTGATCGGCTGTGTCGATCCCTACAGATCCCCGAGCCGCAGCGCTCTGGCGGCGTGGTCACAGGCCCGCCAGGTGACGGCCATCTCCGTGAGGGTGGGGCTCTGCCAGCCGGCGCTGGGCCAGCAACTGCCATCGGTGACGAGCAGGTTGGGGGTGCGCCAGAGCTGGTTCCAGGGGTTGAGCACGCCATGGTCGTCGCGATCGGCCATGGCAGCTCCCCCCAGCTCGTGGATGTAGTAGCCCGGAGGTGGCGCCCCGGGGGCCATGGCCAGGCTCCCCCGGAGCAGCGGCTCCACCAACGGCACCACGAACAGATCGGTGAGCGGCGCGATGCGCCCGCCGCCGCAGGCCACCACGGCCTCCATGCGGGCCTGCATGTGGGCCACCATGCGCGTTTCGTTCTCCCCCCATCGGCAGTCGATGTGGGCGATGGGCACCCCCCAGGCATCCACCCGCTCCGGATCGAGGCTGACGCGGTTGTGCCCCTGGGCCAGCACCTCCCCATGGCCGATCAGGAAGCCCACGGCCCCCCGGGGATCCCGCTTGAAGGCTCGGGGGGGATCGAAGCGCTGGATGCCGCACCAGAGTCCATAGCCCCGCAGAAAGTCGGTGTCGGGCTGATCGCCGAGGTTCACCGTGTTGGGGATGAAGGCGCTGCCGGCTCCGGAGAGCTCGGTGCTGCCGGGTGATGGCTGCTCGGGCAGGGCAAAGAAGCGGCTGGTGGAGATGTGATCCATCAGGCCGTGGCCCAGCTGGCCGCTCACATCCTCCAGATCGCCCACCTGTTGGGAGTGCAGCAGGATGCGCAGGCTCTCGATGGTGGAGGCGCACAGCACCACCAGTTGTGCCCGCAGGGAGCAGGGTCGGCCGCTGGCCGCATCGACGTAGACCACCCCATCGGCGCGGCCGCTGCGTCGATCCACCTGCACATGGCTCACCACGGCACCGCTGATCAGCCGCACCCTGCCGGTGGCCCGGGCGACGGCCAGGGCTCCGCCCTGGGAACAGGAGCGCGGCCATGGGCCCTGATCGGGGCGCCGCAGGGCAAAGCCGCGGGAGTGGATCAGTGGCAGCCCCAGCTGGCGGCCGATGGCGCTTTGCAGGTGCTGTTCCGCCGGGGTGAGGGGCAGCGGCGGGCGGTAGTCGCCATCGGGGAGCTGTGGCAGGCCGTCGCGGGCGCCGTGCACCTGCAGCAGGGCCTCCAGCCGCCCATACCAGGGGGCCAGATCCCCGTGGCCGATCGGCCAGCTGCGGCCGTGGCCGTCGCGCTCGGCCGCCTTGAATTCATAGTCTGAAAGCCGCAGGGTGATGCCACCCCAGGTGAGGCTCTTGCCCCCCACCTGGCGGCCTCGGGTCCAGAGAAAGGGGCGATCCGGCGGGGTGGCGTAGGGATGGCGCCGCTCGTCGACATACAGGTTGGGATTGGCCTTCCAATAGCCCGGGTGCTGGGCGGCCAGCCGTTGGCTGCCGCTGCTGAGGTTGGCCAGCCGCCGCAGGCTGTTCAGCGGTTCACGGCCGTAGGCCTGCTGGGGGGAGAGCTCCGGGCCCGCCTCCAGCACCACCACCTCCAGCCCGGCCTGGGCCAGGGCCATGGCCGCCACCCCGCCGGTGGCACCGGAACCCACCACGATGGCCTCGACCATCGGGGTGCTGGGGGCGCTCACGTCCATGACGGCTTGGCAGAGGGCGTGGACTGGCGGGGGCTGGCGGTGCAGGGCGACCTGGCGCCAATCACCGCCTGACCATCAAAAAACCCCAGCGCTTCAAGGAAGGCTGGGGTTCTTTGCGTTGGTGGCGGGGAGGAGATTTGAACTCCTGACCTTCGGGTTATGAGCCCGACGAGCTACCAGACTGCTCTACCCCGCGTCGACTTCCGAACCCTACAGCACGGGGCTGCCAGGGGGCAACGCAGGCAGGATGGCCGCAGCACGCTCCGGCTCCACGTCCCTCACGCACCGCATGAATCGCTATCTCCGCTACGTGCGGTTTCCCCTGCTCTGCTGCGCCATCGGCCTGGCGGCGGTGTTTGCGGCCAGCGGTGGCTTCAGTGCCGCAGGCCTCCAGGCGGTATGGGTCACCCTGGTGCTGTTGGCCCTGGAGATCAGCCTTTCCTTCGACAACGCCGTGGTGAATGCCCGGGTGCTGGAGCAACTCACGCCCGGCCAGCAGAACTTCTTCCTCACCTGGGGCCTGGTGATCCCCGTGTTCGGCGTGCGCTTCCTCGGGCCCCTGGTGCTGGTGAGCCTGGCGGGGGGCATCGGCATCGGCGAGGCCCTGGACGCCGCCCTGCATCACCCCCAGCACTACCACGAGCTGCTGGAGCTGGCGGAGCCGCGGATCCTGGCCTTCGGTGGCATGTTTCTGCTGATGGTGTTCCTGCGCTACTTCTTTGATGAGGCCAAGACCCTGCACTGGGTGCAGGTGCTGGAGCAGCGGCTGAGTCAGGCCGGCCGGGTGCCCTCCCTGGAGGTGGCCCTGGCCCTGGTGGTGCTGATGGTGGTGGCGGCGGTGCTGCCGGGGCAGATGCGCAGTGATGTGCTGTTCGCCGGTCTGATCGGTCTGGTGCTGCAGATCCTCAGCACCTCCTTGGCCGACTTCTTTGGTGGCGAGGAGGAGGCGGTGGGTCGCATGGCGGCCAGCGGTGGCCTGGCCAGCCTGGTGTATCTGGAGCTGCTCGATGCCTCCTTCAGCCTCGATGGCACGATCGGGGCGTTTGCGATCACCAGCAACCTGGGCCTGATCATGACCGGCCTGGGCCTCGGAGCCCTGTTCATCCGCTCCCTCACGGTGATGCTCAGCCGCGAGAGGGCTCTGGATCAGTTGATCTATCTGGAACACGGCGCCCACTACGCCATCGGCGCCCTGGGCCTGCTGATGCTCTCGGGTGTGGTGATCGGCCGCTGGGGCTGGCATGTGCCGGAGTGGCTGAGCGGCTTGATCGGCGTGGTGCTGCTGGTGCTGGCCCTGGGCGATTCCCTGCGCCACAGCCGCCATCAGGGCGGCCAGCCAGCCAGCCACTGAGGTTCTGGCCATGGCCCTGCGTCTCTTCCTCGACAGCGCCCATCCCCGGGACTGGGCCCGATGGCTGCCCAGTGGCCTGTTCCATGGCATCACCACCAACCCCACCCTGCTGCGGCGCGCCGGCCAGGCCTGCAGCCTTGAGCAGCTGGGCCAGCTGAGCGAGCAGGCCCTGGCCCTGGGCTGCCGGGAGTTGCATCTGCAGGCCTGGGGGGCCGATCTGGCGGCCTGCGGCCAGGCGCTGGCCGCGCGGGTCCCGGGGCGGATCTGGATCAAACTGCCGATCACCCGGGCCGGGGCAGCGGCGGCACAACCCCTGATGGCGGCCGGCATCCCGATCACCTTCACCGCCTGCTATGAGCCGGCTCAGGTGCTGGTGGCCGCCGCCCTCGGCGCCGATTACATCGCCCCCTACCTGGGGCGGATCACGGATCAAGGCCGCGATGGCCATGCCGAGCTGATCCGGATGCAGCGTTGCCTGGAGGGGGTGCAGTCGCCGCTGCGGCTGCTGGTGGCCAGCCTGCGCCAGCCATCCGATCTCACCAGCCTGGCGGCCGAGGGGCTGAACACCTTCACCATCAGCCCGGCCATTGCCGAAGCCCTGTTCAGCAGTGAGGCCACCGCTGCGGCCGCGGCGCAGTTCGAGCGTGACGCCTCTGCGTGACGCCGCCGACTGAAGCCAGCCCTGCTCAGCGGCCGTTGTCGAAGCGCAGCTCGCCGCTCACCTCCAGTTTCACGCCCTCGTTGGGGTGCAGAAACCGCTGGCCCAGCTCCTCCAGGGTGAAGGGTGTCAGCCATTCCAACTGCCGCAGCAGATGCAGGGCCACGGCGTGCTTGGCCCGGCTGGCGCCGTCCTCCACCTTGATGGCCAGCCCCAGTCCCTCGCCCACGCGGCTGAGGCACTGAATTCCCTCGGCGCCGCCCTTGCTCAACACCTGGCCATGGCCGAGGGCCATCACCTCGGTGTCGAACCGGCCAGGGCCAGCCACCAGATCGGGATGGCTGAGCATCGCCCGACTGAGGCGCTCCAGGTCTGCCTGCTCGGAGGCGCCCAGGTGGGCGAACAGCATCGCCATCTGGGAGAGCTGCAGTTGCAGGGTGGGGGCGCCACAGTCGTCGCGGGCCACCACCAGCTCCGCGCCCGGCATGCCCAGCAGCTCCCCCACCCGCTTGAGCACCTGTTGCTGCAGCGGGTGATCCGGCTGCAGGTAGCTCTCCAGGGGCCAGTGCATGCGGCGGCAGGTGGCCAGAAAGGCGGCGTGCTTGCCCGAGCAGTTGTGCTCCAGGGGGCTGGCCTTGCCCCGGGGGGTGGGGCACTGCAGTTGTTCGCTCTCCAGATCCGCCTTCCAGAGGATCTTGAAGGCCTCGCGGGCCTGCCCCGCTTCGCCGGCATGGGAGGCGCAGGCGATCGCCAGGGCCCGGTCGTCGTGCCCGCCCTGGTCGGCGGCGCCGCTGCTCACGAACACCTGGGCCTGGAAGGGCTTGAGGGCGGAGCGAATGAAGCTGAGTTGCTGGGGATCTCCGGCCCGCATCAGCACCCGCCCCCGCTGATCGCACACCACCGCATGCACCCGATGCAGGGATTCACGGATGCCATTGCGGGTGAGGTGCACCTCCAGCGGAGGCGCCCCTGGGCGGGAGCCGGAACCGAAGGTGCTCGAGAAGCTCATCGCGGCCGCAGGCCCCATCACCTAGAGAGCCTGACAGAGGCTGGCCCCCAGCAGCATCAGTGCAGCGGTGATGGCCATGGCCTGCTGCAGCCGCGCCAGCACCGGTCTGACGTCGTGGGTGGCCACCAGCAGATCCTGCTCCCGCCAGGCCAGGGGCTTCTCCCACACCTGGCCGTCGTACCAGCCGGATTCCTCGTATTCCACCGCCGTGGCCAGCAGGCGGCGCTGCAGGTTGGTCCAGCCCAGCCACTGCCGCAGCAGCAGCAGCAGCGGCAACACCAGGCCCGCCACGGCACCGGCGGCCACCAGTCGTGGCAGGTTGTGGCGCAGGGGCACACTGCCGCTGGCCACCAGCATGGTGAGGGGAAGCACGATCAACCAGCTGCGCAGCAGCGGCACCGCCAGCCCCTGGGTGCTGGCGTGGGGCCAGGTGAAGAACCAGGAATCTCGCAGCTCGCGGTATTGCTCCAGGGGCCGCTGCTCCGGTGGCACCGGGCAGACCTCCAGGTTGGACAGCGGCTGTTCAGGGGCGGGCATGGAGGGCCCGGCCTCAGGCCGGCGCGGCGTTTTCGGAGCCTAGGTAGGTCTCCTTCTCGCCGTGGCCCCAGAAGGATTCCAGGTCGTAGTAGCTGCGCTCATCGGGGGTGAGGGCGTGCACGATCACCTCGCCGTAGTCGAGCAGCACCCAGCGGCCCTCGGTCTGGCCCTCCTTGCGCAGGGGCAGGCGGCCGGTCTCCGCCTCGATCTTGTCTTCCACCGAGCGGGCGATGGCCCGCACCTGCACGTCGGAGAAGCCACTGGCGATCACGAACCAGTCGGCAATCGAGGAGATCTCCTCCACGCGGATCAGCAGGATGTCCGCGGCCTTGCGGTCGTCGCAGGCTTCGGCGGCCAGCAGGGCCAGGGCCTTGCTGTCGTTGAGGTCGAGCCGGGGGCGGCTGGGGTCGGGACTTGGCTTGGCGGCCTCTGGGGAATTGGTGGCCTCAGCCATAGACGTTCTCGCTGCTCACGGATTGACGGGATCCCTGTTGCTGGGCCATCTCGGCCCGGGCCTTGCCAGCACTCTTGCGCAGGGCCTCGAGGCGGTCTTCGTAGAAACCCCGCTTCTTCTTCTTGCGGGTCTGTTCCACCAGTTCCTTGAGGGCGCCGCCAAGGCTCTTGTAGGCATTCGGCAGGGTGTATCCGAAGCGGCAGGCCAGATCGATGGCCCGCTCGTCGGCGGCGATGGCGTCCTGGAGGCGCTTCTCGGAGTTGTTCTTGAGGTAGAGGCGGTAGCCGGCAAAGCCGGAGAGGCCCAGGGCCATCAGCAGCAGCAGCCCGTCCTGCACCCAGAGCTCGCCGATGGCTCCCCCCAGGCCAATGGCAAGGGCGGCCATTTCCCAGCCGTCGCGGGGCACCGCATCGTTCTGGATGCGGCCCACCTCGTGCCAGAACAGCAGATTGCGGTGGTCGAGGGCCAGCTGATCCCACTTCTGCAGATCGAGCTGAATCTCCACCTCGTCGCGGCCGATCTCCTCGATGGTGATCAGTGGTGGGTCGGCAGAGGCGGCGGCTTCCACAAACACCCAGCTCTGCATTTCGGGGGGCAACAGCCCCTTCAGGCGCTGGAGTTCGCTCATGAAGTCGTCACCGGCGTAAGCCTTCCAACACTAGCCACCGCAGGGGAATGCGCTGGGGCGGCGGCCAGCGGGCCCGTGGGTCTGCCGTGAGAGGCTGGCCAGGTTTGGCTGCCATCCTCCCGCCCATGCCCCGTCGCACGGATCTGCGCCGCATCCTGCTGCTGGGTTCAGGGCCGATCGTGATCGGCCAGGCCTGTGAATTCGACTATTCCGGCACCCAGGCCTGCAAGGCGCTGCGGGCCGAGGGATTTGAAGTGGTGCTGGTGAACAGCAATCCCGCTTCGATCATGACCGATCCGGACATGGCGGATCGCACCTACATCGAACCGCTCACCCCCGAGGTGGTGCGCCGGGTGATCGAGCAGGAACGCCCCGACGCCCTGCTGCCCACCATGGGGGGGCAGACCGCCCTCAACCTGGCGGTGGCCCTGGCCAGGGACGGCACCCTGGAGCGCCTCGGGGTGGAGCTGATCGGCGCCAACCTGCAGGCGATCGAGAAGGCGGAGGACCGCGACCTGTTCAAACAGGCCATGGAGCGGATCGGGGTGGCGGTGTGCCCATCGGGGATCGCCACCAGCCTGGAGGAGGCCGAGGCGGTGGGCGATCAGATCGGCAGTTATCCCCGCATCATCCGGCCGGCCTTCACCCTGGGGGGCTCCGGCGGCGGCATCGCCTACAACCCTGAGGAGTTCCGGGCCATCTGCCTGAGCGGCCTCGATGCCAGCCCCGTGAACCAGATCCTGATCGAGCAGTCGCTGCTGGGCTGGAAGGAGTTCGAGCTGGAGGTGATGCGCGACACCGCCGACAACGTGGTGATCGTGTGCTCGATCGAGAACCTCGATCCGATGGGGGTGCACACCGGCGATTCGATCACGGTGGCCCCGGCCCAGACCCTCACCGATCGCGAATACCAGCGCCTGCGCGACCAGGCGATCGCGATCATCCGCGAGATCGGGGTGGATACCGGCGGCAGCAACATCCAGTTCGCCATCAACCCCGCCAATGGCGACGTGGTGGTGATCGAGATGAACCCCCGCGTGTCGCGCTCCTCGGCGCTGGCCTCCAAGGCCACCGGGTTCCCGATCGCCAAGATCGCCGCCCGCCTGGCGGTGGGCTACACCCTGGATGAAATTCTCAACGACATCACCGGCAAGACACCGGCCTGCTTCGAGCCCACGATCGACTATGTGGTCACGAAGATTCCACGCTTTGCCTTTGAGAAGTTCCGCGGCAGCCCGGCGGTGCTCACCACGGCGATGAAGTCGGTGGGGGAGGCGATGGCTATCGGTCGCAATTTCGAGGAGTCGTTCCAGAAGGCCCTGCGCTCCCTGGAGACCGGCCACGCCGGCTGGGGCTGCGACCGGACCGACCCCAGTCCGGAGCGCTCCGATCTGGACCGGGAGCTGCGCACCCCGGCCCCGGATCGCATCTTTGCCGTGCGCACCGCCATGGTGGCCGGCTACAGCGATGCCGAGATCCATCGCATCTCCGCCATTGATCCCTGGTTCCTCGCCAAGCTGCGCCGGATCGTCGAGGCCGAACAGCGGCTGCTGCGCGGCCGGGGCCTCGAGCAGCTCGACGCCCCTGCCCTGCTGGAGCTCAAGCAGCTGGGCTTCTCGGATCGGCAGATCGCCTGGGCCACCGGCAGCCAGGAGCTCACGGTGCGTGTCCAGCGCCAGCGGTTGGGGGTGAACGCGGTGTTCAAGACCGTTGACACCTGCGCCGCCGAGTTCGCCTCCACCACGCCGTATCACTACGCCACCTATGAGCGCCCCCTGGAACAGCTGCGCGACGACGGCAGCCTGGTGTTGATCCCGCCGCAGAGCGAGGTGCAGCCCGAGACGCGCCGCAAGGTGATGATCCTGGGGGGCGGCCCCAACCGCATCGGCCAGGGCATCGAGTTCGACTACTGCTGCGTGCATGCCTCCTTCGCGCTGCAGGCGGAGGGGTTCGCCACGGTGATGGTGAACAGCAACCCCGAAACGGTGTCCACCGACTACGACACCAGCGATCGGCTCTATTTCGAGCCGCTCACCCTCGAAGACGTGCTCAACGTGATCGAGGCGGAACATCCCGAGGGGGTGATCGTGCAGTTCGGCGGCCAGACGCCCCTGAAGCTGGCGATTCCGCTGCTGCGCTGGCTGGAGAGTGCCGAGGGCCGTGCCACCGGCACCCGCCTCTGGGGCACCTCACCCGAATCGATCGACACGGCGGAGGACCGCGAGCAGTTCGAGGCGATCCTGCGGCGGCTGGAGATCCGCCAGCCCCGCAACGGCCTGGCCCGCAGTGAGCAGGAGGCCCGCGCCGTGGCGGAACGGGTGGGCTACCCGGTGGTGGTGCGCCCCAGCTACGTGCTCGGCGGCCGGGCCATGGAGGTGGTGTACGACGAGCAGGAGCTCAACCGCTACATGGTGGAGGCGGTGAACGTGGAGCCCGACCACCCGGTGCTGATCGACCAGTACCTGGAGAACGCCACCGAGGTGGATGTGGATGCCCTCTGTGACGCCACCGGTCGGGTGGTGATCGGCGGCCTGATGGAGCACATCGAGCCTGCCGGCGTGCACTCGGGGGATTCGGCCTGCGCCCTGCCGGCCGTGAGCCTGGATCAGCAGGCCCTGGCCACCATCCGCCACTGGACCGAGGCCCTGGCCGTGGCCCTGCAGGTGAACGGCCTGATCAACCTGCAGTTCGCCGTCAAGGATGGCGAGGTGTTCATCATCGAGGCCAACCCCCGCGCCTCCCGCACGGTGCCGTTCGTGGCCAAGGCCACCGGCGTGCCCCTGGCCAAGCTGGCCAGCCAGATCATGGCCGGCAAAACCCTGGAGCAGATCGGGCTCACCAGCGAACCCCAGCCGCCGCTGCAGGCGGTGAAGGAGGCGGTGCTGCCCTTCAAGCGCTTCCCCGGGGCCGATTCGATCCTCGGGCCGGAGATGCGCAGCACCGGCGAGGTGATGGGCACCGCCAGCAGTTTCGGCCTGGCCTATGCCAAGGCGGAGCTGGGGGCCGGTGAGGCCCTGCCCACCAGCGGCACGGTGTTCCTCTCCACCCACGACCGCGACAAGCCGGAGCTGCTGCCGGTGGCCCAGCGGCTGGCCCAGCTCGGTTTCCGGCTGATCGCCACCGCAGGCACCGCCCGCTCCCTGGCGGCGGCCGGCCTCAGCGTGGAGCCCATCCTCAAGGTGCACGAGGGGCGCCCCAACATCGAGGATGCGATCCGCTCCGGTGAGATCCAGCTGGTGATCAACACGCCGGTGGGTCGCCAGGCCGCCCACGACGACAAATACCTGCGCCGCGCCGCCATCGACTACGCCGTCACCACCGTGACCACCCTCGCCGGAGCCCGCGCCGCCATCGAGGCGATCACGGCGCTGCAGTGCGAGCAACTGGAGATCAACGCCCTGCAGGATCTGCATCCGGCAGCGGGGCGCTGATCCCAGCCCGAGGCCAACCGGGGGATCAATGGGGGGATCAGTAGGGTTGGGCTCAGATTGCCGCCATGCCGTGACCGCCACCCCCCTTGCCACCAGCGCCCTGGCTCCCGGCAGCGACTGCACCGCCGCCTTCAGGGCCGCCTACGAGAACCGCTACACCTGGGCGCCGGGCTTCGGTGGCTACCGCGGCCGCTGCGTCTGGGAGCAGGGCGACCAGCGCGTGGAGGGCAGTTTCCAGGTGGGCGCCGACCTCAAGGCCCAGGTGGAGTGCATCGAGGATGAGGCGATCCACAAGGCCGTGGCCTCACAGCTGTGGGAGGTGGCGATCCACCGGGTGCGCCGCAGCTTCGAGCAGACCCATGGCGAGAACACCTTCACCGCCGGCGACACCGATGCGGTGGGCACCGAGGTGATCGTGGGCGGCAAGAACGCCGGCGACCGCTACCGCATCAAGGACAACGTGGTGACCATGGTGCACCGCCACATCCACGGCACGGTGGTGACGATCTTCACCGAGAGCACCACCGACACCGGCCATGGCTACCTGAGCCGCGCCTACACCAGCCAGTACGCCGACCCCGCCACTGGTGCCGCCAAGGGTGGCCAAAGCCGCTTCACCGACACCTTCGTGCCCCTCGCCGGTGAGGGCCCTTGGGTGCTGAGCGAGCGGGTGGTGGAAACCGAGGCCCATGGCGACACGCCCGCCGGCCGCCAGGTGTTCCGCTTCGAGGGGCTGGCGCCCCTGGCCTAGTTCGGCATGGTGACGAACTCCTCGGCCACCGAGGGGTGCAGGGCCATGGTGCGATCGAAATCGGCCTTGGTGGCGCCCATGCCGATGGCGATGGCAGCCATTTGAATGATCTCGGCGGCGTGCTCGCCCACCATGTGGGCCCCCAGCACCTTGCCGCTGGCGCGCTCCACGATCAGCTTCAGCAGCACCTTGGGATCCCGGGCGGGAAGGGCCTGGCTCATGGGCCGGAAGCGGGCGCGGTGCACCTGGATGCCATCGGCCCCATGGCGCTCAACGGCCACCTCTTCCGTGAGGCCCACACCGGCCAGCTCCGGCTGGGAGAACACGGCGGTGGCCACCAGCTCGTGATTCACCTGGCGGGGCTTGCGGCCAAACACCGTGTCGGCAAAGGCGCGACCCTCATCCACCGCCACCGGGGTGAGGTTGATGCGGTCGGTCACATCGCCCACGGCGTAGATGCCGGCCACGTTGGTGCGCTGATCGGCATCCACCGGGATGCGGGAGCCCTCCACGGCCACCCCGGCGGCCTCCAGGTTGAGGCCCTGCAGGAACGGCTTGCGGCCGGTGGCCAGCAGCACCCCGCCGCAGGGGATCTGCTCGCCGCTCTGGGTGGTCAGGGTGAGCTCGCCAGGCGCGCACTGGCCGGTGATCGCCGCCGGCGTGTGGGCGAAGCGGATCTCGATGCCATCGGCCTCCATGGCGGCGCGCACCGCCTCGCTGGCCTCGCGGTCGAAGCCGCGCAGCAGGTGATCGCCGCGCACGAGCTGGGTCACCTGCACCCCCAGGCCATTGAGGATGCCGGCGAATTCACAGGCGATGAAGCCGGCCCCCACCACCACCACCCGCTCGGGGAAGCGCTCCAGCTCGAACATGTCGTCGCTGAGCCAGCCCAGCTCGGCACCGGGGATCTCCGGGCGATGGGGCCGGCCGCCCACGGCGATCAGGATCTGCTGGCCGTGGAGCTCGCGCTCGCTGCCATCGGCGGCAGTCACCACCACGCTGTTGGGCCCGGAGAAACGGCCCCAGCCCCGCACCAGCTCCACGCCGGCCTTCTCCAGAAAGCCGATGTGCAGCGTGTTGAGGCGATCCACTTCCGCCCGCACGTTGGCCAGCAGGGTGGCGGCATCGAGCTGCACGTCGTCCACCCTCCAGCCGTAGCTGGGGGCATCGGCCAGCAGATGCCGGTAGGCCGAGCCGTATACCAGCAGTTTCTTGGGCACGCAGCCGCGGATCACGCAGGTGCCGCCCACCCGGTCGCCCTCCACGATCGCCACCCGGGCGCCGTAGCCGGCGGCGCGCTTGGCGGCGGCCAGGCCGCCGGAGCCGGCGCCGAGCACGATCAGATCGAACGACTGCTGCATCGGATCAGTTGTGCCAACGATGGGCTGAGCTGGCACCAGTGTCCCAAGCCGTG
>Ga0214917_10001262_pt1 | contig 32756 bp, 51 predicted proteins | sample LL_1208_BB_MetaG_FD_177983 | JGI IMG/M metagenome (GOLD analysis project Ga0214917, IMG submission 177983) | Freshwater microbial communities from Lake Lanier, Atlanta, Georgia, United States - LL_1208_BB | ecosystem: Environmental > Aquatic > Freshwater > Lake | place: USA: Georgia | collected... | reverse complement strand
AAATATCGTCCAAGCTAATTTCAAATTCATCTACGACAGATTGTATGACAAATAATTCATACGGGTCTGTCACGGAGACATTTGTTGAGTCCCCTATCTGAAGGATGCTAAGTGTTTTTTTATATCCTCTAAGCTTAATACTGCTCAGAAGCATCTCCAATAACTCAAGATTTTCGTCTTGATGGCTCATTAAGGCATTATTTACATTCAAATATATTGAAAATGATTGATTTTCTACCAATTATTCAAAACTTTTTTCAAGATGGGGGAGTTTTGCTTAAACCAATCTTTATCAATTACCCTGAGTTTTTCTGCCGGATGGTACTTTGCCATTCTCTTTATTTTGGTCTTTGACTTGGCATCCATATACCCTTTCACCTCAATCCACTCGTGGTTTCCCGATGGGAAGATGACTTTGAAATCCGGCTTGTAGTTATTTGTTCCTCTCTTGATTCCCTCAAAATAGAAGGTATGGGGCTCGTGCTCCCAATCCACTATGTGTTTATGCTTTTTCATAAACTCCAAATAGAGGGCATACCGATACTCCCACCGACTCCGATAAAAGTTGCGTTTACCACCTATCTCAGCCCAATCCTGCTTCCAAGTGGCTTTGCCGTTTTTTAGGTGAATTTGCATTAAAGAGAGTACCTATGCTTGAATTCCTTATCCCTAATTATGGTCTCTGCGATGTATAAAGAGTAGTCAATATCCGAAGGATAGTGGACACCAAGGTAAACACGGCTATATTCTACGTCTTTGGCAAGTTTTTCAAAGTAATCAAACTTCTCAGGGAAGTGATTCCCGAGGACGTAGCAAGCTAATTTGGCTTGTAATGCGTGTCCTGAAGGGTAGGATGGGGAAGAATCAGACTGAGACTGAAAAGGGAATAGCTTCAGCTTGTAATACTGAGCAAGTTGACCCGGTCTTGGTCTCTGAAAATGAAATTTTAGCTTGATTAGGAGCGGCTTTACATCGTCAAATACCTTATCAATCAATTCAGCTCCTTTATCTCCTAAATTTTGCTCTACCACTACTTGGGCAAAAACCCGAAGCAGGTTTGCATCATATGCACGATACCGCTTCAGAGTATCTTCATCTTTTTTGATTTCGTCTATGTAATCAACCAACTGATTTAACTCTTCCCGTGTAGCTTTTGAGCTATTCTTGGGGAAGGTAAAGTTTATTAGTTGAGGGGCAAGTTTATCTAAATAGTTTTGATTTTCTTGTAGGTACGGCAAATGCTTTTGGAGAGGATTTCCCCAAGTAATTGTGTCTAACATATTTTATGGTCGTTTTTTATAAGGTGATAACCCCTCTCTTCCTACGCATACGTCCATTTCCCGTTGCATTGGCTTCAGTTTGCTTTTTAGCTGCGGATGCCATTGCACTTTCAATTCTTTGTATACGGGTAGAGAGGTCTGCATATCCGGTCTTTTCCAACATCATCATAAACTTGTGATATTGGATAGAGTAGATAACTGCTCCCACTATGAAAGCAGAAATAGCAACATCAACCACATTGACATCGCTAAAAAATTCTCTAATACCGCCACTCCGAGGGGCAGCTCCTCCCGTTTCCATAGAAGTTGGAGCGGGTGGCATTGCCGTAGGGGGTGGAGTATAATTTGGTGTAGGTGCGGGTGCGGGTGCGGGGGCTGCTACTGCTGCTCCGGCATCTGCAACTGCGGGTGCTACACTTGTTGCTGCTGCTTTCATCATTGAAATTAATTTACTTCTTGTAATACTTATTGTAAGCCCAATATCCTACACCTACAACTGCTGCATAGATTAAGATAGTTTTTAGAGTGCTGCTCATAATTTATTTTTTATCTGAGGTTAATAAATATATTAATGCTCCACCTAACAATAACCATACAAGTAGGTTTGAGCTTTTCTTTTTTTCTCCCGTGTCTGACTTAGTCTGACTTGCGGAATTTGGCTGCATACCTAAAGAAGATGCAGAGAGTGAAACACCCAAAGGATTTACTACAACCGGAGTAGGACGAGGAGCGGGTGGTGCACTAACGGGAGGTGGGTTATCTCCTAATACGGGAGGTGCTATTCCACATTTTTGTGCTTTTACTGCCGTACCTCTGCTGATTGCTGCATTATACAAATCTACCATCTCGGCTGAAAACCTTGATGTAAGTAGTGTTTGCTGAAGTGCTGCAATCTCTCTCTCTATTGAATCGCAATCCAAGCTCTCCCAATCAGGGAAAGTTGGTGTTGACGAAGTAGGAAGGTCGGGAATGATAGGAGGAGTCTGAATATCGCCTGCTGCTGATTTTTCTTTTGGCTTCTCAACACAATTATCTTGAAAAAGAGAATGGACTTTCCAAACCTGCTCAGGTGTGGCTTTCCCTTCTCCTCTTGTTTTAATAAAGTGCTCGGCTTTCTTACAAAAATCAGGGTCTCCTAATTCGGGGACAACGCAACCTTTCTGCTTTTCAAGCATATATTGCTTAAACCTATCCCCTTCAGGATTTTTACCGCTATATGATTTGCCCGTAGACTTATCGTATATGCGGTCTTTTTTGGCAATAAATTTGTCCTCGCCATCAAAGACGACAACCCTTTCCTTCATAATAAATTACTTTAATTGGGCTGCTGCTCGTTTGATAGCATCAGTCCATTTTTCTCCGGGCTTTCTGATTTTCTTCGCCAATTTAGCGATATCAGATACACTCACTTTTTTCTTAGTAGGCATAGTTGTCTATTTTATTTTTGACCCGCAGCCCAAGCACCTGAAGCTACACGCACAATGATATAAATACCAACAAGACTTACTGCGAAGCCCACAAGTGCAGGTACAAGATTCTTTTTGTCTCCCATAACTTAGATTTTTAATTTGAGGTTATAAATAGTGATTAAAATTAGTAAATGTTTTCAAGTTGTAAAAAAAATATTTTATTTTCCGTCAGCAAATACCGAAAATCCTTCTGAGGGCTTTACCCCCCAAACCTTATTGACGATACTATCTTCATCCCCCGTAAAACCCAATTCAGCCCCTTTCCGCTTCTCAAATTCTTTATTTAACTGAATGTTTTTCTGTACTGCTCCAATGACCAATCCTCCGGCGGCTAAAGCCAAAAGAATCTTCGCATTGGTCTTGTATTTTCCACCAAACGCATAAATACCCGTGAATAGGGTTACATACCAAAGCGAAGTCCACACATAGTATTCTCCTGCCTTTTGCCACTCTAACCTCTCTGCACTTATCTTCTTGGTATCGTAATCTCTTTCAAGTTTGTTTACTCTGCGAAAATAAATTGCATCAAAAGGGGTAGGCAAAGTATTAGCAATAGCCGCTGCTAAAAGAGCCGTATAAAGCAAGGTATTTCCGTTGCCATCCTTAATTACTTTGTTTAGCCCTAAATCCATAATTTATCGTTGGGTTATTATTTTCTTTACACTATTTCTCTTTAGGAGCTCAATTCTATCATATCCACTTCTTTTTTCATCGGTGTATATTGTCCCAAACTTGATAGACCAATCAAAAGAAATCAGATATGCAGAATCCCCTCGCAAAATGAATTTCCTACCATCAATCAGCAGATTTGCCACTCCTTTTTCAAAGTCAACGTCAATGACCTTTACTTCCGGCTTCCAAATGTTATTACGATAGAATACATATAAATTAAATACCGCTATTGCAGCAACAGAAATAGTTGCGGTTTTTAGCAGTAAATTTTTGGCTTTATTGATATTTGAATTATCCATACAATTTCAAAGTTACGCAAGAATGCTATTAAATGTATTGAATTTTGCCAATCTATCATCCAAGCCGTGAGTCCCGCCATTTACCCTTTTTGTTACGGCAGTAACAATTTCAGGAGTAGCTCCTTTATCGCAGATATCCCATAATTTATTCTTTTGGAAGAAAAATGCAGCAGAAGCAAGGGGGTATTTCGTAGCCACTAAATCAGGGTTAGCCACGCAGTCTTCTCCGATAAAATCAGAGAATTGCTTGTAGTTATCTTTCCCGGTTAGCTGAATATATCCCTTCCCTGCATATTTGAATCCGTCTCCGGAAGCTTCATCTCCATTTCCCATCCGGTTTGCATATACCCTATTAGCGATTTTTTCGGGCTTGCGAGCATATGCATCAGCGGTAGCTTTATCCTTGAAATATTTTGGGAAAACCTTTAATAAGCCGTCGGCAGAGTAATTAAGATTTTCTCTAACCAACTTGAAATTACCGCTCTCGTGAGCACATTGAGATAAAAAATGAGATAGCCGTAGGGGATTGGTAATACCAAATTTCTCCGTTACGAGCATAACTTCATCCATAACGGGTACGGGTATTCTATTAATAAGGTTAGCTGCTTTTATCATTTTGCTTCAGTATTTTCTTCTTTTTTCTTGAAAATAGTTTGTACCGCAGAAATACCAAGAGCACCGATTGCTACGGCAGTAACACACTCTACTAAAATAGAGGAAGGAGCAATGTGCTCTTCTGAGAAGCTATTCCAAAGAAGAGTTACGCATAGGAAAAACGTACACATAATTCCTGCGAATCTTTTACTGCTTATTTCTCCTTTCTCTGAGAGTAAGCTCCAAACGAAATTTTTAATTGACTTCATATTATTTATTTTTTTCTTCAATACCTTTTTTTGTACCGAAGTAGTAAGAAAATATCATTAGCACCAAAGTTTTAATTAGGTCAAATAGCTGATTATTTTGCTCATCGGGAAGTAATTTAATCTTGAATGCGATAACCTTATCAACTATAAATAAACAAACCAAAGCAGTAAATACTAATAAAATAAACTTTACTAATATCTCTTTGGTATCGTTTACAAATATTTTATTAACGAAATAAATTCCTCCAATGATGAATCCTAATGCCATTAAGATTCCAAAAATCATTGTTATGCCACCTGCACTAAACATTTACCAAAGAATTTTATCCGCATAAAAACCGGGTGTACCTCTGACAACCCTATCTTTTGCGTGTCTTTGTTTATACAATTTTCTTTTCTCATCTGCATATTCCTTCCCCTTCTGCTCCCAAAAAGTAGGATAGTCTCCATACCCCAATGCACCTATGGATGCGACCTTCTTGCCCTCTTTGTTAAAAACATCAATTTTTTTGCCTTCAACAGAGCTTGGCTTGATGGTCACACCCAAGTCTTTTGCCCGTGCGTATGAATATTTCTTTATTCTATATGCCATTAGTTTCTATTCTTAAATAGATTTACACCAACAAATAAACCAATCGTACCAACGATACCCCAAAATAACCAATCTCCCCCACCTTTTTTCTCTTCTACTACCTCTGCTTTGTGTACTTGACCTCCTGCGGGCATTTCAGTTGCAGGCACTACTTGTGGGGTCTGTACTTCTTCCACAACCGGAGCTGCGGCAGGTGCGGCGGCTACCGGAGCAGGAGCGGGTGCAGGTTTTGGTTTACGTCCGTAGGGGACATACTCCTCACCTCTCGCTTTAGCTGCTTCCATACGACCTTTCTCCATCAAAAGAGCTCGGGCTTCGTACATTTCTTTATTCTTCAAATAGCCATCCACTTTAGAGCAAATCTCATCGTCGGTGGCTTCTAATATCTCTTCGTATTCTTCAATGTCAGCTTTTAGTGCTTGTTTCTCCTCTTCATCTTGTGAAGCATCAAATTTTGCCTTTAGTGTATTTAATTCTTTTTCTCCCTTATTATACTCTTTTACGATTTTTGCAAGAGCTTTAGAGAGATTCATTGGGTCAAGACCCGATTCGGTGATTTTGTTGAGATGCTTTTTCATTTTTTTGGTTTTTTTATGTTGAAAATTATTACTCCGTAGATAACTGATTTATTGCTGCGAGTGCTTCATCATAAGATGCTTTCCTCTCGTTAGCTTGTTTTCTTTTATATCGCTGATAAAAATAAACACCCGCATATGCTGCGGCTAAAATTCCGATAGTTAATAATGTATTCTTTTTCATATTATATTTTAATAAATTCTTCCAAGTCCGGTTAAATCCTGCGTTGCTTCAATAATACCTGATAATGAATTAAGATATTTTTGAGGAGGTGTTGTTGTATATCCTGCTCTTGCTATCATAAGAATTTGCTCTTCAGGTGTTTTTGCTTTTAATCGGGCATCCTTATATCGGTCACCCATTAATACCTGAGTCGTTGCACGAATTCCTGATTCAACATCTTTGAATTTACTGAATTTGGCTTGAACTTTAACGGGCTTACCCTTGATATATTCAGTAGTATCTTTTGTAACAAATCCTACAACTCCTGATAAATTTGGAGCATATTTAATTCCACCAAAGTTATTTGCTTCTTTAGTCAATCCGGACTCACCCCATCCGCTTTCCAAAGCTTTTTGTGCTACAATCGCAGGGAAAAACAGACCCGTACCACGAATGGCTTGTGCAATTCCCTTTCCGTAATCTTTTATGAATTTCGTGGCTCTATTTTTTACCGCAAGACTATACATTATTTATTTTTTTGACTTGAAAACGAAATACGAAACACCAAGTAAAATTAAACCAATACCCAAGTATAATATATTTTTCTTGTTTTTGGTTACGAATTCAACAAATTCAATGTTATTGATGAATCCTGAAATTTTTCTACCCCCTTGTGCAATCAGAGAGTTTGAGCTATTTGTGCGTTGAGCTACCACTAATGCAACGAGCTTATCCTTGTTTCTCTCCCCGGATGCAACTGAGGTATTTAAGGCATTAGCAAACCTCTGAAACCAACCGCTACCATTCCAAGCTGCATAGGCAAAGTTGAAGGTCAAACGGGGGTCAGAGTCCACTAATTTCTGAGATTCGGGAGACAAATACCTATTGTAGAGATTATTATACTCCTGATACATAACCCTTCCGGCTAATTTCTTCAACTCAGGGGCTTCTGAGCCCCCCATATAATTCCACCGCCAATTATTTGATGCTCCGGTAGAATCTACTCTGCTCCAAAACTGCTGCCATTGAGGATATTTAGAGAGTCCGGCTCCTGCTTTCCTATCTAAGCCAAATAAAGTTTCCCCGCTCTTTGAGTAGCGAGTATCTTTTACCCTGCCGTCGGCAAGCATTTGAGGATGGTAGTAGCCGCCCTCTAACTTATCAATTACCACATCGGTAATCGTTATGAATTTATCTTCAGATACCATTTTTTACTTTTTTTTCTTTGCCATTCTCATTTTGAGCTTCTCCTTAGCCGTCATAGCCCCTACGATGCGTTTTGCAGACTCTTCTGCTTCTTTTGGGGAATAAGTCTTGCCGTAGTCTTTCTGCACCTTTTTAGCCACTTTCTTGCGTTTTAGGAGCGATTCTTTAACGGACTTCACTTTGTCCTTGAATTTAACCTCGCCACCCATAGCCATATACCCACCTCTATCAAAATCATCAATTTCTTCGCTCATTTCCTCTACCTCTTCATCCATTCCTTCCTTTTTGGATTCTCCTTCCAAATAATGAGTCAAATCGCTCAAATCAGTAGCAGCTCTTTCCGCTTTTGCTACTACCCACGGCTCTACCTCCTTAACTTTTGGCAAGATATCTTCAAGCTCATCTGAGTGATGGTCAATCTCAACTGATTGATTTTGGAGCATTTCTTTATTCTCTTCGTTTACCCAACCGCCGTCTTTGTAGAATTTGCCGTCTTTCAGACCTCTCCAAAGCTCGTATGCATTTACGGGTGAAAAGCCCAAATCCCGCTCCAAGGGGAAGCGGAAAGGGGAAACACGGATGCTTTCAAGCTCTTTACGGCTTACACTACCGATTTCAACCTCACGACCCATTTGCACAATCGCCCACAAATAATCGGGGTCTTCGGGGTCTGAGTTAAGCAGATACCACCTACCCTGACCATAGGGATTGAATATCTTAGCTACCACTTTTTGCTTTTCAAGCTGATTTCCGAGCGGATATTGTTTGAATAATTTGTTGTCAATATCCTTAGTGAATAATTTCATTTTATTACTTTTTATTTTTTTCTGAGCGATGTGTTTCTCCTCCGTGGGTCATATAGCCACCTTTTTCAGCGACTTCTTCTCTCTCTCCGGTCTTGATAAACACATAATATTTCTTACCGCCATTCTCAATTACGAGAGTGTCCTCTAATGTATCAACGATGTGGTCTCCTTTCATCAATCCGTGCTCTGCCACACCGCCCATTGCCATTTTTCTTTCTTCAAAGCGGGCATCATCTCTGCGGGAGTGCTCTTTTTGACTATGAGTACCTACGAAGTCTTTAGTGGATATTTTCCCGTGCTCCATAGACAATCTCTCGTCTTCTCTGTCATCATATCCTTGGGACTCTCCACCATCAGCCATTTTTTTTCCTTTGAGTAAATTTTTTCTTTCTTCTTGCAGTTTTTCTAAATTCTTTTCTGCCGCAACAACAACTTGTTGATTAAAAGATAAAGGAGATGGGTTACCAAATCTGTCGTATTCTGTTTCATTGTCATCTTCTTCAAATTCTTCTATCGTTTTTTGTTGCTCCTTAATTTCTCTTTCAATTTGTGCCAACCTAACCTTATCTTCTGATGATAATTTACCACCATCAGCCATATAGCCGCCGTCTTCTTTAATTCCTTTTTCACGCACTTCCTCTTGATACTTAGCCCAAAGTTTATCGTGAAGAGCATTTCTCTCCTGAGATAAATTGTAGGGCAAGCTTCCGATTGCTTCGTGCTTAGCAAGAATTGTTTTTGCATCACGGATATCGGATTCAGAGCCGAAATTCTCAGCGAGCAACACTACATTTTCAGAGTGGTAATTTCTATCCTCATTGTCATCATATTTTTCTCTGAATTTTTTCAAAGAGAGCTTTCCCCCCTTCGCCATATAACCACCGGAAGCATACTCTTCTACTATGTATTTAGCATTTGACTTCAACATAGCTTTTCCTGATGCAGAAGATTTTTTTCTATTTTCTTCTTCCTTGACGACCCAAAAATATTTGTTGCCATCTAACGCATCATAATCTGTGTCTGCAACATAGTAATTCCCATAACTTCCGAAATTTACAAAATCACCTTTCTTTATGTCATTATGGTTAAAGCCACCCTTCGCCATATAACCACCTTCTTCCATTTTATATTCTTTTTCCAATCTTTCGCTGCTGATGATTGGATATGAATAAGATTTGAAATCAGATAAATTTCTTCCGTAATCACTTGCGGTAGAAATATCACCATTATCAAATATTTCAACTATTTTTTGCTCATAAAGATTTTTTGAGACCTTAGTTGGCTTACCGACTCTATAAACTCCGGCTTTTAATTTTCCCCCTTCAGCCATATATCCCCCGTCTTCCAACTTTGGGAATACTTTCGGTGGCTGCTTCACATCAATACGATTTGCACGATACTCGTAGTAGGTATTTCCTGACTTAGCTTTCCTCTTTCCGATTGGCTTCGCAGGTCGGTTGGCATCCCGCTCTAATGACAGAGGTGTTTTACCGCTATATCCTTTGTATTTTTTCTCAATTCCTTTCAGCTTATTTTTCAGCTTAGTTAAGGCACTACCCTCTGCACGGACATACGGCTTTTTACCTGATTTAGAGGGCTTTTTCAATTTTGCGAGGTCGTCCTCTAATTTAGCAAGCTGCTCCTTTAGCTTGGGCAGGAATTTGGGGTTAGTGGCTTTATTATCAATAGCCGTCTTCAGCTTGCGAATATCATTTTTGAGTTTAAGTGCGGATGCCATTTTAATTTGAATTTGTGTATAAAATTAAGATTTTTTCTTTTTTAGGTCTTTCAATCGTTTTTTGAGTGACTTTAATTCATCTGCCGCTTCGCTATCAAAGTCAGCAATTAGCTCCAATCCCTCAATAACCTCTTTGAGCTTTTTAATTTCATCATCCACGGAATTAATCGTGTCAGGTGTAGCGGGTACTTGCTCAGTAGGAGTAGTTGCGGAAATTGGCTGCCTTTTCAAATAAGGATAGCCCATATTTATCCAAGTACCTGAATTGAAATATTGTATTACTATATCTTTATCATAAGAGGTTGTTTGTGAGCTATTGGGTAGCTGAATATCAACGTAATTATCGTCCACTCCTATGATTTTGTAATGGTCAGCTTTATTGTCTTTATGATAGAAAAAGTCCCCTACCTTGAATGGCAAAGCGGGCTGATTAATTTCTTTTGGGGGTAGAATATTCAAGATAATGTTACTCATCCTATAAGAAGTAGTCCTCTTCCCGGTTAGGGGGTCAGTATCGTATAAAACACCATCTTTATATTCATAAACTTTACTTCCGTCTTCATTTGTCAATACTTGTTTATCCGGAGTTGACAGAGCTTTTACTTCATATAAAGAATAAATATTTTTAATTCTTTTTTGAGTAGATTTTGGCTTCTCGGGCTCAACGGCTTCCTCCTTTTTAGGGGTAAGTCTTGCAAGCATTTCCGCAGTCTTTGCCGTCCCGAATTTCTTAGAGAATACCTCTACGAAGTCCATAATCGCATTGTAAAGCACCGGATTCTCCGATGATACCCTATTGATATCGTCCTCGTTTTTGATTACGAAATCATCTAAATACTCTTGTACCTTATCTTTATCTAAAGCCATATTAATCTATTTTTTCGTATTCGTTATCGTCTTCTAAGTCAAATAGCTTGCATTCAGCTAAGAATGAAGCTCTCTCAAACAAGTCCTTGAATTTGTCATCCAAAAACAAGATTTCCCCGTCCTGACCGATGGCAGCTATTCTAAATTCATAGTCCTGAGCTCCGGCGGTCACAAAATTCTTTTCGTACTTCACCAAAATTGTGTTGGGAAGCATTTTGTTGGTCATAATCATTAGCTCTCGGATGCTCCCGTATTTTTTATCTGAAAATTCTTTCAAGTTAGAGAGCAGTTGTCTTACGGCTAATAGTTGTTTTGTGGTTATTTGTGGTTTCATATTAGAAATTTTGAAGCTCTGTCATTACTTTTTTTACTAATTCATCTCTTTTCTCTATTTCTTCAGGAGAGGTAGGAAAATATCCCCCTTCTGCGTAGGTGGTAATTTCAGTAGTTATGCTTAATACATAATTTTTGAAATTAATTCTATTACTTATACTATAAACAGAATATTCTGATAAAATTTTATTCAGCAAATTTTCAACATATAAGTTGTATCTATTATCGTTAGCATCTACTAATGTATTGGGAATGTTTTTAATAATAATAAATGCTTCATCTACCATTTTCCCAAGCCCGATTTCCATATCAGCTAAATCCTTTCGGAGCTCGTTGGAATTAATTATGTCAATTTTATTTTTTAGGTTGGTAGCAGACATTCTCATCCACCAATTAAAAAATGGATTTACGTCTACATCAATTAAAGCTTCCGCATCAGAAATATCCTTTCCATTTTTTTTCCTTACTGCACTCCGGCTATTTATAACAAATTCATACATATATCTTTTAATAGCCATATCGTGGAAAAAAAGCATCGCTTGCGGCAAAACTTCTTTTGATTTGAAAATTCCAAGCTTAACATATTCCTGATATTTATTTCTATACCGCTCTATCCCCTCCCAATAATCATTTTGACTCCAATCAGGGTTTCCATAATTTGCAAATCCATCAGATAACTCTTTTTCTTGTGCCTCCCTTGATATTGTTGTATAAATATTTTGGTTAGCTGATGAAGAAGTTAGAAGTCCTAATTCTTTATCAAATTCCTGCCCGAATTCTTTTGCAATAATTGGCTGAATAAACAAATAGGGTGCATCAACATAGGTCTTATTCTTAGCCATAGGTAGGTCAAACGAGCCATATCTGCTTCTCAATCTTCTGTCACGAGCTGCACGAAGCTGCACAAATCTTGTCATATAAATCCGGGTCATTACTCCGATTGATTCTAAATAATCAGCTACCATCATTGCAGGAATGTGACGAACTGCAAATTGCACATCACCCCTTAAACTCGTGTAGTAAAAAAGAGAGTAAATCTCTACATATTTTACTTTACCCTTGTTTCTGTTATAAGTGAGGTATACTTTTTTATTTCTTGTAGCAAATTTGAGCTTTGCGTTAGGTAGACCTAAATTAATTGCAGTAGTCCCCTTTTGTCTTATTTCGCAATCAAATTCCTCATTATTATCTGTATAAAAATACCTTTTTTGACCTCTGTCAAAATCCTGCTTAACAAGATTTGGAGGCACTACTCCACTTGGTAGCTCAAATTCTTTGAATTTATCCGGATATTGATTTGCTAATTTCTGAGAAAAATATTCAGGTACACGATAAAGACCTCTTGAAGCCAATGAAAAATCAAAAATACCAATCGGCTTATCCGTGGTAATTAATTTATTCTTTTCAGTTTCTCCACCAAGATTGAGCTTCAAAGGGGCATTCTCAAACAATAATCTAATACCATTATCATATGACCCTTGCTTGAATCGCTGAATCATATTTTGGATGTCAAGACTCCTCGTTAACTCTTGGAATTGCTCCCAATCGTCCACCGCCCAAGCAAGGATAGGATGTCCTTCAAATCTATTCTGAAAAGCCATTAATTGATTTTTTGTTTTTCTTTATACTCTCTTACCATTCTATTTCCTTCTTCAATTTCGGCGGGAGTATCAAAATCGGGCTTTTGTGGGTCAAAGGGCATATCGTCTTTTGATTTCACAATCGCTTTGAATCCTTCAAAATTTACGTCTTTCAAAATAGCTTCTTTCGTGCTTGGCTTGAATAGACCAAAGAAATTCTCCATTGTGTCAATCAGAGTCTTAGGACTTGAAATAGCAGTATTTGCATCCAATGCACCCTTACCTTTTGCTGAATTTGACTTTATTAATCGGTATTCAGAATAAGTCGCTTTTGCATTAATCATCAAACGCAGAGAAACGAATGCTTGACCGGAAGCACGAAGCTTCTCAATGGCTTGACGTACTTTAACCAAGAAAATCCAAATGAATGCATAACCATTCATAATCTCATTGAATTCGTACTCGTAATCAACAAATACTCGGTAGGTAGAGCCAATGAATCGGTCTTGCAGAGATAAGTCCTGCTTAAAGTTTGCTTCGTAATCGGGGTCAATCGTATTTAGAGGGACGTTACCCGTGGCAATTACATAGAGGTTTCCTAATTCAAGCACCTCGTTTTTACCATTACGAATAGTTGGCTTTTTCCAAGTCTTCGTGGCTTCATCGTATTTATCATCTTTGATTTTAGCAAGGGCTTCGTTAAGAATACCCGCCGTGTTGGGGTCAATTTTAGGAAGCTCATCCAAAATCAAAACCACTCCATCTACTTTTTTTACACTTCCATCGGCTAATATAATTTTATTAGACCAAGCCATTGACAATTTACCCTCTTGATATCCGTCAATCGTCTGACCCCCTAAAATATCCAATGGGGACGTAAATTGGTTACAATTCAGAGTAATCTTCTCCCATCCAATAATATCGGCGATTTCCTCCGCAACGAAAGTTTTACCCGTACCTGCACCTCCGTAGAGATAAGAGTTGTTTCGGGCTAAAAGGTCGCTTAAAAGAAGCTGCACCACGGGTCTTGAAAGGAAGCTCGTTTTTACATTTTTCTTTAGCGGGGTTTGACCCAATCTGCTAATTGTAAGTGTAACCGGACGGCTTGAAACAATTTTAGCCAATAAATCCGTGCTTAGGTCGCTCTCCTTGATTTTTCGCTTAGCGAATTCTTCCAATACAATCTTACGGACTTCGGCTATATTGATATTTCCTCCTGAAGCTTTTAGGGCTTTTTCAAGGTTAGCAATTACGGCTAACACCTCGGCATCAGCAGTCATTAATTCTTGCGATAACTGCATCTCGGAAGCTCCGGTTGATTGCATACGCATTTGCTCATCCAATAACTCTTGTGCCCTTTTTACATTATCGGGGCTTGACTTTGGGTCATTGATGATAGCTTTCAGTTGGTCAATTTTATTTGCCATATTATTTTGCATTAATTATTTGTTGACTTAATTCAGTTGCGGTCATACTGCTTGGTAGACCAAGGTCTTGTTTGATTTTTTCAAAATTATTTGTTTCTAAAAATAAAGCTCCGTTGGAAACACTCCTAAATACACCTAAGAGTATTGATGGGGGCACTTCAGTAGAATCGGATAGCTTTTTGATAATATCAGAGAAATTGACTTCAATTTTTCTCTGCTGACCTTTCGGGTCTTGACCCTCCTTACCCTCTTTTCCTTCTTTTCCTTCTTTTCCTTCTTTGCCGGGCTCACCTTCTTTTCCTTCTTTGCCGGGCTCACCATCTTTTCCCTCTTTACCTTCTTTGCCCGGCTTACCATCCTTGCCCTCTTTACCTTCTTTGCCCGGCTTACCATCCTTGCCCTCTTTTCCTTCTTTGCCCGGCTTACCATCCTTGCCCTCTTTTCCTTCTTTGCCCGGTTTACCATCCTTGCCCTCTTTACCTTCTTTGCCCGGTTTACCATCCTTGCCCTCTTTACCTTCTTTGCCCGGTTTACCATCCTTGCCCTCTTTTCCTTCTCCACCTTCTTCTCCTCCCTGAGTATTTCCACCTTCTTCACCCCCCTGCTCTACGATAGATTTAGGAATGAATAAAAATACCTCACGGGTATCATCTTCCTCAAACTTGATTTGGTCATACTTTTTCATAAGTATTTTCGCTTTCAAAAGCTGAGGTAATTCTTCATTACTCCAATCTACTTCAAATACCGCATCAGGAGCAGGTGACGGGAAAGCAGATTTATCTACTTCGGTGTCAAAAACCCTTACTTGTTGCTTATCTGCCACAACAAACATTGTGACCAACCACTTATTGGTTGACCCGTTAAACTTGATAGCCAATAGCGGAAGGACATTTGGCATCTGCCCCGGATTTTTGAATCCACCGCTTGAAGACTGCTCCGGCTCGCAAGCCGTTAAATACTCCTCCAATTTATTCCAAGCTTCAAGAGAATCATTGGTAACGAAATTATCTTCTCTTGCATCAATGCTTCCCTTAAATACAGAAATCTGTCGGCTTTTACCTGAGCCCTCTACCTGAAGGAAAAACGTGGTATCATTACACTCGTAGGTGTAGGTAACCAAGTCCCCAAACATCTGCTTTTTGAAATTCTCTCTTTTCAGTTTCATATTTTTCCTCCTTTTTCTAACAAGAATGATTTCATTGAAGCCAACAAAATCAGACCTCTGTTGGGGTCAGCTATCTTGCTTTGGTTAGGGTTGAAAGTGATAAATGCTTCGGTCTTGTAAGCAGGGCTTGAAGTGTCCTTAACATTTGGATTGGTCTCGTAAAAATGAATTCCGTCATACACATTCAACTCTGCCAATTTCTGAAGCATATTGGGGTTATTACGAATGTATATCCAAGTCTGCATCGGCTCAACAGAGGGGTCAAGGAATAATGGATTTACCCCAAGGGCATCCATATCCAATCCCGTCTGAAGGAATATGTAGTCAAAGAAATCCTTAACCGGAATGTCATTTGTTTCAAAATGTGTCAGGTCAAGGGGGTTACGGATATTCAAGAAAAAAGGTATAACATACCCTTCATCCCCTCCGTGCAAGTCAGCAAAGAATTGAGAATATTCCTGATTTACGGCAAAATAAGCGGCAGGGAATTTATCAAAACGGAAATAGGAAAACTCCTGACCCGTCCCGTGCCATACCACTAAGGGCTCGTAATGCTTGTTAATCACTTTAGAGCACTCAATCTCAATAGCATCAGTATCACGATACATATATGCCAACTCCCAATCCCCAAACCAATCCTTGAATTGTGGGGTGCGGATAAGCTCGTTTAAGGCATCACTTAGCTTAGATTTTGTGCCGTCAGGAGCAAAGAAGTCTGTCTCATCAGGAGATTTGGCATAAACTCCGTCGTATGCATTATTGAGTGGGGTGAATGACTGCTCAAATAGCTCTTCAAATATGTTTTCGCTTTTCAGCTTTTTCTCCAATATGTAGAAGTTAAGCTTGTTGACTTCCTTCTGCTTAGCTTGAATTTGCTGAGAGAAATCAATTTTCTTTTCAAAATCAATAGGGCTCAGGATGCTTCTAAAAAACATTAACTGAGCAATGTCCTTGTTTAGCTGCTCAATTTGCATCTCTTCATCTGAAGAAGGGATATCAGTTAGCGATGACTTTTGACTTTTCCCTTCAGAGAAATCCAACGTAATTACCTTACGATATCCTCTTGAAAAAATAAAGGAAGCAAAATCTGCATTCGTATACTTGAAGCTATCAACAAAGGTATTTCCATTTAATCTTTCTTCTTCTATTTCAAATTTTACATCAGAAAAATTACCCGGCTTATTTCCCTTAGATTGATTAAACTTATTTATTATTTTGATTTCATCTTTTAGCTTACCCGTATATCTTCTAAATATATCTCCATTTGTTACATTAAAAAGATTTTGGTTAGTATCGGGAAGATATAGTGGCTTTATTGTGCCATCATTAAGTCTATTATTAAAATCGTCTACATTAATTACATTACGTACGTCTCTGTAAGAGCCGTCAGGATTGATTTCAACAAATTTAATTTGAATATCAGTAACTCCGGGTAAGGGAGAATTTGTTACTTGAAATACTATCCCCAAAGAATCTATGTAATATCCAAGTCTTTCAATTACAAGTGGTGCTGATTCTTTCCTTTTGAAATGATACCCGTATGTCCATAACATTGCTTTGAATGACCTCTCTAAAGTAGTATTCACAAGTCCACTTGGATAATCTGTATATGTTATATCTATTCCATTTACATTAGTAACCTTTATTTGATTTAATTTTTTATTACCATCTTTATCCTCTTCTGTAACATAAAATTCATCGCCATCTAAAATAATTTCAAAACTAAGGAATGAGCCACTTCTTATTGAATCAAATAATTCATCTTTGGTCACAGACCAAGTCGTAGATTGCAGTCCGAGCTGAGGTAAATAACTATACAATTTTAACTCATATATGATTTTATTAGAAGCATCAATGCTCTCAACCCTTACAATTTTTCCATTAGCGGCGATAAAATAATATCCTTGGTCTATGCACCAAAGTTTTCCGACCGCTACATTTAATTGCGATAATCTATCATCTAATATATCATTAAAGAATCTTATTTTAGAAAGCCCAAGGTCACTTAATGTGCAGGTAAATGCAGTAGAAAAATATAATTCATTTGAATTTGTGGTATCTTTTTCAACATATGATGTACTATCCAATAACAATACGATTGCCTCTCTAAAAGAATTAGAATTGCATTGTGCAGTACGTACTTCAAATTTTACCTCTTTACCATCTACTTTTATTTTTACTCCTGACTTTGGCAATTCAAATTCTTGAATACCACTTGAAGCTTGTGGGGTTTGAGCAGGAGCAGGAGTAGAAGAAGCAAGATTTGCTATGGCTTGTGCATTACCAAACTGATTTGTAAGAATGTTTTCTATTTTACTACCTAACTGATTGTCATACCATACACTTTTATTATCTGCATAAAACCTAAATTTATCATCTTTATTATGGGTAGCTCCATTAGGAAAATATTGACCGAGCTCAGCATATATTATATCAAAAACATTTGTTTTTTTTGTAAGGTCGGTAGTTAGCTTATCAATAGAAAAGGAAAATTCAACCCCCCGCTTGACATTATTCCTAAAAACCTGAATAAATCTACTCTTATCAATGCCCTTGGCATTTGGGTCAAGTATGACTCTCAAATTTGCAAATAAACTTGGCTTACTCATCTTAGCTATTTATGTAGTTGTCTACTAATTTTTGATTTCCCAATAAAAGCCCTACCTGAATACGTTGAGGTAAATTCTGAAATTCCACCCCATATTTTGATTTCAGGTGCTCCTTGTATGATTTTTTTGCAGCCATCCCGTGTAAATCTGTATGCACCGCAGTATATGCTTTGAAGGAAGGGACTCGCTTATTTACAAGTCTAATCATTCCACCCTCAGCATAAATTTGACCGCCCTCATCCATTTTATAAAATCCGGAGAAGAGCTTATCCATCGCTTCACTCACGGGGAGCTGAGGAAACTGAATTCCAATAGACTTCCTTGTACCCGAAATGATATTGTTTACAATTTCAACATCAGGTAAAACTTTACCACCGAAGTTGTAGCTCTTACCGGAGCAGGAGCATTTATGAGGGACATCCCCTCCGTCAGCAAAAGATACCCCGCCACCGCTCTCGTTGATTTTGGATAGGATTTGACGATTGGTCAGCATTTGACCCTCAAATTCCCTTTTTGTATCGTCTGATACCGCATCACGGGTAATTACCACCTCACCCCCCTCCATTTCAAGTGGGGAGTTTGTGGACTTATTTATGGCTTTTATGCCACCCTCAGAATGTCTACGACCAACCAAAAGACCTCCGGCAGCTCCCGCTTTGTGGGTCATTACCGATTTGATTTGTGGGTTATCAGGGTTAATCTCTCCCCCTCTTTTGAATTCCCTAACCACCTCTTCTTCCTTAATCTCTATTGGCTCTCCAATTTTGGAATAATTTCTGTTTTTGGGCAGTCTCATACCACCCCGCTCAATAAGTCGGTATTCGTTATCGCTTCCGTCTACGACCATATATCCGTCAACCTGAGATTTGAGCTTTTCAAGAGCTTCTGTCCCCTTATTAAAAAAGTCATCAATTACTTCAAGGGGCACAAACCGACCTGATTTTTTATATCGCTCTATTGACCGATTAATAACCACGTCTTTTGGGACGTTGTCAATGTATACGATAAATACCTTGTAACCTAACGATTTGAGCAGGTTAATCAGGGGTAGGTAAGATTTTGTGCTATTCATTGTGCCATCGTAGATGACATCAAACAAGCAGGGTATACCGATATTTCGGTCACTCAGAAGAGTGTTTACGATATCCTTAGTCTCTAAATGTGTCTGCGTAGCATTATACCCCTCGTATTCAGGTAGCTTAGCCCTAATCTCATCTGCATCTATTTTCAGGATTTCTGTTTTCAGCAGATAGGGGGCATATTTTTTAAGGAAAGTTGATTTCCCGCTCGCAGGGCTACCCCCCATAAGAATTGCGATGGGATTGCTATTATCAACGCAAATAAGGTCTTTCTTGAATTCGTATATGATTTTACGATGTAGCTTTTTCCGCTCCGGGTCGTAATCATTTTTAACCGGGTCAAAGTGCATTGTTTTGGTCTGAGGGAGGTTTTCAAGGCACTTGGTCATCATCTCCAAACTCTCCCGGTCAGTCAGAGCTTCGCCGTTTGCATCCACGGCTTTGCAGCTACCATCTACCAAATCCCCGCCTGAAGCATAATATCCTTCCAACTTCTGTCCCTCTACTTTCATTTCCATCTGTACGAGGTGGGTATAATATTGTGGGTCTTCAAAAAGGTGGTCGTATGCAATGGCTTTGGCAATATTTTTATCGTAGGTATGCTCCATTTCTGTTTTGATACCTAATTCTAATTCGGGCTTTAATTCTGATACATCAATTCCGTGATGCTCGGCAATATCATTTAAGCTCATTCCTTTGGCAAGTCTACCGACGGGTAAATCGCCACCTTCTTTCAAAAGGTCATCATCTTGGATATATGCTTTTTTCACTTCAGCTCCTCCCTTTTTTTTCAAAAACTTATTTACTCTTGCAAAACCCCAAGCCGTCCTTGAATTAGGAGCTCCTCCGGTAATAGTTGGACGATGAGATTTTGAATAAGCACCCATACCACGTCTCATTACTGCTTTTAATGTAGCAACGGACACTTTATTGGTAGGGTGCTTTGAATTGTAATCATCAGCTTTTTGCTTTAATGATTCAACAATATTTTCCGATAAAACGATTTCCTTAGCAGATGACGAGCTTGCAGCACTTCCTATGGGGTTTTTTTTTGACCCATAAACCCGCTCTTTTTTTGGTGCGGGAGTTTGAGCAGCCGATTTCCTGCCACTTCGCTTCATACGAAAAAAATTTGGAATAAAATTATACCTTATCTTTGAAATCGTCAACAATATTTTTAACCCTTAAATCCTCATCAAAATGAACGGATTTTTTGACATCAAGTCCCCAAATTGGCTTGGCGGTGTCAACGTGCATAACACCCTTGCACTTGTTGGTATTGGCTACCTTGTTTGGAAAGCTTGGTCAAAGTAATATCCTCCCTGCGGAGGGTGTCTACCAAGACCGGAAAGTCCATCATTCGGGATGAATGGTGGGCTTTTTTTTATGTAAGTCTTTTTATTTCGTCAGAGAAGGTTTTGGCTATATCCTTCCAATCAAGACTCTCTACGAATTTGTAAGCTTTTTCAACTTTTCCTTTTAGCTCTTCTGAGCCGGAATCAATATGGCTTTTTACCAAATTCAGGGTTTCGGCTATTTCGTATAAATCGCTTTGAAAACGAATAATATTATCCGCAGTAGAGACTATTGGGTATAGGGTTTCCAAAAAATAAGTCCTTTCCCCGTTTACACCCCCCAAATGCTGAAATGAAGTGTGTTTTGGGAGGATTGTGGGCTTTTTACAAGCCATAGCTTCGGTAGCAGTTAATTCCCAACCGCCGCCCGTAGCGGTCGTTAAAAACACATCAAACGAGTTATAAAGCAGATTCATTTTGGATAAATCAGCCCCTTTATTGCAGTCCTCTTCAGGGGGAAACATAAAATGCTCTCCTTCCTTTAGGGGGGTCTGACCAAGGATATTTCTGAGATGCCATCCCATCGGGTCTTTGGGGTGCATATGCAGGTACAACAAGGCATTAGGGTTATGCTCCTCCCAATATTCCATAAACCCAAAAATGGTGGTCGGGATGTCTTTTCGGGGTTGATTTCTGTTTACGCAACCAACTATGAATTTATTGGCATTTTCCCCAAAGTAGCTCTGCTTAAATGCTTTTACCTCAGCTTCCGGAAGGGGGTGGAAATGCTCCATATTGTTTCCGTGGGGTATTACCTTTACTTTCGCTTTTAGGTCAGGGCGAAGGAGATATACCTGCTGACGACCATATTCGGTGTAGGTAGCCAAGGAGTCAAAGAATTCCAATCCTACCCCAAGTCCGGGTGTAAGGGCACAATCCACCGGGAAATAAAATATGCTCTTAAACTGCTTTTTATTTTCCTGCCGTTTTTTTTCTTTTAATTCTTTTAGATGCTTGACCATAGGGCATACTATACCGAGGTCTTGCAGAATAAATATAAGGTCGTAGTCTCCGTCCCGTACACTTGCTAAAAACACATATCTTCCGAAATCATCTTTTGTATTATCCTTATTTTTTGCGGAGATGACCCTAATATTTGTCCCTTCGTTATAGTCTTCTCCAAAATAATTAACGGCTACTATGTCCAAGAATAAATTATTGCCGAATGTTTTTTTCCATTGGGCTACTAAATTTTTTGAGACAGAAGCAAATCCGGTGAAACTATTATAGTCAAATGTTGCAAGAATCCTTATTGGTTTCTGATTCATTTTGATGGCTTTTTATTATTTTTTCTGCGACTTGCAGAATTTCTTTTTCTATTTCTATGGTATCTTTTCCGGCAAGAAACATCAGGTTGATATAATCATCTAACAGAGAGGTAATATTAATATCCTCCCGCTCCATTGTAATGGTTACACCTTCAATAGTTATTTGCGTTTTAATCATTATTGAATAATCGTAAGTACGTCTGAGCTTAATTTTTTCTCTTCTGTTACTTCGTGAGTTACTTTATCATATCCACAATTAATTACCCATTGATTACCCTTCAATTCGCATAGAGGGCAGAGAGTATTGCAGGGGAGTCTCATAATCTGAATTTGACCCATCTGTCCCTGCATAGGAATGGGGTCTACAAATGGACACACACTTTGATTGCCGTTTATAAAGAGGACTTTTTCTTTTTGCTGACCTTCTTTGACTTCGTAATTATTCATTGGTTATTTTTTATTTTGAAATTAGATACCCTAAAGATATACCCAAAACCCCTACTATCCATTTTTTATACTTCTCTCTACGGGTCTGTTTTTTCTGAAGGACATTTATTTGTTGCAGATTACCAATTTGTTTGGTGTTATTCTGTATGGTGGTTTCATAGCTTGATATCATACCTAAATGAAAATCATTTTTTTTCTTCAGCTCAGTTATTACACTATCTTTTAGAAATATCCTTTTCTCAGATAATTCCAATTTCTGCTGAGTCAGGGTTAATTCCTCTTGGGTAACCTTTCCCCGCTCTATTGCTACAATCGCTTTCTTTAACTGAGTCTGAGGTATACAAACCAAGCTATCATTGGAGGTCTGAGAAATACCTTTTGATGCTATCAGCATTATAATTGATAGTGTGAGTGTCAGCTTTTTCATATTTCTTTCTTGTCAATTTTATTGAGTTTTCTAAATCCTGATTCTGCTTTTTCAAAGAGCCCTCTTGCGACTCCAAGTAGGAAATTCTTACATCAGCATTTTTTATACTATCCCGGAGAGCTTCCCTTTGGCTTTGAAGTGCTTTATTGGAATCTTCCAACTGCTGATTTTTGTAGAGTAAGATGGATATTTTGGTTTGAAGCTTAGTGTTTGATTTTGTAAGCATAATAGCAAAGAAAAAAACTATCGCTGCTAACAGACCTCTCCAAAGCAATTTCTGTATTGATTCTTTCATAAAATAAATATGTTATGACGTACCATATCCCTGATATTTTCCTCGTTGAAGGTATTTATCAGGGGCTTAGCTAATCGGGACGTAATATTTGAAATTGTAGAGGTAAAGAATTTTTTACCGCTTTTATACATATTGATGCATAACACCTTCCTGCTCATATCGTGCTCAAAGGTGCAAGTACAATTAGAATACTCTTTCGTTATTACTTTTTTTTCTTTCATCCCCGATTATTTCTCCTAATAAAAGGCAAGTAAATATACCAAAAATGCCCAAAATAATCAAGGCAGTATTATTGGTCGGAATAATTTTGAAATACCCAAGAATAATTTGACCCGAGATGGAAATGGCGGTCACATACAAAAGAATCTGAAGCAATAGCTTTTTCATTTATTAAATGGTGTTTTATAGATTTCTGAATCCGGAGCTCCCCCCCATTTACGCACGAAATAGTCCCGGTTGTCAATATAGTTGCTCAGGACGGGGTCTTTGGCTATGGATTGGGAATTCAGGTATACATCGGGTGTCAGGTCATCTTCGTATCTGATTTCCACTCCATCAAGCTTCATCCGGTACTGATAGTCGTTATCCTCAAAGTAGCACCTCTTGAAATTCTCATCAAAGCTACCTACTTTCTGATAAATCTCTTTCCGGAGTAGATAGGCAGACCAATTAAAAGCAGGACGGCAGCGATGGAAGGTGTTGGGAGTGCCCTTGGCTATCATTGTGTTTACTACTGATTCCCCCTTTTTGTATACAATATCATCATTAAGTATAAAGAAGTTGGTCTCTCCACGCACCATAGCTTCTTGTATTAATCTATTCCAAGATGCTGCGACCCCAAGATTGGTTTCACTTTCCCAAATAGTCATCCTCTGACTAACCTTATCTATTCCCTGCTTGCCGTTATCCCATATGTATAGATGGGTGTTGGGCATCGTACCCGAGTAATACTGAAGTGCAGGCACTAACAAGTCCTTGCGATTGATGGTAGGTATGAGTATGCAGAAGCTCACCTTAGTAATTTATTTTTATTAAACGAAAATGATGAATAGAGAAATCCAAAACCAAAAGGATATGTGGTAGCTAAAATCTAACCACTTTTCTATGTATTGCTTTTGCTCATCTGTAAGGGTATCGGGATTCATCATACACATAAATAAGCTTATTAATTCGCCATAGTTATTCCTATTTATAAGCACGGCTAACATAGCTAATAGCCCTAAGCAAAGGTAGCCGGGCATACAGAATACCATCTTTAAGGGAAGTAGGGCAAACCTCAATTTGATTAAGCGAATCTTTAGATTATTAAGCTTAATTCTTATCATAATAAAGAAAAGCTTTAGCATATTCTTTCTCATAATCATTTTATGGTATTGGATTTTCAAATTGTTTTTGATAATCAATAGCCGGATTTTGAGTCTTTCTTTTAATGTCATAGTGGTATGGATTTAGTATTTATTGAAGTTTTCTTTGTGTCTTCGGTAGTACAGAAGCCCTTGGTTAATATGAGCCACTTGTGCTCTCCCATTCCTTAGCTTCTCCCAAAGATTGAGGTCTTCGTCAGTCCTATCTGATGTCCGGTTGTGAGCATATCCACCCACTTTACGGGCTAATTCAGCATTGTATAGCATTGAGCCGTGATGCCCCCCGAATCTATTCCAATGCCAATCTCCCTGATATTTGGTCATTTGGGAGGGGTAAAAGTTGTAAATCTCGTCCCGCAGCTCTCCGGTCACGATAATATCGTATGTAACAATATCTGCGTTTGGGGTATCTGCAATTAATTCAAGAGTATCGGGGCGAAGCCAATTATCTGCCCCCAAAAACATAACGTAGTCCGTATCTACCCTATTAAGCATATCTTGGAAGTTGGCTACGATTCCTAAATTAGCTTCTCTGAGGGTGTAATTCAGGGTCGGGTAAAGCTCAGGAAGGTGTTTACAATCCCCTGCTCCGTCATCCACAAACCATATTTTATCGTACTTACGGCTCTGACAAAGGGCAGTCTCAATACAATGGGCAGCCAAATGCCCGTATTTGTATGATGATATAACAAGTCCGTATGTCGCCATAGTTTAATTTGTTTTTATTACTTTCTAAACCAAATACTCGCTCCTCTAACTGCTCCCAAATTCTGAGTTATGTTATCGGGAACGAATCCGTAGCTTGATTTTAGCTCTTGGTTATAAAGTTTGCCAATTTCGTAGTTAAATGCGAGCACCTCCATTTTATCTAAAAGGGGAAGTAAATATTCGTTTTCATTCCATTTTGCCATCTCCTTGTTATCGCTCCACTCTTTAGGATATCCGTCTTTACCAAAAAAATCGTGGAAATGGATAAGCACCCCTTTTTTCAAGGAAGGGAGTATTGAGTCAATTAGGTGTTTTACATCTGACCCCTGCTCATATATGTGGCTTGAATCTATAAATAGGATATCGTCAGCTTCTAACTCATAAAATATGTTTGGGTCTGTTTCCTGCACGGGCTTGATTATGTATTCAGTTTCAGGGTACATTATCCTTGGCTCGGGGTCAATAGCCGTAACTACGACTCCGGATTTTAATGCTAACCCGGTTGAATACCCACACCCTACCTCTACCACTTGTTTTGCGGATTTTAGGAAATGCCAATAGGTCAAGGCATCAAGAGGGGGGAATTGGTCGTTGTAGAAGTTGAAGTCTTTTGGGAAACCCTCAACATTTAGTTTGAGTGGTCTCATATGTAGCTTCGGTAGATTTTGTAATTGTAATCGGGGTCAGATGCATTTTGACTTCCCTGCGTTACACTAAATGCGTATTTATATCCGGCTTCTTTTACAAGCTGAATTACTCGGTCATTATACCTTCCGTATGGATATGCGAAAGTCTGCATCGGGAAAGGAGGGGTAATCTCTTTTCTTATCTCTTCATCAGATAGGGTGGTCAGGTCGGGGTGAGACCAAGTATGCCATCCAATCATAAACTTGTAATCGGATATTAATTCAATAATCTCATCCCAAGTGCAGTACCTCTCTTTTGCGGGGACGTTGGGAAGGTCAAAAGAATTGTCTTTACCCATATACTCTCCCATAACAAAGAATATTCCGGTTTTACCTTCAAGCACATCCTTGTTTTCGTATACGTTTCTGTATATCCCGTCAAATCCAATCGGGTCGTTGCAGGCGAGTATCTGCTCACGGGTATTGTAGTTGGAGTGATTTATGTTTCCGATATTATGGGCGAGCTTCCAATTCATAGAGGGTTAGTTTTTGAGTGAATTCCCGATAGGGGAAGGTTATTGTTGTTAATTCTTTTCCGTAGGAGTAGTTAATTAACCATTCCCGAATGCCCGCCACAAGGACGTATTTTTCAGCATATTGGAGTATCATCTTGTTAATTGTCTCGTGGTCGTATTGAGAATAAAGAGTCCCCGTGGTTATAACGAGGTCGTATTTACCAAATGGACTTTGGCAGGGCAAGACGTTTTGGGGCAGTCGGTTTAAGGCATTATTAGCTACGTCGTAGCCGTGTATGATGGTAGCGGGAAGATGTTGGGTAACAAATCCCTCTCCGCATCCGATATCCAAAGCTCTATCATATTTGGGTTTTCCAACTTTTAGAGTATCAAGAATATATTTCAATCTGTTTTCGTCATCGGGATTTCTAAAATACCCCCACCTATCGGGCTCAGAATACCAATCCTCTAATTCTTGTTTTGACTGCATAGTAATTTATTTTAATTAAGCTAACCCCTCAATAAATTTGAAATCGTCTTGCAACTCACATAACTCATCGTATAGCTTTACTGCATCAAATATGTTTTTCCGGATATTTTCATATTGCTTCATAGACTTGGCAATCAGCAATGCAATCTGCTCTTCAGACCCTTTTGTGTGAGTAGAGAATTCCAATCCTTGTTTGAGCTTGAATAAGCACGTTATGCTATGGTTTTCCCAATCGTCCAATGCGAGCTTCAGGTAATCTTTGAGAGGTAATTTAACGAGCTCCTCTTTTTTAGCAGACTTTTTCTTTTTGATTGCTTTCGCCATAGTAATTTATTTTAATTAAGCAGCTTATCTAAATTATTCGTGGATATGTAATATCTGAATCCCATATCAGAATAAATGATAGAGTAAATTTCTAATTTCAGCTCAGCATAAGTTGTCATTAGGAATAAACACTTCCGTTGTTTTTCATCTACCGCTTTCCAAGTGTGTAGGGTATACTTATCTCCATCTTCATCGTAGGAAGTCTTAGAGCCCATATCTTCATATGAGGTGATATGAGTTTGAGCTTTGTTGTCAATATAGACATTGTTTCCTTTTAGGGTAATATCAATGTTGTCTACGGGCTGAGTTACTCCCCAATCCCATTTTTTTGTTTTTTCGTTATAAATACCCGGCTGAAGATGCGTTGCTTTAACGTATATCTGAGCATACGATATAAGCGAGAGAAAGAATAAGGCAGTAATTAATAGTAATTTTTTCATAGTTTGTTTTTTTAATCTTCAGAATCAAATAATTCTAATTGCTTGTTTATCATCGCCATTTCTTTTGCAAACACCCCTCCCTGACGTTGTCTCTCCTCCCAAGTCTCTCCTCTTAATTCGGGGCATTGCTCTTGTACCTTCTGCCAAAGTCTGCGAATGGTATGAGGGTCTGTAAGCTTCTCGTTGAAGAAGGTTTCAAAATACTCTTCTCGCTCTATGCATAAGAGAGCCATTTCTCTTTCGTGGACGTACTGAAGAGCCATCATCCAATTATCCCGAGATTCGGGGAATTTCTGTAAGCAGGTTGCGATAATCTTAATTACTTTGTAATTCATATGATTTTAATTTGTTTTTATTACTTTTTCCATTCTTTAGGTATCTCAATATCCCACCCCTCTCCATTCATCGGGTTGTCATAAATACGGATATCATCAGAGTAATAGTGCAGGACTTTTCCTCCTCTTAATCGCACTAACCAAACTGAATTGGTGTTAACTCCGTAATCAATGATTAGGAGGGCTTCGCCTACCCCGTGAGGGGTGTGGACGGGAATTGGTGTTGGGAATTGGTGGATGGCGGTCATTTTTTATGGTTTTTTTTATTGGAATTGCTCAGGTTTTATTTTTTGAATTATTTCCCCCAATGAGTGCTTATCAAAATATTGGATGATAATATACTCACGGGCATATTTTTTCTCCATTTGCTCCTGATTCTCGGGCTCTTTTTGAGGAGCGACAGACCTTGCTAAAGCAGCTACATTGTTTTTTTGCTTCTCCTTCCGGTATTTCTCTTTCCCGTATACTACGGCAGCTTGAATATTGCTTTTATCGGATTGGTCTATCTGCTTGGTGTTTTTGAGCCAATCGTAGATAAAATCCCCGAAGTCATAGAATATACCCCCTGACCGATATCCCTGATACATTGAAACAATAAGGGTCTTGAATTCATCTGCTTTTTCAAGTGGAGTCAGCTCCTTTTTATTCTCAATCTCAGACCTACGAATCTGCTGCTCCCTTCTCTCCATCAAAGCATTGAAATGGTGTCTCTTCAAGTCAGAGTATGCGTTGATTGCTTTACTTACATAAAATGAGGAGAAGGTCTTTTGACTGATAAATCCGAGGTCTATCTTACCTGCGATTGCCCAATTCATCGCCAAACGGATATCCGAAAGAGTGAAGGTCTTGAAATTGTCATACACAAATTGGCATATGATAATTAGCTCTTGCTCGGTAGGGTCAGAGGTAACTCCGAGGTGTATTCTCCATTGTGCCATTAGCTCAACGAGATTGGTCATATCCTCTCGTCCGAAGTTTCCTATTTTTTTCTCCCCGTAAGTTAGAGCGACCTGATACTCACTTTCATTTTGAATCCATTCGCCAATTAGCTTGTTTGGCTGATTTGACCGACTCAGAGAGTTTGAGGAAGGGGTTGCTTTTTGAATTTCTTGGTTGCTCATTAAGGTAGTTTTCAAAATTTTTACCAAATAGTGTTGAGGGTCTGATGTACTGCTCAAACTTAGTGCCCTTCCAATCAGCCCATTTTTTATCAATTACTTTCTTAAAGTCCTCAAAATTGTACCCCACATTAATTAAGGCAGTAATAACCTCAATGGTTGGCGGGAATTCCGGGGAATAATCTGTATCAGCCACGGAATTAAGATACTCTATGGTCTTGTGTATATTCAGATTCATAAAATCTCGGTTATTGGCACTTCAAGAGTATCAGCAAAATTCTTTGCGATATTGATGGTCTTTATTTTCTTTAGCCCCGTGCAGTAATTGGACAGATTGGTTACCGCAATAAAATATCCGGTCTTATGATAACACAATGCGGCAAAATCTCTAAGAGAAAGACCCCTCTCTGAAATAAGCTTACCCAATTTGCTTCTCTCGTAATTTTTGTCTTGTTGGCTCATAATTTATTTTTATTAAATTTAGAATGGTAAATCATCTGCAAACTCTTCAAAATCTTCATCCTGAATCTTTGGTGTTTGCTTTGGTGTGTGTGGCTCAAATAAAGAGGACAACCAATTTTTCCAAAATGCGATTTGCTTGGTATTATCGTATTGTGTTTTACCCTTGAATTCAATCTTATCCAAAGGAGGGAGGTCTCCTAAATTATCCTTAGTATAGAAATGCTTCAGGAATTTTCCGTTTTGTTGGATAAAGCAGGTAGTAGCAGTTTTGCCACTCTCATTCTTGATTGAGGAGGGCTTGATAGTTATTTCATCCTTATGGTTACCGCTCTTCAGGGAGTTACAGAATCCACGGAAATACCCACTATCGGTACGCATCTGAATCACATATATCTCCCCGATATACCCGATTGTAATTTTAGCGAGCTCGTAGGTCTTACCCTGATACTCGTCCATCTTGAAGTCCACCCTTGATATTACACCCTGAAGTGCATCGTAAATCTCCGGCTCTCCCTTTTTGTTTTTTACAACGAATTTGCCGTCTTTGATGTTAACGAAGATTACGGATTTCCGCTCTTCTTTAATCAGTCCACTATTGCTCATAGTAATTAATTTTTATTGTTACTTGTGAAGGAAATAAAAAAAAAGGATAAAGAGGAGAATTACAATCAGATAATATCCACATCCGTCTTGCTCCTCCTCGTTATCGTATTTTAGATTATTTTTCACTTCTTATTTATATCTCTAAGGGCTTCTGCAATTAATTCAAATCCCGTAGCGAGGGTCTCTATTGCTTTTTCAATGGATTTGTTTTTCCCATCATTTTGCTTTATCTGTTTCATCTCATTAAATCCATCCCAAAACTCCATATTACGGCGATATTGGGCTTCGTTATTATCTACGAATTTTCTTATTCTACGTTGTTTTGACCTCTCAAATTTTGGAAACACATACCCCTGCTTGGTCGCTAAACTTTTTCTCGTAGAGACTACCGAGCGACCTACCCCTAATTTTTTTGCAATTAATTCTTCAGTTTCCATACAAGGCAGACCCGAATCTTTACCATCTTGATACATCTGAATTAATTTCTTAATATTTTCATCATTCCACCTTGTCCACTTGTTTTCGGGTGTGGCAAACAATTTATTTTTTTTAGGGGATTTTCTTTGATGAATCTTTTCTACCATTTCGGGGTATTTTCTAAAATGATAATAATTGGGTGATTTTCTCAATTCCGATTTAGGGACTCTATCTGTTATTTTATCCATTATCCAACGATACCCCGTGTACTTCGGCTTAATTTTTAGTTCACCGGATTTTAGCATTAAGGATTTTTGTGTGAGCACCGCACTTTTGGTAGTGTTAAATAATTTGGCAATTTCTGACGATGCTAAATCTTTATTGATTGCTCGTCTGAGTTTGTTTCTTTTGTTTTGTGTCCAACGGACATTTTTCCTTGGCATTTTGATGGTTTTTTTGTGGGTTATTATTTCTTTTTACTCTTGCTTTGCTTATTCAAGACTTCCGAATGTCTACCTACACTTTTAATTAGATAAAAGAAGAAAGCACGGAAATTATCATTTTCATTTGCCAATTTAGAAATTGCCATTCCTATAACATCTTCATCACCCCCAAATGAAAATTTACTTTTAGCTTTTCCGGCATTTTCCAATACTTCAATGCTAAGAGTGTGCTTCTTTGTTTTAGGTGCTACCTTCTTGGTTACCTTCTTAACTACTTTTTTTGTTGCTGATTTTTTTGTTGCCATCGTTTTAGATTTTTATGATTATTAAATTAGGTTAGCAATAGAATCTGCGAGCATACCGAAGATTACGATTAGAGTAAATACGATTGCAGCTTGCTTGTTAGAGAGTGATTCTTGTTTGTACTGATTTGTGTTTTTCATTTTGATGGTTATTTTTTGTTATTGCAATATAAATACATTATTTAATAAAACAAAATTATAGCTCAAAATATTTCATAATTTCTTTTATAAACTCTACTCGGCTCTCCATATCCCCGTGCAGCTTGCCAAGATTATAGAAATGGTCGGCTTGGTTGAAAAAGTTTACCTTATCAATCATTTCTTCTGCTTGGATTTTGGCTATCATATTGTGTCCGTCAACCTCTTGAAGCTTTTTTACCAAAAATTTTTTCAAATTTTCTTCGTTGATGAGTGTGTGCATCTTATTGATTTTTATGGTTTTAAGTTAATTTAGATTGATGTAAAAAGTGACTATCGTGCCCGATTTTGACACAATTTTTATCTCTTCTATCACTTCTCTTGCGTATAAAATCTTGGTCATTTTTCTTGATTTATTTTTTCGTAATCAGGTTTATAAACGATGTGCAGTTTATCGTACTTATCTCGGTACAAATTGCCCACACATTTGCTCCTTCCAATGTTGTTTAGAATAGAGTATTTATTCCTCTCTCTAAAGGACTTTTCATCGGCTTTACATTCTGCTATGAAGAAGGTCTCAATTCCGGTTTTGCCGTTAGCTCCCTTCTTGGGGAGGGTAATCTTCTCTACCCACCATTCTTTCCCTTGAATATCCATATGGACATATCCTACTTTATTCATAATCTTGATTTTGTTTACAATACTTTATTTCTCCAAGCTTCCGCTACTTCTTTCGTATAGAATTTAACCCGAGACCTAATGTCCTCTGTGGTGCTTTGGCAGCTTACTGATTCCCCTTCCTCGTCTGAGCCGAGTATAACTGCATTACCGACCAAAGGATAGTCCCAATCGTCCATAATGAAGCATCCGGTCATTTCTTGGTGAAGAAGCCCCTCATCGTCAGAATAGAGGGCATCGCCGTTGTTAAACTGAATTGGTACACAAAAACAAGAGCACCCGTTTCCAATCCGGTCGTAGATTTCGGTGTAGTGGTCAATCGTGGTTTCGGTAACTGACTGATTTGTAACGTCAATTAAGATTGCTTTTTTCATTGGTTTGTTATTTTTATGGTTAATAAGAATCTCTTTCAAGCCAAGTAGTATATCCACTCCAATGTTTCTGCTCAGGGTCATTATCTTGATGACAAGCTTGATTTGGCTTTTCAGATATGTCAATGTGCAAAATATCCACCTCGTACCAAGTGCCATCGGAATTACCTTTTCTAACTTTGATTGGATATTTGATTTTTAATGACTTAAAAAAGTCAGATTGAACAAGCCATTTTTGGTATGACTTGGGTGTTGATGACAAAGGTGACCCTTTGTATTTTCCAAAAAACAATTTGAAATTTGGTACTGAAATAGTGCTCATTGGTTTGTTATTTTTATGGTTTTGAATTTGTTTACGAATTAGTGAAGCTCAATGTGGTCGGTATCAATCTCGTTTTCTCTGCAAGCTTGAAATCCGTCTTCGGTCAAGCAGTACATATACCCCATATCCATTCCCTCGTAACAATCGTAGATGAGCCCCTTTTTAACAAGAGAGCCAAGGATTCCCTTCTCTTCGTTTGATTTTACACTTGTGTACTCGGAGTAATTGTCTTCTACCTGAAGGGCTGCAACATTTGCTAAAACTTCAACTTCGGTTTGAGTCAGATTTTTTTTCATTGTTTTGTCGTTTTTTATGGTTTTTTTTAACTGATTACATAGCTAAAATAAGCTCTTTTTCAACACAATCCAAATATTTTTTTCTTTTTTTTGAAATTTTTATTTTTTTTGGCTCTCCGGAAGGGGTGTTTTGCCCGTGGTAAAACGGCTCATTTTTAGGCGATTCCTGCCCTTCTTTTGGTCTTGGGTGTCCATTCATACGACCCGCCATACAAAACCCCGCCAAATCGCAAAAAAACGGGGTCTGATTCAATTCCAACCCCAATCCAACACTCCACCAATTCCAAAA
>Ga0214917_10001260_pt1 | contig 32792 bp, 30 predicted proteins | sample LL_1208_BB_MetaG_FD_177983 | JGI IMG/M metagenome (GOLD analysis project Ga0214917, IMG submission 177983) | Freshwater microbial communities from Lake Lanier, Atlanta, Georgia, United States - LL_1208_BB | ecosystem: Environmental > Aquatic > Freshwater > Lake | place: USA: Georgia | collected... | reverse complement strand
TGCCCCCGCTACGGCCTTTGTGGGCTGGTACAATGGCCACCCCGATTATCGCGATGCCCAGTTTGATTTGACCACTGAGCGTGTGGTGGTGATTGGCAACGGCAATGTGGCGATGGATGTCACCCGCGCATTGATGGCGTCGGTTGACGAACTGGCCACCACCGATATGGCTGACCATGCCTTGGCGGCATTGCGTCAATCCAAGGTCACCCAAGTAGTGATGCTCGGGCGGCGGGGTCCGGTGCAGGCGGCATTTACTACTCCCGAACTCAAAGAATTCGGCGAAATCCACGGTGTCGACGTATTGCTCGACGATGAAGATTTCGTGCTGGATGAAGTGAGTACCACTCAACTCGCCAACGAAAAAGTCGCAGCCCGTAATTTTGAGGTGATGCAAGAATATCGTCAGCGTCAGGCGGCGCATGTCCGTAGCATCCAGATGCAGTTTTTGTGGTCACCAGTCGAAATCGTGGGCGAAAACGGCAAAGTGACGGGTGTGGTGGTCGAACGCAATCGCCTTGTGCCTGATGGCAACGGCGGCGTCAAGGCAGAGGGCACGGGTGTGCGTCGCACGATTGTAGCAGGGTTGGTGTTGCGCTCGGTCGGCTACCGGAGTGTGCCACTCGCCGGTGTGCCGTTTGATGACAAACGGGGGTTGTTCCCCAACCGCGATGGCCGATTGCTCGACGGTGCCAATGGCGCGGTCGTGCCACAGTGCTATGTGGTGGGCTGGGCCAAACGGGGACCATCGGGGATTATCGGCACTAACAAACCTGACTCGGTAGCGACGGTCAATGCGATGAAAGAAGATTGGCCTACACTGGTTGGGATTGCCGATGAATTACGCGATGGGCAGGCCGTGGATGCATTGATTCGTTCACGCTGTGCAACGGTGGTGAGTTATGCTGGCTGGCGGTGCATCGATGTGCACGAAACCGCCATGGGTCATGCCCAAGGGCGTCCCCGAGTCAAGCTGACCAATGTCGCCGATATGCTGGCCGTCGCCAAAGAATAAGTAGAATTCTTTGATGTGATTCGTGGTGCCCTCACACGTGCAATTTTGCACGTGTGGGGGATTTTTGTGTGACTATGGGGTGGCGGTGATGGTCGATTGTAGGGTATTACGGTTCTATTTCATCCCAGCGTTGTCCGTGTAATGCGCGGATGGCCAGCTGGTGCATTTTTTGGAAATCAGTGCGCATCCCAGCGAGCCCGCCTGGCATATGCCCACCGGCAAACCAATCCAAGCGTACATCACCGCCGTGGGCTTTGAGCGCTTCGGCATAGTGGCTGGCTTGCTTTGGTGGGGTACGCGAGTCATAGAGGCCTTGGTTGAGCCAGACGGGTGCCCGTACATCTGCGACGTAGGTCAGTGGCGAGGCTTTTTGCCAAGGGGTGATATCGTCTGCAGGGTCGCTACCCATAAAGCAACGCCAGGCTGCCTGGATGGCGGGATTCATTTGCTGGTAGGCCACGACCCAGTCACATAATGCGACATGGGCGAACCCGCCCCGAAAGCGGTCGGGGAGCTTGGCGAGTGCCAACAGGGTCAAAAATCCCCCATAAGAGGCTCCGGTGATAAAAAATGTGTCTTGATTGGAGGGGTAGCGTAGGGCTAACCAATCAATTGCGGTGTGGATATCGTCTATTTCGCCGACGCCGACATTGCGCCAGTATTTTTCGCGAAATTCGCGCCCATTCGTCACACTGCCACGGTAATTGAGCGACGCAAAAACCCAGCCTGCATCAATCCAAGACTGTGCAAGGGCATCGTAGCGATCAACGGTGACAAGGTTTGGTCCGCCATGCACGTCAATGATGATGCCGTGGATGGCATTATGGTTGGTGGGCATCCCGACCCATAGTTGTAGGTTGGTGCCATCACGACTCGTGATTTGATGCGAGGTGAATGGGGTGGCGCTTGGCACCGGATGGGGTGCCATGACGGTGCGTGGGGATTCGCGTTGGACGGACTCGAGCAGATGCAGCGGCACATCCCAGCTACTCCATGTGAGTCGCTTGGTGCCGGTGTGGGTGTAATAGCTGGCCCAAATCATGGGCGCTTCGGCACCGACATCTGGTTCAAAGTATGCCCCCGACGGGTGGAGCAATGGATGGGTGATGCCAGTTGTTAAATCGTGCTCAAAAAGGTGATGTATTCCCTCTGCGACGTGGACCAACAAAATTAACCCATTGGCGGAATGCCAATCGAGGGGAATCACGTCACCGTGCAGGGTGGGGAGTGGGATGTCGATGCGGTTGCCGCTGAGCGGATCCCAAATCAACGGTCGGGCAAACCCGCTGGCCTCGGTGTAGGCCAACAGGCGCATATCGCCGGCGGTCTGGGCAAAGCGCACGGGGCGTACTGGCCCTAACGGGCCGTCGCTCAACACGGCGATAACGGTACGGGTGGTCACATCGATGACCGAGACCGCAAATCTACGGATACCGGGATTATGGTCGGTTGTTTCAACGGCGACGAGTGTGTTATCCGCAGACAGTATGCCTGACCATGATTCGTTTGGTGATGTAAACAGGGTACGGGCGTGATGGGGATCGTGAATGGGGGTCATGATGACAAAAAAACCGCTGTCATCGGCACCGGTAATTAGTACGGATTTGCCATCAAGCGAGGTATCAATGCCACGAATGGTGTAAGCCCCTTTGTGGGGCGTGAGATCGATGGCTGGACCACCGGCGATGGGAAAGGCGTGTAAATGGCCTAATTCCGACCCAGTGGGATCGTCGAGGTCCAAAATGTATTGGCCATCTGGGGTGATAGTGGTGGCAAAACTCACATTGGCAAAGTCCACTGGCGACAATTGCTGGCTATGCCCATGCCATAGTGAAAGTGACAAGCCAGCGTGGTCTTGCATGATAACCACCGCCAGATCTAAATCACCTTTGATGCCTCGAATCACGATGGGATAAGGGGCATGGAATCGCTGTGTTGCTTGGATATCGTACATCTGGTTTTTCCATGAATAGATGGGCGTAGGATTATTTTTTTGCAGTACAGACAAACTGCGCCGTCACGAAGTAATGATCGCTCGGGTAGCGCCCATTGTCGTGTGATTTATCGATTTGGGCATCAATTACGCGGAGTTGCTGGTGGGGGTCACGACAACAAATCCAGTCGATGCGGGCATCGTCGGGTTCCCCTGAGATACTCGGCCAGATATCACCCTTGAAGCCATGGAAGGTAAATATGCCCGCACCATCGGCATGCCCTGTCGCCTGCCAACTATCGACAAAGCCGGCATTCCGCACGGCGGCGTGGGCGGCGCTAGTAGGTGCGACGTTGAAGTCGCCCATGATGATGGTGGGGAGGTGGGCGAGGGGGGCAAGTTGGCTAGTAATGACGTGGATTGATTCGGTGCGCGATTGCGCACCCAAATGGTCGAGGTGGGTATTGCAGATGCATAATACTTGGTTGCTCGGGATGTGGGTGACCGTGACCCAGTTGGCCACTCGCGTCCAATTACAATCCCACGAGCGCGATTGGACGTGGGGCGTCTGACTCAAAAAACAGTTGCCGTGGCCGGTAACGGTAAACAGGTCATTCCGTAGCGCTAGGGCGGCGTATTCGTATGGACCATGGTTGCCATAGGGCAACCCCGGCATAATGGTATAGCCCGCAAAGGTATCACGCAACCAATCGAGCTGGGCATCCATGCATTCTTGGACACCCACGATATCAGGATTGATGGTACGCAGGGTGTGGGCGAGGAATTGTTGGCGGTGTGGCCATGAATTAGCGCCATCGTCGGCATTGGCGTTGCGCAGATTGGCGCTACACACAGTGAATTGCATAGATGTGCTCCTTGGGGGTATTAGAGGCCAATATTACGGAGGTAGGTGCGGTTGTGGGCGGCACTGATGCGTGGTGCGCCCATGCCCGGCAAGACGTCTTGCTCGACCACAATCCAGCCTTGATAGCCGATGGTGGTGAGGGTATGGGCGATCGCAGCAAAGTCGATGGCGCCACGCCCCAGCTCACAAAAAATCCCGGCCTGGATGGCAGCAAAGTAATCGAGTTGTGCGTGGCGGGTGCGGGTGGCGATTTCGGGCTGGCAATCTTTGAAGTGGACGAGGCGGATATGTGGGGCAAATACATGAATGAGCGCTACAATGTCGGTCGTATTATCGCCGGAACCATAGAGCATATGCCCAGTATCAAACACCAGACCGAGTACGTTGCTGTCGATGTGCGCAAGGAAACGCCGAACCTCGTCGGGAGTTTCGATAATACCGGCACAATGGTGATGGAAGGCGCTCCGTAAGCCACTAGCGGCAAATACCGCATGTGCGACTTCACTTGCGACTTTGGCAGCGTTGACGATGACTCCAGAAGGAGTGCGACCCGTGATTCTGCCGGCGTTGGCTGTGCGCATTGGATCAGTGCCATTTGCATCTGCGAGGATGAGTAACGGTTGATGTGCTTGCCCGAGGATTTGGGCGGTATGCGCGAGGAGCTCTGCCGTGCGTTGGGCCTGTTCGGTGGCGGTGGCAATTTGGGTGGCCGTCCCTCGCAAGGCTACGGGGACAAAGGCCCCGATGAGGGTCAGTTGGCGTTGCTGGAGTTCGGCGGCGAGCTGACTGGGGTCGGTGGGCATAAATCCCCAATCGCCTAGTTCGGTGCCGGTATAGCCGGTGGCGACCAGCTCATCGAGCATCTGGGTGTAGGTGATACGTTCGCCGCTGAGGCCGGCAAATTCGAGGGTACCCCACGAACAAGGGGCGTTGGCAATTGAAAAATTGGTCATGGGACAAACTTTCTCGTGAATGGTTAGGCTGATTATAGCAATAGTGGTGTCGATTCACGCCGTCGCCGGGTTCGTTTTTATAAATAGCCTTATGAAAAAACTACCTGGCCGTTGGTGAAACGGAATGCAACAACGCCAGTGTGGCCACCCGTGCTGGACGGAGCGGTGGCCGCACCGCATCGGGTCCCCAGCCATACAGGTGCTGTGTCGCCGCACCACAGATGCGTCCTTGGCAAGGCCCCATGCCACAGCGTTGTTGCAGTTTGGCGGTGCGCCAGTCGCGGGCGTGGGCGAGTTGGGCATGGCTGACGTCTTCGCACCGACAAATAATGGTCTCATCGGTGAGGGGTGTGGTGGTGGGCGTGGCAAACGTGGCGGCGATCACGGTGGCTAGTTGGCGCTCGTAGGCGACGCGCTGGTGCCACTCGCTGATGGCGGCTGTATCTTGGCAAATTACGGCGGCTACGAGGTGCCCCTCGGCGATGGCACAATCGAGCCCGCCGATGCCGCGGGCCTCGCCGATGGCATAGACGTGGGGGACGGTGGTGGCGAGCAAGGCGGTGGTGGTGACGGCGGCGGGAGTGGTGGCACACCCTAGCGCTTGGGCAATGTCGAGATTGGGGACGAGGTGGTGGCCAATGGCGACATAATCACAGGCCAGCTCATGTTGGCGCCGCCCATGTTGGATGTGGACGCTGGTGGCGTGGCTGGTGCCGTTGATGGCGGTGACATGACTATCATGCCAAAACGGCACGCCGATGAGTTGGGTGGCATAGCCGATAGCCTGCCAGAGTTTGCGGGGGTAGCGGGCCAAATGGAGCCCAAAACGGGCTAAGCGGGGCAATGATTGTTGCTCGGCGATGGCTACGATGTGGGCACCGTGGGCCCGCAAAAAGACTGCCACCGGCCAGATGAGTGGTCCGGTACCAGCGATGACGACCCGTTTGCCGGCGATGGGCAGGCCGGCTTTGACGAGGGCTTGTAGGCCGCCAATGCCGGTGACGCCGGGTAACGTCCAACCCGCCACCGGCAAGAGTAATTCGCGGGCACCGCTAGCAATCACGAGGTGGCGGTAGTGTAATAAATGGGCGTCGTTGGAGGTTTCGACCAACAACTGTTGTGCGGCCAACGTCGCAATGACGCGGGTTTGGTAGTAGGTGGTGATGTAGGGTGATTGCAATGCGGCGCGGGCTGGTTGGGTCGTGTGATTGTCGACGCCGCGCCAGATTTGCCCGCCGGCATCGGGGTTATCGTCGATGAGGGCGACCTGTTGGCCACGGTTAGCGAGGGCGTGGGCGGCGTGCATGCCGGCGGGGCCGGCACCAATGATGATGACGTCGTAACTATGCATTTACGCCCTCCCCATAGGTGATGTGCATCCCGGCTTCTACAGGGGTTTGGCAGGCAAGTTGATGGGCATTGCCATTGATGGTGACGCGACATTCAAAACAAACCCCCATGCCACACAGCATGGTGCGGGGCATGCCGTGGACCGATTGGCGGGTGGCCCCGAGCTGATGGGTGGCTTGGGCAATGGCGCCAGCGACACTACTACTGGCATCGCAGGTGTATGGATGATTGTTGATAAATACGGTAATCGTCGCCATAGCGGCTCGCTTTTTTCAAATTAGAGATTATGTTGCTGAGAAAAAACGACTGGGTAAATAGGGTGTCGGGTCGATGGCAGGGGCAGTCTGATTCATCAAGGCCGCCAACAAGTCGGCCGTCCCGAGCGAGGTGGTAATCCCGAGGCCTTCGTGCCCCGTGGCTAACCAAAGGCCGGGTTGGTGGGGATGTGGGCCAATCAACGGTTGCCCGTCGGGGGTGGCGGCGCGGTAGCCAGTCCAGACGCGGATCGAGCTGAGGGTGGCGAGGGCTGGCATGAATTCGAGGCAGCGTTGGAGCATTTGCCCGAGCATGACGGGGTCGACTTCAGGGGTGTGGATGTCGTATTGGCGACATGATCCAATCAAAATTTGTCCGGTGGCACGGGGTTGCACGTTGAATGCGACTGAGTCGACGTCGGCGAGGTGGGCGTTTTTGACGTAGCCCATTTCGGCCACTTGGTGGTGGATGAAGCCGGGATAGCGGTCGGTAATCACGAGGTGCCCTTTTTTGGGGCGGATGGGTAATGCGGGCACGAGGTCGCGGGCACGTGACCCTGTGGCCAGCACTATGGCATCGGCGCTGAGGTGCCGGCCATCGCTGAGGGTCACGCCGCCGCTCTGAATGGCGTTGACTTGGGCGTGGATCAAGGTGCCACCAGTCTGTTGCCAAAGCCAATCCGCACTACGCGATGGATATACCACCGCATCGCCGGCAATCCGCAAGCCACCAGGGAACCCGGGACGCAGGTTGGGTTCATGGCGGTAGAGGGCGGCGGCATCGAGGAGCTCGGCGTGCAGTCCGGCGGCGTGATAATTGGCCACTTTGCTGGCGGCGATGGATAGTTCTTCGTCGTCACTGGCCACCCAAATCGTGCCACAGGGGGTGTATTCGTGGATGCGGGGGTTGGCTTGGCCGAGGGTATGCCAGCGCCGTTGCGAATCGGCCGTCAAGGCGAATTCGGCCGGCGAATCGTCGAGTGCAACCACTTGTCCCATGCCGGCAGCAGTGGCGCCACTGCCAATAGTGTCGCGTTCGATGAGGGTGACGCGCCAGCCAGTGGCGGCGAGGCGATGGGCGCAGGCAGTGCCAACAATGCCACCACCGATGATGATGACGTGTGATTGACTCATCGTTGGATGCCCGTGCTAAATGGGTCATCTATCGCGCTAATGATTTGCCCCACCAAGGTGACATAGGCCCGGCCAGTAATCAATGGCCAAATCTGCCCGTGGGCATCACGGCGATAGCGAGCTTGGAAGCGGCTACCGATGATGCTTTCTTGGATCCATTCTTGATCGGGGGCGAGCACACCATCAGCGGCCAGGCAAGCGAGTTTGGCGCTAGTACCGGTCCCACAGGGTGAGCGGTCGTAGGCCTCGCCGGGGCAAAGCACGAAGCTCCGGCTATCGGCACCGGGTGCGGCAGGCCCAAATAATTCGATATGGTCGATTTCGGCATGGTCAGCGCCCGTAATGCCGTGGCTCACAAGGGCATGACGGATAGTATTGGCGGCCTGGGTGAGGGTGGCGATGCTGTCGTGGTGCAAGTCGTAGCCATGGTCATGGCACAAAAAGAACCAATTACCGCCCCAGGCTACATCGCCATGGATGAGTCGCCCATCGGGCAGGGTGAGGGCGACGTGGTGGGCGTGGCGATAGGATGCGACATTGGCGACGGTCACACTCCCGTCGGGGTGGAGCTGGGCGGTAATCGTGCCTACGGGGGTTTCGATGCGGTGTTCGCCGACGGTGATGCGCCCGAGGTATGCCAGACTTGCGATTAACCCGATGGTGCCGTGGCCACACATCCCCAAATAGCCTACGTTATTGAAAAAAATCACACCGGCGCTGGCGCTGGGGTCGTGGGGTGAGCAGAGCAGGGCGCCGACGAGCACATCACTCCCGCGGGGCTCGTTGATGACGGTGCGGCGTAGGGTGTCGTGCTGATTACGCAGTAGCGCGAGGCGCTCAACGAGGGGCCCATTGCCGAGATCGGGACCACCAGCGATTACCAGCCGGGTTGGTTCACCGGCGGTATGGGAATCGATAATGTCGATAGGGTTGGGCATATGTTGCTTTCGTGATGATGTAAATCGGTGATGGGTCTATTTTACGACAGCTTTGTTGCAACTGATGTGTGCGAGATGGAAAATGGAAAATGGAAAATGGCAAGCCACGGAGATTGCACGGACGCTCCCGCGCCCATGCAATGACGTTGGGGGCGTGGCTCTGCGTGCCCTGTGCGCGATGGAAAATGGCAAGCCACGGAGATTGCACGGACGCTCCCGCGCCCATGCAATGACGTTGGGTGTGTGGGCTCTGCGTCCTCTGCGTTCTCTGTGCGAGACGCTCTGTGCGAGATGCCCTGTGCGAGACGCCCTGTGCGAGATAATGAATACACGGTAAAATAGCACGAGAAGATTGAGAAAGGTGTGATTGTGACGACATCGTTTTCGCAAATAACCCAGCGTAATATTGTGATGGTGACGGCAACCATGGCAACGGTATTGTGGCTTGTGGGCGGGCTGGCCCGCTGGGGCGTCGCATTGAGTATATTGTTAGTGGTACCAGGCTGGTGGTTACACCAATACATTCCTGCGCCAAGTAGCAGTCGGGTCGGGCGCCTATTATTAGGGGCGGCTGTCGGCCCGACTTTGGTCGCGGTAATCTATATGCTGGCAGCTACGGTGGGGGTGGCGATACCGGTGTGGCTGCTTGAATGGTGGTTGCCGGTAGTAGCGGTGCTGGCACTACGGCGGTTGTGGCCGATGTTGCGTGATAGTGTGTGGGTTGCGCCAGGGTATTGGTGGGGGTTATTGGCGCTACTCGTGGCGGTGTTGGTGGCGTGGACGCGCTATGCCCAAATCGCCGGCTTAGTCTTCCCCCCTTGGGTTGATGCCGTACACCACGCCTTGTTGATACGGGTAGCGTATGAGCAAGGGCATGCGCCTTGGAGCCTGCTGCCCTACCTGCCGGTGACCCATTTGCCCTATCACAGTGGTTATCACAGCATTAGTGCGGCCTTGTTGCATGCTAGTGGCTTGACCCCAGCTGATTTGGTAGCGGTATTGTTGGATGGTGGGCAGGTGCTGAATGTACTAGCGGTGGCCAGTGTGGCGGCACTGGCCTGGGTGTGGTGGCGGCACTGGCCGGCAGTGATTATGGCGGCGGTGGTGGTAGGGTTGATCGCCATCATGCCGGCGTACTACCTCAGTTGGGGGCGCTATACGTTGCTGATGGGGATGACTTGGTTGCCTCTTGCGATGCTGGCCATCGAATCATTGTGGCATGATACGAGCGCCCGCGGTTGGGTGTGGGTAGCGATTGTGTTGGCGGGGCTCAGCTTGGTGCATATGGTGGTGTTTGTGATGGCGTTGGCGTGGGGTGCCGCTTGTCTAGTGCGCTATCTCCGCTTCCCGCGCCACGCCATGTGGGCGGCAGCACTTGCGTTGCTGGTGACGTTGCCGTGGTGGTGGTTTGTGGCGAGTCAAGCCCGGGCTGGTGCCGGGGCTTCGGCCATGCATGTGGTGGGCAATAGCACCCAAAACGCCTTTATTGAGGGATTGTTTTGGGCGCGCAACAATCGTTGGCTGGTACCTGCGTTGATTGTGGCGGGGTGGTGGGGGATTCGGCAACGAAGGTTACAGATTGTTCAGCTGTTGTTGTGGATGCTGGTAGTCATCTTGTTGGCAAATCCCGTGCTGATTGGTCTGCCCTATCTTTCGTTTTTTACCAACGAGACGGTGATTACGGCTATGTATGTGCCGATGGGATTGACGATTGCCTGGCTATGTAGCTGGGTGGCGATGCGGGGAGTACGGTGGCAAATAATCGTCGTATTGGCCATGACGGTACTCGCCCTCATGAGTGCCAATGATTTGCAACATGTAGTGAATAACGAAACCATCATCGCCACCGCCGATGACCGCAACGCCTTGCAATGGATTGCCACCAACCTCCCCCAAGACGCCGTAATCCTTACCAATGCGAGTGGCTGGATGTGGCAGATTGATCGTGGCAGTGATGGGGGCTGGTGGGCATTGCCATTGACCGGGCGCCAAGTCACCACCCCACCCGTGCTATACACCTATGGCAGTGATGATTGGGTGCATCATATCAGCCAACAAACCGGGCAGATTCGTGATGCCGATGGCACTTGGCCCGCATTACAGACTTTTTTGCAAAATCATCCTGACATAACGACAATTTATGCCACCAATCGGGGCACCGCCGCCAAAAGTGATACGTTGCGCGATAATCCCGCATTGGTTGAGTTGTACCGTGTGGGTGACGTGACGATTTTTGCGGTGCCACGATGAACAACGAACTCAGCGAGCGTGAATTACAAATTTTGCTCCTCGTCGCCCAAGGGCTGAGTAATCGTCAAATTGCTGGGCAGCTTGATATCAGCGACAACACGGTCAAAGTCCACGTGCGCAATATTTTTGCAAAAATAAACGTGGCCTCACGCACCGAAGCGAGCCTGTATGCGGTGCGGCATGGGCTGCTGGTGGTCGAAAATCAGCTGGTGGCGCCAGCGCCCATAGCCGAACCACCCCCTACGACAACCGTCCCTGCTGATGTGGTGCGTCCCACGTGGGTACCACGCTGGGGATGGGTGGCCGTGATTGGCGTGGTGGTGCTGATTGGTGGCGGGGCGTTGGGGTGGTGGATGACTCCAACCCCCGCAGTGCCGGCGATTCGTCAACAATCCTCTGCTCCAACGCGCTGGGCGCGCATCCCTGCCCCGCCGAATCCTCAGCCGAACCAAAAATTAGCCGTCTATGCTGGGCAACTCTATCTGTTTGCTGGCCATCAGCAAACGCAATGGTTCCGTTGGGATGCTCAGACGCATACTTGGGTACCTCGCGATGCGTTGCCCTTTGGCGTCCCCCCATCTGCTCAGACATGGGCCGATGGGGCGGGATTGTGGGTGGTTGGTGCAGGGAGTGGCCGTGACGTATGGCGCTGGGATGGTCAACAATGGCAGGTACAACCTGCACTTCCTGTTGACGTGACGGTTGCAGGTGTGGTGCGCGTCGATGGGGCATTATGGGTGCTCGCCCATCGGGCGAGCACCCCCGATACTTTGTTAGCGTGGACATTGGCGCCACAGGCACAATCGTGGCAACCGGGTGTTGATTTTGGGCATGCAGTAGCCGATGTACAGTTGGTGGTGCTCGAGGGTGTGGTCTATTTGTTTGGCGATGGGGTGCATGTCTGGCGTTTGGATGGTACGGTACAGCGCTGGGTGGCCGATCGCGATTTGCCGTTTGCGTGGGCGACGGGTGCGGTGACCACCCTGCTGGGGTCGATTTTGTTGATTGATGCGACGACTCCAGCCCTGTGGGCCTATGTGCCAGGCCAAGGAGTAGTGAGCAAACAAATCGTCCCAACGCAAATCGCGTTGGGACGACAAGTAGTCACGTGGCAGGCCCAATTGATTATGCCCAATCTCGATGGCACGGTGCTCAACGCCTATCAGGCCATCTACCAGACGTTTGTGCCGGTGATGCCGTGAGTGCGACTATTGCGGGGTGCCGTTGTAGTCGTCGCCACTCGGTCCGAGCGGACTCATGGTCAACACGCGCGTGATGACGGCAATCGGGCTGGTACTGGTAAACGAGGCGCTACCGGCATAGGCAATGGTGCAGGTTGCTTGGGCATCACTGAGATTCGGACACCAATAGCCGAATTCAGATGCTTTGTTGGTGATATCTGCCACTGCTGCCACATCGGTTGGGCTTACGGAGACTTTACCACCGTTTGCGGGGATTAATGGGGTCGTAAATGTGCCGACAACAGCGCCGTTTTGGTTGTACAAGGTCATGGTGACGGTGGCCGCTGAAGACCCCGTGTTTTGTACGGCAAACAACGTGCGCTGCCGTGAAGATCCTTGGCAGATGGGATCGCTCGCTGTGGGTACGTAACATTTGGCGCTGTAGCGTACAAATGGCACATTGACTGTCGTACTACCACTCATGATGCCAGGGGTGGCGGTGGTCAAGCCGGCACCGATGACTTTGCTGATGGCGACAACGTTGTTGCCGTTGGTTTTTGATTCGATAATCGCAGACCCAATCGAGCTGGTGGGCATACCAGTACCGCTGGCATTATTTTTGTTGCCCACAGAATTTTTCAGGGTGTCACATCCTGGCACACTCGCCTTGGCGTAGGCGGGGATGTCTAGGGTGACTTTGGTCGTCGTCGGACTGCCTAATGAATTGCCAGATCGCACTTGATAATTAAACGTAACGTCAATCGTGGTCGGCGTAGAGGCGAGGTTTTGGATGGCATAGGCTGAAGACTGTGGCCCCTCACCGTAATTGACGCTACACATTGCCGAAGGCATATAAATTTTGGCTGCACCATCGGCAGCGGTACCTTTGAATCCTTCAAAGCTGTTGGCGTATTTGTTGACGGTGCTGGTTTCGAGGGCTGATGCGACCATTGTCCCACTCGACGTGATTTCGGCTGAGCCATTAAATGTGCATCCCGATGGCGGCGTGTAATTGCCTGACGTGGTGGGGGTAACACTCCCCATGTCTAGGGCATATACCGCGCCGGATGCTAATGATGGTGTGGTAACCGTGTAGGCAGTGTCGCCGTTGGGCCATTTGACGGCGATCGTCGCCGTGTTGCTGCCAGCACCGACATTTTGGACATTGAAGCGGGTGGTGAGTTTGTCGTTGAAGCACGACTTCATCACGGTGGGGACGATGATTTTGCTACTGCCATCCGTGCTCTGAAACCCATTGGAGACGGGACGCACCTTGATGACCGTATCATTCGATACCTGAACCATGGTGGCGATTAATGGTTGGTTTGAAGAAATCACCGCACCACCCTTCCATGTCGACGACAAGCCAGTCACTGCCGATACGGCAATCGATGAGCTGGCTTTGACGGGGATGGTGACGGCACTGCCGTTGATGTTGAGGAGGGGGTAGTCGGTAGTAGTACTGTCATCAGCATTATAAAACGTCAGACTCAAATTGGCGGCGTCTGTGCCGACATTCATGTAGGTAATCGAGGTGATGTACTTGGTGTCGTAGGCGTTGTCGGCTGCCAAAGCAGCACTCACGCTACTCGCAAGCAGGATGACCAGCAACACACTACGCAACCATAATCGACGCAAATGGGTCATAGCAACTCCTTTTGATAAACAACTACCCCTACTATAGACGCACTATGGCAGATATGCCATAATACCTTTGGATTATTTGGCAAGGAATAACCATGAAAAGACGATTTTTGTTCTCATATATTTGGGCACTTTGTGTAATGGTCTTGTTGCCAGGGTGCGCTACGACTGCACCCGCCATGCCGACTCCCAATGCCCCCATCCAAGCAGGCAAGGCCGTGTTGCGCGGTCGATTGTTGACGCCCCAAGGGGCAGTGCTTGCATATCGCGCCGTGCATTTGGCCCCTATTTATGGTGAAGGTAATCAGCTCGCCTATGTGTTTGATGCCGCTACCGGGGTTGGTAGCGTGACAGACGCCAACGGAGCATTCGTCATGGTCAATATTCCCCCCGGCCGCTACGTGTTTTTAGTGGTTGCCAGTGAAGGCTTGACGGTCGCCTTGCTTGATAACGCCGGCACCGAAAAAATCTGGGATTTCAAGGCCGATCAACTCCAAGATCTCGGCGATGCCAAGGTCAATCTGCCGTAGCGGCGTATGGATTCGCCGCTACCCACTCCTCCCAAAATAGCCGTTGGGCATTGGTAATTTTGGACAACCCAGCAGTGATGCGTGGCAATTGGTCGTTGCAACGCGCAATCGCCGCAATGATATCGGCTGCAGTCGCCGTGCCAATATCGAGACACCAATCGGCGAGCCCTAGATCGTGCATGATGCCTTGTGCTTTGGGTAAATAGCCGATGACGACGGTCGGTTGCCCGGTGCCGAGGCGCAAAATTGCCCCGTGGAGTCGTGTCGTCAGCAGACAATCGAGCTGGGCATAGGCGTGCTGGAGTGCGGTTGGATCAGCCAAAAACGGCATGACCCGCACGGCAGGGTGATTGACGCGTTGGGCAATCCGCTGCGCCACCTGGCCATCATCCCAGCGGGGGTTGGCTTCGTGGCACTGCACAAACAACTGCACCTGCCAGCCGTGATTGAGGTAGTGGCTGATGACTTGGGTCAGCATGCGTTCATAGGTTTGTTGCCCGGCAAATCCGTGTGATTGTGCGCCCCAATTAATAGCCGTAATCCCGAGCATGGGTGGGGTGTTGGTGGTGAGTGGTCGCGTTGCAATCATGCCCCACGCGCAATCGGGGGCCAGCTGGTGTGCCACGCCATGTCGACTAAGCCAAGCGCTACTCAGCGATTCACGGGCATAGACGCGTTGGGCGCGATGGGTCACCCAGACCAGCATGCGTCGCAACCAAGGATTGTGGCATGGTCCAAATGATTGCGGTAATAGCACCAGTGGGCAACCAATCGTAATCGCCATTAGCATGTCGGCCAGCAAAAACCAATCCCAGCTGAGTACCCGCCGTAGCCCGCCTCGGCTATGGGTATCGTAGAGATAGCCACCGCCACTGGCATAGACCACATCGGCGTCGGCGATGGCCTGGAGCGAGGCCCGCTCGCCCTCATGTAGCCCCCAGCGTGGCACAATCCCCCAGCGGAGGAATGGGATGGCGCAGAGCCATACCATTGTCCGTCGGATGCGCGTCAGTAGGGGGGCAATCCCGCCGGCATCCGCATAAACCCAATGACTGAGGCCGTTGACAATCTGGTGGTTGGGGAATGTGCGTTGTGCCCCCACCTGATCCTGGTAGGCGAGGGTGATATGAGCCGTGGGGAAGCACGCGGTCAGGCGTTGAATTTGCTGTTGGTGGATCGCCAAATCACCGACATTGGCGACGCCATGCATGTTGCTGACATAGATGCGGTGCGGTGGCCATACGCGTTGCCGTGGCAGCCTCATCAATACTACGCCACTTACGAGATAACCAACTGCAAGGAATCCTTCACAAAACACCTGACTCTGGATGGCCCCTTGAATGCCCGTTTGCGCAATCAACCATGGCGCCGTCAGCCACAAACTTGTGACCACTATGGCTTGGACCCCTATCCGTACCCCAAGTCGTTTTTGGTGTACGAGTAACAATACCCCCAAGAAACTCACTGCTTTGGCGAGGGGTACCAACGCTAATTGCCCAATCATTTGGGCACTGGCCTGATAACTCGGTCCATACAACCATGGCAAGAGTAGCGGCGCACCTAGCCACGCAAATAGCCCCATCCCGATGGCATAGAGTGCGAGTAACCCAGCGGCTGTGGCGATGATTTTTTTACGGATGGCTGGTGGGTTGGGGGCATTGAGTTGTGGCAAGGTGGTGGTGAAAATCACTGCTGGCACCACAAACGAATAGCCAATCAGACTCCATGCCCCACGAAATACCCCTACCGCACTCGCGCTGGCCATCCCCCCCAACAACAACGTGCTACTGTAGGTATACAACTGTGCGAGCACGTCTGATACGACAAATGGGACTCCGTGGCGGAGTGATACCGTGGTCGATGGTGTGGCGTGCGGCATCAGTTGCCCTACGCAGATACCCGCCACCAGGAGCATTCCCGCGGCGATGGTGGCTTGGAGTGTCAGTAGGCGTGCGATATCGTGGGCGGCACCAGCAATCACCCCCGTCAGCAATAATCCCATCGCCACACTCTGCAAGATTGCCACGGTGCGGTGTTGCCCAAGTGCCCGCAGCCCTTGCCAGAGCGTGGCACTGAGTGAATCGGCACAGACCGCCATAAATCCCAGTGTGAGCAACCACGGGTCGGGGAGGCCGCCCCAGCCACCATACCAGATGACACCAATACACCCCAGCCCGATACTGATTTTGATGATAACAATCTGCCCTACACTGCGCCGGAGCAACGCGGGCTGGCGACTAACGCTGTCGAGCAACCACATGTCTAAGCCGGCCCCCATCACCGCCGCCACAATCGCCAACCAGGCATAGACCAGCGTATAACGCCCATAATCAGCTACCCCCAACGTGCGCACAATCATGACTTGGGCGACCCCTGCAATCGCTTGACTGAGGGCGGTACCACTCAAGGCGGCATAGAGATTGGTGCGGACGCGTTGGATGCTGTGCATGGTGTCCTACTTATATGGTTTTGTTGAAAAATGATCCGGTGGGACGTGAATAGATGGTAATGTCAGAAAAATTCTGACATTTTGGCAGATTATCTGCCCCACTTTACCAGCCAAAGCACGATGCCTCCGATGATTCCTTTGGCCAGCGCCCAGCCCCGCGCCCACAGAAAGGCCGCACTGCGTGTGGCTCCTTCACCACTGGCGCCGAGCGTTTTTTTGGCAGAGTAGAAGCGAAAGTGGAGGTACTCACGGGCCACCGTCATCCCGTTGAGCGCATACCAGACATGCACAGCCAGCATCCCCACACTATAACCATGTTCCGTCGCCGTCAAGGAAGCTGGCGTTTGCCAGGCATCGTGGCAGAGCCGTACCTGGGGATCGTACAGACAGTGGGCGCCGTGACTGAGCAGGCGCAGGGTGAATTCGACATCTTCGCCGGCCTCGAGCCAGGCCCCAGCCCCCAGCCAGGGATGAAATCCTCCCCAGCGTGTGACTGCCGCCCGCGCCACAATCATGTTGTTGCCTTGGCCGAGGCATTCGAGTGGCGCGACGGGGTAGGTGTAGCTCGCGGCGGTCGGTGCAATCCGCAAGGCACTACACACCTGCCCATCACTGCGACTAGCCCATACCGTGCTGCCGGCGGGGGTGTGGTGGTGGTGCAAGTGATAATCGCTGCCACTCGGCCAGACCGCCCCAAACACGACTGCCACCTCGGGATGCTGGTGAATAACCGCCGTAATGGCGTCAATCCAAGCGTAATCGGGACGACAATCGTCATCACAAAAGGCCACGTACGGCGTGGTCGCTTGTGCCAGCGCCAGATTGCGGGCCCGCGCCAACCCGCGCCCAGGGCGATGGATGACGCGCAGGTTGGGGGCGCTGGGTAATTGTGGGGCGGTGACGGATTGATCGATGATGAGTACCGAGGTGGTGGTGCCGGCGGCGATGGTGCAGAGGTGTGCCCACCACCCCTGGAGCTGCGCAGGGCGGTTGCGACTACAAACCACAATGGTGAGCAGTGCGTTAACGGTCATGGTCATGCCAGTGGCCATGGGCGACCCCGAGGCTCCAACACCATTGCAACCACCAACAGCCGATGAGGTAGGGCAGGCGTGGGCGCAGACGCAAACAGGCCTGTAGTGCTAATAATGGCGATGCCAACAAGATTGCAAATGCCCAGCCCCGAGTGAATCGACGCAACGCCGATGTGTATTGGGGATTGCGGCGCACGACTGTCGGCCATGCAATGCCATAGCCAAACATCCGGCGGGTGGCACTCCCCCATCCCGCTGGCGTGGGGTGATGGCTAATCCCTGCTTGAGGCAAGACATACAAATGCCCGTATTGAGCAATGCGGATGCTCAAATCGGCATCTTCACCCGCCGCCCCAGCGTAACGTGTGTCGAAGCCGTGGCAGGCGTCGAAATCACGCCGCCGCACCATCAGCGCCATGCTTACCAGCAATGGGGGGGTATGGTGTACCCGTGTGCAATGTTGGCCGGCGGCCATCACCCGGTGCAAACAGCGCACCCAGTAGTCGTTTTGATTGGCATCGTGGATGACGGCACCGACCGCACTGATATGCAGGCTTTGCAGGCAATATGCGAGGCGCCGCGGCACATCCGTCAAGAAGCGCACATCATCATCCACAAAACACAAATATTCGCCAGTACTCGCCGCTGCACCTTGATTGCGGGCTTCGGCGGCACTTACCAGCCCGTCAGTGGTGACACTTTGGGAATCACTAGGAGCTGGGGTACCAGCAGGATGCACCACCACAATGTCGTGATAGCCGTAGGCGCGACATTGGGCGATGAGTGGGGCACAATGGCTCGGATTACGGGTTGGGATGACTATCGATATTGTCATAATTCCCCGAGTAAGCGGTGATGGCTCAGCCAACGTGGTGCTACTTGTCTCCATTGTAACGGGTGTACCTGTGCTTGTATAGATGGTGCATCCCATACCTGGGTAGTGACGTGTGTCAGTGCCGCCGCCAGCGCCTGACTGTCTCCAGCGGGCACCAACACCCCAGCAGCGCCAACTAGTGTGGCCCGATCCCCTACTGGGCTGGTGATGACCGGCACGCCTTGGGCCAGGCTTTCGCAGATTTTGAGGGGGTAGCGCGCGGCAGCGGCAATCGTATCGGGGACGGGGTCGATGCTCACTTGGGCTCGTGCCAATAATGTGGGGATGTCGCTGGGCGCAACTTGACCGAGCCACAGACACCGCTGCGCAATCCCCAGTTGCGTGGCGAGCTGCTGTAATGCGGTGCGCTCATGACCAGCGCCGGCGATGACCAAGGGGAGCTCGCTGTGGCTGTGGGCAAATGCTCGGAGCAACAAATCAACCCCGTGGCTCCGTGTTGCCAGATTGCCAAAGTAGAGTAGGTAGCGTGGCGGCAATTGATAGCGTTGTTGGAGGGCTGTTTGGGCGCTCAAGCTCGCTGGGGCAAATTGGGTAGGTTCTAATCCGTTGGGCACGTGTAGTGCATTGCTCCCATAGCGTTGGCGGAGCCAGGCGCTGGCGGTGGTAATAGTGCTGGCGTGGCGTGGGATAGTCTGCTCGCCCCACGCCACCAACTGGCGTTGCCAGCCATGGGTAAACTGATGCGACTCGGCCTCGTCGTCGTCGACATCGAGGATGAGTCGTGCCCTACACCAGCGCTGGGCAATCAGGGCGGCGAGTCCATTGATGGGTTGTGCTTTGCAGAGGCAAATCACCTCAGGCCGATAGGCGATGGCATACCGCGCTAACTGCCAAGCGGCCACTAGTGCCGTGCCATATAACCGCATCCCTTGCAATGCACCGCTACCATCGACATGCATCTGGGCTACATGCTGGATGCGCACCCCGCCATCGTCGCTAATCCGTGGTTGCACGGTCTGGTAGTAGGGGTGAAGCCCGAGGAAGGTCACCGCCACGCCTTGTGCGACTGCCGCCCGTGCCAACGGCAACCAACGCCCGCGCGGGCTGGGGTGATGGCTGGCACTAGTACTCAGCATGACCACACGCATATCTCTATCCTTCGGGGGTACGAGTGCTATTTGTGCCAGTGTCGGTACCGCCATATCGCCATCAATGCGCTCAAGGCATCACGCGGCCTGATTTTTTTGCCTGCCCGATAGGGGCGACCCTGATACGCCACCGCTACTTCGTGGATGGTATAGCCGCTCCGTACCACTTTGGCCGTCAATTCAGGGTCAATGTCAAAGCGGTCATTGTCGATGCTGATGCCGGCAAGCACCGTGGTGCGCCACATTTTGTAGCAAGTTTCGAGGTCGCTCAAGTGACTGCCGTAGCACAAATTGAAACACATCGTCAACAGTCGATTCGCCACAAAATGGGTTAGTAGCATGCCGTGTGGTATGCCTCGGCCAAAGCGGCTGCCATAGACGACAGCGGCGCCGGCGTCAATACGCGCCAGCATCGCCACGAAATCGTGGGGGTCGTATTCGAGGTCGGCGTCTTGGATGACGACGACGGGCGCTTGTACCAGTGCCAAGGCACTGCGGATGGCCGCCCCTTTGCCGCGATTGTGGGGGTGGCACACGAGCTGGATGGTGTGGGCGGCTGCGAGGCGTTGGGCGATGGCACGGGTGCCATCCGTCGAGGCATCATCGACCACAATTACTTCAATGGCAAAGGGTAATTGCCCGAGCTTGGTGACAATTGCTTCGAGGGTGTGAAGCTCGTTGTAGACGGGGATGACCACGGCGAGCTTAGGCGTTACAGTCATGCCACACCTCTTCGATTGCCTGCTGTAATTGCGGCCATGTGGTGTCATGCGTGGGGATAATCCGCGGCGGTTTTTTTGCAAAAAACTGCGTAATAGCCGCCTGCCACGCATCTGGTTGGTTAGGGGCAATCTGGGCTACGACTCCCGCTTGATTGGCAATTGCGCCGACGGTGCTGGCGATAATCGGCAAGCCCACCGTGGCCGCCAACGTCGCCACTCCACTCACACTGCCACTGCGATATGGTAACACGAGCAGGTCTGCCGCCTGCAGATAATCACCAATTTGTTCGTTGGCAATATAGTGGTCATGGATGATGACACGTTGGGTGAGTTGGTGGCGGGTAATCAACTCGTCGATCGGTTGTCGTGCTTGCCACCATTCGCCGGCGATAAGCAAAAGGTAGGTGTGGGGGCTGGTGGCCATGGCACTGATGATGGTGTCGATGCCTTTGTAGGGCCGTACAAACCCGAGGCACAACACGATTTGGGCGTCAACCGCTACCCCAATCCGTTGCCGAGCGCTGGTTCGGTCGGGGATCTGGCTCCCCACCACCGCCGCATGGCTTGGCAACGGCGCGACACGCCATGGGGTCTGCCAGTTGGGCAGGCGGGTCGTGTAATCGCCCAAAAAAATCACTCCATCGGCGCGCTGGAGCATCACCTGCGCCAGCCACCGTTGCCAAGGGGCGGCGTCTGGTTCCACCAATTGATGACTAATAGCGATGGTGGTGATGTGGGCGCGACGGGCTGCCATGGACAACAGCCAGATCAACGGGATCCAATAGGGCGTCCACCATTGCCAGATAATCAGGTCGTATTGACCACGGACAATCTGGCGGCAAGCCTGCCACCACGACAGCGGATTGCCGCCATCGAGCCACTTGTCGACCTGACAGGCAATCAGTTGTTGGCTGGGGTCGGCTGCACTATTGCCGGGGAAGAGCCAAGCAGGGTAGAGTGGCGCAAATCCCCACGTCGTCACCGTATGTTGCCGATGCAAAAAATTGCTCAGCATGCTGGTGAAGTGCGCGACGCCACCACGGTGCGGTGTCGTGGGACCAATTAATAGAATCCGCATCCTACATCCCCCCGTGGGGCGGCTGGCGCCACAACCGCCAGCGCCGTACCCACAATTGGCGCCACACCAGTAACCAATCTACTAGCGGGACGTGGGTGGGCTGGTGGTTGGCATAATGCACCAGATTATAAGCGTGACAGACGGCACCAACCATATCTGCAATGGCGGGGAGCGTCGTGGTGGTGAGTTGGGCCACCTCGTTGGCTGTGGCGTTGTTGGGGAGGGGCAGGTCATGTTGCCGATAAAGCCAGCAAATCACCCAATACTGCCACGTGATGTGCTGGGCGATGCTCCGGCGCCGCCACCACCACCACACCCCCCCACAAGCGCTGGCTATCAGCACTGCCATCAACACCCAGCCCCACGCTACCGCAACGGGAATCGTCTGGGGCTGGTCGGCTACGGGTGGGACTATCTGTGCAGGCGGCGTTTGGCGGGCAGGGGTGGCAATGCGGGTTGTGATGCGCGTTGCGGTCTGTTGTGGGGAAAATGTTGGTGCGACAGTGGGGACGATCGGCGTTGCAATTGTGGTCGTCGCAACAATCCCTGTCGGTGCATCACGGCGCGGGGCAGACGTATAGCTGGCCGGTGTGGGCTCAAAACGTTGCCAGCCATAACCTTGGAAGTAGACCTCGACCCAGCTGTGTGCTTGGGCTGCGCGTACCACAAACACCCCGTCGCCATCGGCACCACCGATGGCGTATCCTTGCGCAAGGCGCGCTGGGATCCCTTGGGTGCGCAAGAGTACCACCATGGCGGTGGCAAAATCATCGCAATAGCCCCGCTGACTGGTAAACAAAAAATAGTCGACCCAGTCGCTCGTGGTAGGGGGGGCGGGGCGTTGTTCGTCATACTGCAACGTTCGTAGTGCGCTTTGGATGGTAATAGCTTTGTCATAGGCAGTGGGAGCGTGGGCATTCGTCACAATTGTGCTGGCATAGGCGCTGATGGTGGGCGGTACTGTTTCTGGTAGGGCAGTGTAGATGCGCCGGATGGCCTCATCGGGAGCAGGGGCATTGCGTAGCGCTGTACTCGATGCAGTGCGTGCATAGCTTAACAGCTGGTATCTTGCGGTTGCTCCACCACGAATCGCTACAATCCCATCGTCGCCATTGGTCACATCGTTTAGCAGGGTGACGGTGACTGGCATGCTGTACTGCACCGGTTGCCCGATGCTTACCAGCATGCCCAACGCTTGGGGTATTGCGACGGTAATTTCGCTGTGGATAAGTGGTGCTGTAGGTCGATTACCGGTAAGTAGACTATCACCTGCTACCCGCGTGTCACGACTTTCGGCCTGTTGTCGCCATCCTTGCCCCGTATAGCTATCAAATGTGGTCATCCGCAAGTAATCAGGGGCATCCGTCCGTACCCGCAACACTTCGCTTTGGCTGAGGTTGCGCGCTCCTCCCACACGCATACTGTTACTCGCAAATCCGCCGGTTGCCCCGGTCGTAGGGGGGGGCGTTTGCCCACTGCCGAGTACCCATCCCCAGGCTTGTTGTAGGCTTGTGAGGGGTGTACGGAGTTTATCCCAGCTTGCGACGACGCGTGCGTCACGCGCTGGGAGTGGGAGCAGTATGGCGAACCCGCATGCCACACATATGATTAGCAGCGCTTGCCCGAGTAATTGGATCGAAATTTGGCGTGGTCGGGTAACCTGTTGGTGGTGCCAGGTTATTTCGTGCCAATCAATCTGATTAACTGCCACCAACATCAATGCCCCGCCTACAAAGACCCCAATGCTTATGGGGTTGCGTTGTGGGGCAAGGATATAGTTCAACAGCAAGGGAATCGCCGATATGCCAAGGTTGAGCCATACTGCGTGGGTGCGGAGCAATACCCAAGTACTAATCACTGCCAGCAGGTAGGTGAGGAGTGCCAGTGCCACCACAAACAGCACGGCATCATTGCTGGCTTGTCCTGCGATAACGTGGTGCCACCAGCTAATCCCGTGCAAGATGATTTCGTAAAGGATGTCACGCCAGCCGTCGATACGTGCCACATAGGCATCGCCGAGCGTTTGGGCAATCTCGGCGCGCACCAGCGGGGTCATCCAGTGGAGCACTGCAACCGCCCCGATTATGCCTATCCCGCTGTAGACGCTGAAATAATCGCTCCGCCAGCCCCAGACGGCAATGGCCGTTAGGACGACAGCAATCGCACCCAATGCGGGCAAAAACTCGCTGCCGCTCACCCATCCTGCCGCGACAAATTGTTGGGCGAGCACCCACTGCATGCCTAGTTGCACCACAAAAACCATCGCCGCCGGCCACCGGATGGCACGGTTGCGGGGTGTAGTCGTGGCGGTATTGGGGTACATGATTATTCGCCAGGCAACCCAAAAACCTGACAGGCGTTTTGCCAGGTTTGTTGGGCCACATGCGCCAAACTACATTCGTGTAGGAGCGCAATCTGCTGGGCGACTTGCACCACATACGTCGGCTCGTTGCGTTTGCCACGGTAGGGGTGCGGTGCCAGGTACGGACTATCTGTTTCAATCATCAGCTGCGCCAAATCAAGTTGCTGGACTACCAATTGCATGGCCTGATTATTGCGGAAGGTAATTGGCCCACTCAGCGACAACGTACAGCCCACCGCAATGCAATCCCGCGCATACGCCAAATCCCCTGCAAACGAATGCATTACGACACCATAAGGGTGGCGTACCTCACGTAGCACCCGCAGGGTGTCGGCGTGAGCATCGCGACTATGGATGACGATAGGCAGTTTGAGCTCGGCTGCCAGCGTGATTTGTTGGCGAAAAATCTGCTCTTGGACCTCGACCGGCGCTTTGTGGTGGAAGTGGTCAAAGCCGATTTCGCCAATCGCCACCACTTTGGGGTGTTGGGCGATGGCGCGCAGTTGATCAATCCAATCGGGGAGCAACGCATCCTCGGGGTGATTGGGTTGCACCCCTACCACCGCCCAACACTGCTCGGTCGCCGTGGCAAATTCGACCACGCGGCGGGCCGATTCGAGGCTGTAGGCGATTTCGAGGTGGCGCGTGACCCCCGCCGCCTGCATCCGTTGCAACACTTGGGAGCGGTCGTCATCAAATTGACTACTACACAAGTGGGCATGCGTATCAAAAAATTGTAGTCTGTTCATGGGTGACAGATTCTTTGTGCAAATGGCTCATGGTATGATGCCCATGGGATGTACTCTTATTGTATCTCAGGGAAGACGTTGATGACCACTCACTTGTTCACTCCGCTCCAGCTCGGTCCGTTGACCGTCGCTAATCGCATTGCGGTGGCGCCGATGTGCCAATATTCTGCCAACGATGGTGTCATGTCTGACTGGCATCTTGCCCATTTAACCGCCATGGCCAGTGCCAGCCCCGGTTTGGTGGTGATTGAAGCCACCGGTGTCGAACGCATCGGACGGATTTCGCACGGGTGCCTCGGATTGTATTCCGATGCCTCGATGCGTGCCATGGCCCATGTCATCAGCTTTGCCAAATCCGTCGCACCCCACGTCAAATTTGGTGTCCAACTAGGCCATGCCGGCCGCAAAGCCTCGTCTCCTACCCCCGGTCAAGGCCACGGCCAAATCATGCCCGAGGCCGGCGGTTGGCACGTCGTTGCCCCCAGTCCCATCCCCTACGACAAAAACTGGCAAGTACCCATCGCACTCGACGAATCGGGCATCCAACGTATCATTACCGCCTTCCGCGATGCCGCGGTGCGGGCCGTGGCTGCCGGTGTCGATAGCATCGAGCTCCATCTGGCGCACGGCTACCTGCTCCAATCCTTTGTGTCGCCGTTGTCCAACAAACGCAGCGATCAATGGGGCGGCGACTTTGCCGGGCGCATGGCGTTACCTCTCGCCGTGGTCAAGGCGGTGCAATCGGCCATCCCTGCCCATATCGCCTTTGGGGCGCGTATCAACGGTACCGACTGGCATGCCGAGGGCTTGACCCCCGATGATGCCGTCGCCCAAGCCGCCATGCTCCACGCCGCCGGGCTGCACTTCATCTGTGTGTCGAGTGGTGGCGCCTCGCCCGATGCCAAAGTCGCAGTGGCTCCTAGTTATCAAGTGCCGATTGCCACCCGCGTCAAACGCGAAGTCGGCATTACCACCCGTGCCGTGGGGATGATTAGCGATCCTTTGGTGGCCGAGCAAATTTTGGCGAATGGTGAGGCTGACCAAATCGCCCTCGGACGGGCCTTCCTCGATGACCCCCACTGGCCCTGGCGGGCGGCTGTGGCCCTCGGCGAACCAGCCCATTACCCAGTGCAGTATGAGCGCGCTAGCGCCAAATTATGGCCCATGTACAATAAGTAGTTTTTTGCTGACATAGCGATGCATCTATAGAAAGGGTTTTTCCATGCTCGACGCCATCAAGCGCAACCACGCCCAACTCCATGGCACCACGATTCCGCGGTTTTTTGCCAAACTGAACGAAGCCCAATTGCGTACTCGCCCAACCGCCACCACCAATTCGATTGTGTGGAATATTTGGCATTTATTGCGCATCGAAGACATCACCTTGAGCCGCTTTGTGGCCAACGTCCCCCAAGTCCATGCGCAATCAGATTGGACCAAACGCCTCGCCATCCCCTACGGCGACATGGGCACGGCCATGGCGAGCGCCGATGTCGACGTACTGTCGCAACACATCAATCTCGCCGAACTGCAACAGTACGCTGCTGCGGTGGCCGCCCAAGGCACCGCCTCGCTCAACGCCTTTGATGTGGCGCGTACCGGTCAACGCTGGGACGAAGCCCACATGCGGGCAGTGGTGATTGGTGAATCGGTCTGTATCCCTGCTATCGCCGAAGGTGTGGTCAGCTATTGGGGCAACCTGACCGTCGATCAATTTGTGGTCAACTACACCACGCTCCACCCTTCGCTCCATGTGGGCGAAATCGGCGTGCTCGCAAGCCTACAAGGGGTGAATTTGTAGTTTATTGGTGGATGCTAATTTTTATTATGCACAGGGTGTTGATACAACCGTATCAATACCCTGTAGCTATTTGTGGGTTATTGCACCACGTTATTATTATTTTTCATCAAAAACAACAGGGCCATAGCGGTGAATAGTAACACCACGCTCATTGCGATGGCCGCAGCCGGGTCTGTTTCGGCGGCCACATAGATTGCCAAGGCCAGGGTGCGGGTGCGGCCGGGCAGGCTCCCGGCAAACAGTGCCGTGGCGCCAAACTCCCCCAGTGCCCGCGCCAACGCCAGTGCCATGCCCGCTTGGATGCCGGGCCACGCCAACGGAATCGTGATATAGCGCCATTGTTGCCATGTATCGGCGCCGTCGATAGTGGCAGCGTGGCCGATATCGTCGTCGATGGCGTTGAGTGCCACTACCGTCGCCCGCACATACAACGGTGCCGCTACAAATAATTGGGCGATCACCACTGCCGTGGTGGTAAATGCCAGCAACAGCCCGTGACTCCCTATCCACCCTGTGCGACCAAACAGACTGAGCAATGCCAGCCCGGCTACCGCTGGTGGCAACACCGTGGGCAGGTCGACAATCAACGTGGCCCATGGGTGCTGACCTTGACTCAACCAGATCGCGAGCGGTGTCCCCAGCACCACACACAGCACCAAGGTAATGGCACTGGTCACGATGCTCAATCCCAGTGCTTGCTGCACGGCGTCACTGCCCAGTGCCTGCCAGACGTCGCTGACACTACTGCGCCCCAGCAACCCCAGCAACGGCAGGCTGAGGAGCGCGAGCAGCGGTAGCGCCAGCACCACGACCAGCCGGTTTTTTAGGGGCATATGTTCATCCACAATCTGCGCTTATACCGTAAAGCCATGCTGTTGCCAAATCGTTTTGGCGCTGTCGCTGGTAATAAAATCCACGAAATCGGCGGCATTGGCGGCCGCGTTGCGCAAGGGTGCCGCTACGTATTCGGCGATAACAGCGGACTCGGTTGGAATCGTCAATACCTGAATTTTATCACCCAGTGCCACCACATCGCTGGCATAGACAATCCCGGCATCGGCATCGCCGTTGGTCACTTTTTGTAGTACCGCTTTGACGTTAGCTTCGTATGACACCACATTGGCACTAACGTTGGCTTTATAGTCCGCACCATACGTTTTGGCGAGGTTGTCGAGCAACGTCAGGCCATATTTGCCAGCCGGGACGGTTTTGTCGGCCATCACTACTTTGACCCCAGCATTGGCCAAGGCGGCCAAATCAGGCACATTGGCGCCCGGCCGAACCGCTACTACCAATGCAGCATGTGCGATGACCTTGACGGCACTGGCATCAATCAGCTTCGCAGCCACCACTTTGTCCATCGCGGCATGATCGGCGGCGGCAAAGACATCACACGCCGCCCCATCGATGATTTGTTGGGCCAGGGCCCCCGAGCCACCGGCTTGAATGCTGGCGGCGGGAGTGTTTTTGCTTGATTGATACGCCTTGTCGAGCGCTTGCATCACGCTGTTGAGCGAAGACGCGACTGTCAGATTTAAGCCACTGGTCGCCGTTTTGCTACACGCCACCACTGCCGGCCACACAGCCAAATTCGCTACGATTGCCAAAAATTTTCGTCGTTGCATGCGATTCCTCTGTTATATGTAGTCGAGATACACACAGTATACTTATTTAATAAGTATTTGGCAATAGTGAATGAGTGACAGGTGGATATTGTATGATGAAGAGAGTATTTTTTTGCCAGAGGTTTTTCATGAGCAACGCAAGTTTTCTCGCAGTTTTGACGGAATTACATGCCCAGACCCATGCCGAATTACAAAACGTGTTAGCCAACAATGCCGTCGAGCGCTTGCGGGCCCGCCCACATCGCGACATGAATTCGATGGTGTGGAGCGTGTGGCATTCATTCCGGAGCGAAGACGCCTGTATTTCGCGGTTTGTGGCGCCCTGCGAGCAAGTATTTACCACCCAACATTTTTTGACGCGCATGGGCGTGCCGTTTAGTAGTGATGGCTTTGGGATGAGTAGCGACGATGTGACGGCCCTGAGCAACGAGATTGTGGTGGCTGAATTGATTGCTTATGGTCAGGCAGTGCAGGCCCAAAGTGCGGCGGCAATTGCCCAGATGAGTGACTGGGATTTTGCTACGCCCTTTACCGAAGCAGCGATCCGTCACGTCTGTGCCACCTATGCCGATTTGGCCAATGACGACGTGCAGTCAACGGTCAATTATGCCCTATCAATGAGCAAAGCCGGCTATATCATGAAGCACTATTATGGGCATTCGCAGTATCATCTGGGCGAGATTTCGGCCATCGATGGCCAAATCGCCGGCGAGCGCTATTTCCGGTGGTAATGCGGAGGCATCCGCCCCCAACGTCATTCCATGGGTGCGATAGCGCCCGTGGAATCTCCGTGCGTGGCGATAGATGTCGTAATATCTGTTTGTCTCGCACAGAGGGCACAGCGGACGCGGAGGAATTCGCCCCAACGTCATTCCATGGGTGCGATAGCGCCCGTGGAATCTCCGTGCGCGGCGATAGATGACGTAATATCTGTTTGTCTCGCACAGAGGGCACAGCGGACGCGGAGGCATCCGCCCCCAACGTCATTCCATGGGTGCGATAGCGCCCGTGGAATCTCCGTGGGTGGCGATAGATGATGTAATATCTGTTTGTCTCGCACAGAGGGCACAGCGGACGCGGAGGCATCCGCCCCAACGTCATTCCATGGGTGCGATAGCGCCCGTGGAATCTCCGTTGGGCGAGATTTCGGCCATCGATGGCCAAATCGCCGGCGAGCGCTATTTTCGGTGGTAGAAGTTTGAGGGTACGTGCCGTATAAAGTTGACATTTACTGCATTTACCCATACTATAGTGATTATGAAATTTACATTGCCAACCACCTCTACATTGCGACGAGCTGACCTCCGACGAGTCCGTATGGGACCCGGGGCGATGTCGTGTGTTGAGGGGTAGCAAGTACACTCCGAGATTACGCCACACCACCCCGGGAGCGCGCAAGCGCCCTTGGGGTTTTTTGTATGACGAAAAGGACGGTGCCATGGTACGTGTGGGGATTTGTGGGGTGACAGGGTACGCCGGCTACGAAGCATTGCGCTGGCTCCGCCGTCACCGCGGCGTGCAGGTGGTGTTTGCCACATCCGAAGCCCAAGCAGGCAAATCGTTGGCAGATTCGTTCCCCGGGCCGCTCGATATCGCCTTGACCTCTGTCGAAGACGCTCCGTTTGACCAAGTTGACGTGGTATTGCTGGCGTTGCCCCACGGGGCGGCGGCCCGCACCGCCGTGCGCGCCCTCGAGGCCGGTGCCAAAGTAGTCGATTTTTCGGCTGACTTCCGCCTCGACACCGCCGAGCGCTACGCCAAATGGTACGGCCATGCCCACGAATTCCCCGCCATGCTCCCCATCCCCTACGGCATCCCCGAACTCAACCGGGCGGCGATTGCCCAGGCGCGCCTCGTGGCCAACCCGGGCTGCTACCCCACCTCGGTGATTTTGGGCACCATGCCCTTGCTCCGGGCGGGGGTGGTTAGCGATGCCACGATTATTGTCGATGCCAAGTCGGGCATCTCGGGGGCTGGACGGGCCGCCAAAATCAACACCTTGTTTGCCGAAGCCCACGATACCGTCACCCCTTACAACATCGGCCACGTCCACCGTCATGTGGGCGAAATCGAGCAAGAGTTGGCCAAACTAAGCACGGGCATCACCCCTACCGTGATTTTCAACCCACATCTCGTGCCGGTGGTGCGTGGCATGCTGAGTGGCATCTATGTGCGCGTCGATGCCAGCCTCGACGAAGCCAGCCTCCGTGCGCTCTACACTACGGCCTATGCCGACGAGCCATTTGTGCGGGTGTTGCCGGCTGGGCAACTCGCCGCCATGGCGCACACCACCAACACCAACATGTGTGCCATGTCGGTGACATTGGCGCAACCAGGCTTGGCCATCATCATGTCGAGTGTCGATAATTTGGCCAAAGGGGCCGCCACCCAAGCCATCCAGTGCATGAACATCATGTGTGGTTTGAACGAAACAGAAGGACTGCAATGAGCATCGATATTGTGCCCGTAACGCTCGAGAACTTCGAGTTGGTGTTGCCCTTGATCGCCGATTATCAGCGCTTTTATAAAGCCACGCCCGACACCGAGCGCAATCGCAATCACTTTGGGCGTTTGATTACCACTCCGGCCCTCGGTGCCCAATGGGTGGCGCTGTCGAATGCCGGACATGCCCTCGGTTTTGTAACCGCCTACCGCGTGCTGTCGTCGGTATCGGCCGTCGAAAAATGCCTGCTCAATGATTTGTATGTGGTGCCCGATATGCGTGGCCAAGGGCTGGGGCGCAAGTTGATTTTGCATTGTACGGCCTGGGCCGTCAGCCAAGGCTACGCCGGCGTCCATTGGCAAACAGCGCTCGACAATCATACGGCGCAACGCTTGTATGATTCATTGCCCACCAGCCGGGATGCGTGGTACACCTATACGCTACTCGGCAAAGATATCGTCTCAGGATAGTGATTGCCCCTTGTGCTGACGAATATGCGTTGACCGCATAGGGAGGAACCTGGTTGAACACACTGCGTGTCATAAAAATTGGTGGCAACGAAATCGACGATCCGGCCTTTGTGGCGCGGCTGACTGCCGCCGTGGCCGCCATGCCGGCGGTGCCGGTGCTGGTGCACGGCGGCGGCAAAGAAATCGGCCAGATTCAGACGGCCTTGGGTGGCGAGCCCCGCTTTGTGGCAGGCTTGCGGGTCAGCGATGATACCGCCATGGCCGCCGCCGAGATGGTCTTGGCCGGTGCCGTCAATACCCGCCTGACCGTGGCATTTGGCCTGGCAGGGGTCGATGCCTGGGGCATGTCGGGGGTCGATCGCGGCTTGATTCGGGTCCAAAAGCGCCACCATCCCGATGGTGATATCGGGCGAGTAGGGCAACCGGTGATGGTGCGGACGAGTGTGTTGTGGCCATTAATTGACGCACAGGTGGTAGCTGTGATTGCGCCTATCTCGCTCGGGGTCGATGGCAGTTATAATGTAAATGCAGACGATGCGGCAGGGGCGATTGCGGCGGCGCTGGCACGCGATAATCGTGACCGTGCCGTCGAAGTCACCTTTGTGACCAATGTGCCAGGAGTCAAATTGGCAGACCAAGTGGTGCCGCAATTGACCGCGGCCGACATTGACGCAGCCATTGCCAGCGGCGAGATTTATGGCGGCATGATCCCCAAAGTCCGCGCCGCCTTGGCGGTACTCGCGACGGGCGTCATGCAAGCACGGATTGTCGATATGGTCGGCCTCGAGCGCCTCGCGACGGGTCAAGAGGCCGGGACGTGCATCGTCACGGCGGGAGGTGTGTCATGACGTTGATTCATGATGTGCATGCCACGCCGAGTCAGCCGCCATTGGTGAGTATGCGTTTGGCGCAGGCGACAGATGTCGATGCCATCAAGGCGGTGGTTGACGAAAACGTCACGCTCGGGCATTTGTTGCCCCGCAGTCGCGAAAACATCGTGGCAGCCTTGGGGAATTGGCTGGTGGCCGAGGTTGATGGGCAAGTGGTGGGGATTGGTTCCCTGCTCGAAATGGGCCCAGCCTTGGTCGAGGTCCGTTCGTTGGCGGTGTTGCCGGCGTTTCGGCGCTATGGTGTGGGTGGCGAAATTGTCAAGGCTTTGGTTGCTGAAGCACAACGACGTGGTTATCCAACGGTGTTTGCATTGACGCGGGCTGTTGGTTTTTTTGAGCGGATGGGATTTGTGGTCACCGAGCATGAACGCTTCCCCGAAAAGGTCTGGCGTGATTGTGTGCTCTGTCCGCTCAATGATCGGTGTGACGAAACCGCAATGGTAATCGAATTTGCCACCTGGCGCAATGGCGCAGGTGAGAGGGGGCAGTAAGGCATGCAGGCAGGGTTTGAACGTACTCCGGCGCTACTCGCACTCGAAGACGGCACCATCTGGGCTGGTAGTGCGTTTGGTGCCATCGGTCAGCGTACCGGCGAAGTGGTGTTCAACACCGCCATGACCGGGTACCAAGAAGTATTGTCCGATCCATCGTACTTTGGGCAAATTGTCGTGATGACGGCACCCCATATCGGCAATACCGGCGTCAATGATGCCGATGGTGAAAGCCGCAAGTGGTGGCTGTCGGGGTTTGTGGTGCGCGCCGCCAGCCCCCGCGTCAGCAACTACCGCGCTGATAATTCACTCGACGCCGAAATGCGCGCCCAAGGCATCGTCGGGATTACCGGCATCGACACCCGCACCTTGGTGCGGCATATCCGCTCTGCCGGCGCATTGCGCGGCGTGATTTCGTCGCGTGAGCTCGACCACGCTACGCTCGTCGCCATCGCCCAAGCTGCCCCCACCATGGAAGGGCTCGACCTCGTCCCCAATGTCACTTGTGCCGAAGCTTATACCTGGGCCGGTGGCGTCGGTGAATGGGGCCTCGGCTCACGTGGTACCAAAGCCGGGCGCCAATTGCACGTGGTAGCCTACGATTTTGGCATCAAGCATCATATTTTGCGCCTGATGGCCGAACGCGGT
>Ga0214917_10001258_pt1 | contig 32815 bp, 43 predicted proteins | sample LL_1208_BB_MetaG_FD_177983 | JGI IMG/M metagenome (GOLD analysis project Ga0214917, IMG submission 177983) | Freshwater microbial communities from Lake Lanier, Atlanta, Georgia, United States - LL_1208_BB | ecosystem: Environmental > Aquatic > Freshwater > Lake | place: USA: Georgia | collected... | reverse complement strand
AAAATGAAGTTCGTAGAACTTTATCTGTCGATGCTAATGGTGATGAATATCGCAGAGGTCGCTATCCTCAGTGTGGCTACTGCTCTGCTCGTACTAGCAAATTAAAAACTTATATTGTTAATCTCACGGGTGGTGGTAGATGGACTACTGCTCGTATGGTTGAATGTACCGAGTGTGGATTTAAATGGCGTAGTCGTACCAGTGCTAATGCTGTAAATGCATATCACCAAGAACGTGAAGAAAAAAAGTTTAAGAAATAATTCTCTTTTTTAATTCTGTTGTACTAATTCCATTTGTATATGGAAGAAATCCAAAACCTATGCTGTGCTCTTCTAGCCACTCTCTAGTGAAACCCATTTGTTTCATGTAGTCTCGGTCACACCAGTCTGTACCAGTAACTACAAAATCTGCTTTGCAATCTAGAATGACTTGCCTAGAGTCTTCGTTCCCGTAATTTTCAACTACTACGTCTACGTATCTACAGGCTGAAACTACTTCCATTCTTTCTTTTAAAGACATTACTGGCTTTTGACCTTTAAATTTTTCAACAAAACTGTCTGAGTTTACGGCTACTATCAAGACTCCGTTTTCACCAGCCATATCTTTTAATCTCTTTAAAAGTCTTACGTGACCAGAGTGAAATAGGTCGTAGGTTCCACCACTATAAATTCTTAATCCCATTTAAATCTCTAATTCTTTGTAATTTGCGTAAAAATCTTCTACGGACAAAGTTTTTGGTTCTCTAAATAACTTATTAATTTTTTGAACGATGTCAATGTATTTATCTCTACTGTATCCATGAACTTTTTCTAAGTACATTGAAAAGCCGTTTATAGTTATTGAACCCTCTTCGGATGCTCTTTGTTTATTATAACTACTTGAAATTGGATGTTCTAATTTAACGTTGGCATCTCTGTAGCAATATTTATTGTTATAGATTGCATAAGCAGAAATAGCGATATCAATCCCCCACCCACTAAACATTTTTTCTGACTCTATAAGATTGCTATCTATAGATGACCATTGATAGAAGTCATTTAGCACAATGCAAACTTCTCTACTAAGTGCAAAATGAATACCGTTAGTGCAAGTAGTCAAATATAAATTTTCATACTTAATTGATTGTCTTATGTAAGAACGTTCCCCAGACCAGTCGTCGTATGTGGCGTTTGGTGCAAAAGCAACTAAATTTGGATTTTCAGAAAAAATCTTTTCTATGTATTTTGTATATTCAACGTAGTTATCGTATCTAGCATCTCCAGCACTAAATATAAAAACTTCAGCATCAGTAGATAAAAATTCTTTTACTGCGTTAAAAAAGTGCCTGTAATACCTTACGTCTTCTTTTCTTTCCCAGTGTTCTGTGACTTCTGGCTGTGCAGACACATTAAAAAACTTATGGTCTATCTCCCCATAAAGTTGTTCACTTATGTTGATGCAATTTTTTATTGCACCATCCCAAGCGATTATGTAAGTTTTGCTTTTCACGACTACCTTACTGGCAGTACGCTAATGTTTTCTCGTGGGTCATAATCTCCACCAAGAACCATAGTCAATAGTCCAGGTTTTGATTCTAGACCTGCACGGTCACGGAACCACTCTGAACCTGGGTCAGTAGTTGGGCACTGACACCAAAGTCTGTCACCAATATCCATAGTTCTAAAATTGTGGAAGTGACCAGAGACCCAAACGTCTGCACCTCCTAATGCGGTTTGACCTGCTGCTTGACCAGATAAATATTTAAGGACGTTGTTTTGATTTGCTTGGTGTCCGTGAAATAGACCAAGCATACATCCATTTATGTCTACCGTTAGTGTTTGATGACCGTGTGATGGATAACGAAATTCTACGTGTTGCAGAGCAGGATTCTCAGCACAAGCGTCTTGTACTGACGATGCAATTTCAACGTTCCAGCCATCAGCAGGGTCTGCTGCAACCTGACGAGTTACCTCGTCGTGGTTTCCGTTAATCACTGGAACAATCATTCGTTCGGCTAAAGGTGCTAGTGCTTTAATCTGTGCCATAAGCAAGCGACGTGCAACACGAACTTGCTCGGTAAGTCCAAGGTCAGATGATGCTAGACCTTGTAAACGTCCATTTTGAGAAACGTTACCTTCTACGTGGTCTCCTGGTAGACCTAAAACAATAGTTCCAAGAGACAGTCCCATCTTTTGTAGACCTTTGAATCTTGCTACTGATGCACCAGTAAGATATAAAATTCTTTCAATTGATTGCTCTGTACCACCAGAGCCAGTTTTTTTGCCAATCTGTTGGTCGCTAGGGAAAACTGAAAAAGCACCACTTCCAGTTGAAGTTTTAATTCCAGTTTGAGGACGCCACTTTTTTACTTCATCAATTAATTTTTCTGCATCCAATTGCTCTGATTGTGCAATTCCAGATGGAGTCAAACTTACACGAACTGACTCAAGCCACTCTCCAGAATGAGTTTGCCAACGTGAGCGACGCAGAGAAGTTACTGCCCACGCCAGTGGGTCTAAGTCAAATTCTTTGAGAACTTCTTCTGCATCTGGAATTTGTCCAGCAGGACGTGGCTTAGATACAACAAAACCACCCTTAGTGTCGTCAACATCTAAGCGTGGTCGCCATTCTTCTGGAGTATTTAATGCTTTTATGTCAGAGCCAGATTTACCTGGTTCTGAAAACTCTTTTAACTTGTCTGAAATTCCCAATTTTATTTAGCCGTTCTCGTGCATGGACATTCATATCTTCTATGTCTATCTACTGCACTGTTTGATACGTCGAATCCTTCTTCTCTAAGAATCCTAGCAATTTGGACATTTGATACCTTATTAGGGTCTGAGTCTGAGACATCTAAAACTGTCTTGAGACTCTCTCTATCTTCTTTAGAAAGTGATTCTGATACCAGTATTACGCCTATTTTGCACAATCTAGTAGATGTGTTTTTTGACGCACTGTTGAGTTTGTCAGACAGCGACATTTGTACTCCTTCATGTATCTTATGTCTTTACAAATACTACCTGTTTTTTTAGAAACTATATTGTTTTTTTAGAGCGTGTCCTTCTTGGCTTAGTTTCTGGATTTTCTATAGTAAGACCAGCGGAAGCAGTTACTAAGGTTGTAATCAGTTTTACTTCGGCATTTAGTGAGGTAACCGACTTGTCAATGTTATTTACTCGGTCAGCAAGCGAAGAGCCACCGTTCTCCCAAAGTTGATGCTCTACTCGGTCAAGACGTTCTGCAATTGTTCTACCGTTTTTATCTAAACCGATTGAGTCACTAATTTTTTTAGCGAGTCTATAAATTGCTACCAAGGCACCGACGATTACACCAACTGCTGTAATTACCGCTGCTATTGTGAAAATTGAATCTTGCAACATCCCTAATCCATACTCCAGATTTACCTTATAATTATAACCTCAGGTAGTGCAATCCTATTTATATAAAGGCACAAAAAACACATTCGCAAATACAGATAATTTGTCGTCTCTAGATGCTAATATGGATTCTCTAACGGAAGGTTTGCTATGCAAAGACAGAAAAAGACAGCGTGGGTGTTTGGCTAAATGTCAGTTTCTCCCAAGTCCGAACACTTACAAAAGATTTTTAATGGTGCAGTCTGGTACGCCAAAAACGGCTGGAAAATTTTACCCTGCTACGGTATCAACGACAGTGGTCGTTGTACTTGTAATGGCTCGCACACAGAGCCAAAGGATATTGGTAAGCACCCAGCAATTGGTGAATGGCAACTTCGTGCTACCGATGACCAAACCGTAGTCTCTGATTGGTGGACTTCTACTCCTGATAGAAATATTGGAGTTAATTGCAAGCCTTCTGGATTCTTGGTAATAGACATTGACCCACGCTCTGGCGGTATTGAGTCGTTTGAAAAGTTTGAAGAACTTGTTGGTGCCTTACCTCCAACCGTGGAGGCTCTGACTGGTGAGTATAACCACAATGGTAAAGCCGTTCGTGGTAGACATCTCTACTACAAAGTAGAAGCAAATGAGCAATTGCTTGGAAATCTAAAATCTGCTGATTTACCTGGTATTGACATTAAGCACAATGGTTATGTTTTAATTGCCCCATCACGCCACTTCTCTGGAGTGACTTATGAGTGGGCTGATGGCAAGGCTCCATGGCAAATTGAAATGGCAAATGCTCCAGAAGAATTACTTAATTCTCTTCGCAAACGTAGTCGTCGCTCAGGCACTTCGCTTGGCTCTACTGACTGGGATTGGATGTCTGAACTTGACTTTGGTGGGAGTGAAAGAGTTGACATCTCTAAGATGCTTGAAGAAGGAATCAACGAAGGTTCTCGTGCTGTAGACATCTACAAGTTGGCTTGTGCAATATCAAACAAGTTTGGCGTAGAAACTCCTGAAAAGCGTTTAATGATTGAGACAATGATGATTCGTTTCAATCACGAAAAGGTTCGCCCTCCAATGGATTTGGAAGGACCTAACTCTTTACTAATGCACACACGTCGTGCAATGGATTTTGTCGCCGACAATCCTGTGACATTTAAGTTGTACCCAGAGTTAGAAAACTGGGTGAATCGCTCTCAGGCTGAGACTAATGCAACTTTGGCTTCTGCAAATACTCCTGCTGTAAATACTTCTGACCCTGATGATTGGGAAGACTTTAGTAGTCTTCCTGGAACTGTTGGTGGCTCGGTTGCTGAGGCTACCAAAAATGGAATGTCTATTGCAGATGCGTTTAGTTCTGGAAACATCGACATACCTAGAGACCCTGACGCCATATCCGAGGCTGAGGGTGGAACTCCTGGTAAGCGTACTCTATCTGATATCGGTAATGGACGTCGCTTAGTTGATTCTTTTGGTAATGCAATTCGCTACACTCCAGGAATCGGTTGGTTTATTTGGGATGGTCAGTACTGGCGTCCAGATGCAGAAGATTTAGGTATGCATGAACTTGCTAAAAAACTTCCGCCAATTATTGCTACTGAAGTTGTTCATTACTCAGACCAAGATAAAAAGAATGAAGTAATCAAGTGGGCAAACAACGCTAAGTCAAATTCTCGTTTGAACGGTGCTATTGAGAGTGCAAACTCAGACCCTCGTATTGTTACTGCTGTTGAACGCTGGGATGGAGATGAATACCTATTCGGTGTGCAAAACGGTGTAATTGATTTGCGTACTGGTGAACTACTTCGTGGGCGTCCAGATTTGTACATCACAAAGCGTGCTGAAGTTGCTTACACAGCAGGATTGAGAAATGTTCGTTGGGAGCAGTTCATAGATTATGCAACTGGTGGCGACAAGGAACTTCAAGAGTGGATTCAGCGTGCAGTTGGGTACACACTAACTGGTCTAAATAATCAAGACCTTATGTTCCTTGTATATGGTCCTCCTGGTTCTGGTAAGAACACATTTGTTGAAGCAGTTGTAAAAGCAATGGGAACTCAGCAATACGCATGGCCCTTAGATTCAAGCATCCTTGCTGATAACGGTGGTGCTACGAGTAGCACTGACTTGTACCACTGGGCAGAGTTGCGTGGTCGCAGAATGGTTTGGGTAGACGAGTTGCCAGAATCAGAACGTATTAAAGAGAACGCAATTAAAAAGTTGACTGGTTCATCTGAAATTTCTGCTCGTTCTCCTGGTGAGAAGCCGTTTACATTTAAGGCTCAGGCTAAGTTGTGGATTACAACTAACCACCGTCCGATGATTAACGATGATGCTATGTGGCGTCGTATTCGCCCTATTCCTTGGAGCAACGTACCTGAGTCGCCAGACCCTGACCTAAAGGCATATTTGTTTGACCCTGAAGGTGGATTGCCAGCAATTCTTTCTTGGGCTGTTGAAGGTGCTATCAAGTATTTAGGTTCTTCTGCTCGTGACCCATTGGGTTGGTGTACTGCTGTAAAAGATGCAGCGGAGGTGTATCGCAAGAATGAAGACCGTATTGGATTATTCTTAGACGAAGAAACTAAAGAATCTGATGGAGGCTCTCTATCAGTTAAGGCTTTGTTCTCTGTCTATCGTATGTGGTCTGAAGACCGTGGTGAACGTCCTATGACACAGATTGCATTCAACCGCAAATTGTCTGACCGTGGATTAAATATTGTTGGTCACGGTTCTAAGGCTATTATAAACGGAATGATTTTACTACCTCGTGCTGTGCCATCGGCTGAAGTTGACTGGAGCATGGCGACACGATTTGCTAGCAACAATTTTTAGTGAGTTGATGTAGTATAAAAACGTGTCTTGGGAGAGACGCACATCGGGGGATTAGGTAATCCCTATGCCTAATCCCCCTTCTAATTTTTCAACAAGGAGAATAATGAAGATTACAATTGCCACCCCGATGTACGGTGGAATTTCTAAAAGTGTTTATGTAGCCTGTCTAAATGAACTAATGAGCAAACTAAATGCTGCTGGTCACTCTGTAACTCATTCGTCAATTACTAATGAAAGTCTTATTACTAGAGCAAGAAATACTTTGACTCATATGTTTTTAAAGAGTGACAGTGATGCACTGCTCTTTATTGACGCAGACCATGGATGGATTTCAGACGATATTGTAAAGATGGTCAACTCAGGTAAAGACCTGATTGGTGCTATCTATCCAATGAAGTCAATCAATTGGGATAATGTCCACGCCGCAGCAATTTCTGGAAAACCTGCTAGTGAACTTTCTCTATACTCTGGAAATTTTGCAATTAACTTCTTGCCAGAAAATCAGGAATTTAGGGGAGACGAACCTTTTAAGGTTCGAGACATTGGCACTGGAATGATGTTTATTCGTCGTAATGTATTTGAGACGGTTGCCCCACTATGTAAGAAATACAAAAACAACTCTCCTAGTCAGGACATTGCTATGGGTGAAGAAATGGTTGAGTATTTCCCAACAATTATTACTGAGGAGCCAGAAAGTATTTTGCTATCTGAAGACTATGCTTTTTGTCACTTATGGCGTCAGACTGGACACAATGTCTACGCTGCACCTTGGGTAAGAATTACTCACGCTGGTGAATATAACTTCTCTGGATTCTTCCTTAGAACTCTTGAAATTCAAAATCAAATGGCTGTCGCTCAGGGTGATGTAAATCCACTAGATAAGGAAGAGGGGTTTACAGTAAATACCCCTAGCCATCCTGTGGACGTACCATTGAGTCAAGCAGATTCTTTACAGTCGTTGGATGCCATTTTCGATGATTCTGAGTCGGAATCTGGTCTCGATTCAGACCATCAGCAATCTGACGAAACGACTGACCAGCAGAACGCTCAAGATAAATCCTAGCCTTTACCTCTTCTGAGGTTTTGTTCTTAGGACCCATATCCACGCCCCAAACGATGCCACGCTCACGGCGGTCTTTATGCACGTCTTTTTGACGGGCAGCAATAATGCCTCGTTCCATCTCTGCTAGAGCAGACATAATTGTGACTACGAAGCGTCCCTGATAAGAAGATGTATCTAGGTTTAGGTCTAGCATTACAAGACGCCAGCCTTTAGTGTTGGCTCTGTCAATGATGTTCAGAAAGTCCTTCGTAGAGCGTGCTAAACGGTCTATACGGGTCACAAAAAGAGCGTGGGCTTCTCCGTTATCTAGTCTCTTTAAGGCGTTTGTGAGGGCAGGGCGACCCGAAATAGACTTACCTGAGCGACCCTCTTCCCTCACTAATTCATACTCGGTGAAGCCAGCCAATTCCGCTGCTTGCTGTAACTGTCGCTCTTGAACATCTAGGCTAACTCCGTCATTTACTTGAAGTTGAGTAGATACTCTGGCGTACAGAAGTGCAATCTGTGACATAAGGTCTCCTAGTTATATAATAATGTACTATTTTTGTACAGATTAATTCGCTAAAAATGCTGTATAAACTTAATCCTAAGTTTAGACGTTTTAGGGGAGAGCGATTAAAGGTGGGTTGGTTCTTCGAACGCAGTTAGCGACGTAAGTGGGTAACGCCAGCCACCAATGTAAGAGTCTTCGAACGAGTCATTTCCGATAACATCATTAGCCATCACCCAGCCGTAGATTTCTACTTCGGAGAAGTACTCGGAGTCTGTGACTTTACAGCCCACGATTGCCTTGTCAGCATCCTTACGCCAGATTGGTACTTCGTCATAGGTTCTTACAGTGCGAACTTCAATGTTGCCACCGACGTCTGGTAAGTCCTTACGAAATGGGTGCATCTCATTTGGATACCAAGGAAGGTTGAATGGCTTTTTAGTTAACTTTGCCACAGCGTACTCGGCAACAATGCTTCGTATGCTTGCTTGAAGTTCGTGCTCTAAGCGACCATCCTTCTTGCCTTGAGCATAGTTTGGTCGGTCTGTGCTATTAAACTTCATTAGCCATCGATTGACAGCAATATCCGTACACATTCTTATTTCGTCTTTTGTCAGTTGTAATTTGTACATGTTGACATCCTACCAGAGAAACAGAAAACCCGCCTAGCGAACTAGACGGGTCTTCCACGAAAGGAGATGACAATTAATAACCAATTAACAATCAACATCAGTTACCTGACTTTTAAAGACTAGCACATATTTCTAGAAATTGCAAAATATTTTAATAAATTATTTGACAATATTTACTATTATATCTCCATATAAGCCAGCCTCTTCAGTAAGCCTCTTTTCGGAGATTAGTGCGTATTCAGGATTTAACTCAATGCCTATGTAGTTTCTGCCATTTTGTAGTGAAACTACACCAGTAGTGCCAGAACCAGAAAAAATGTCTAAAACTGTATCGTTTGGCTGTGAACCTGCTAAAACGCAAGGCTCTACAAGTTCTGTAGGGTAAACAGCAAAGTGTGCACCCTTAAATGGTTTTGTATTTACGCTCCACACCGAGCGACGATTACGTTTACCGCTGAGGCTATCTTCACGTACAGCCTCGTGGTCATAAAAGTATTTAGGACTCTTGCTTAAGAGAAAAACGTATTCGTGAGCCTTAGTTGGTCGGTCTTTTACTGGCTCTGGCATAACGTTTGGTTTGTGCCAAATAATATCGCTACGCAAATACCAGTCATCAGCCTGTAAAGCAAGAGCAACTCTCCAAGGAATACCAATTAGGTCTTTAGATTTTAATCCTTCAACTTTATTATTTAAAGCAATCGATTGACCGTTACGACCATTGGAATATTTAGGGTCTTTGTAGTCTCCCTTGTTTCCAGTTCCAACATAAGAATCCCCAAGATTCAACCAAACCGTGCCATTGTCTTTTAGGACACGTCTGACGTCACGAAAAATCTCTACTAAATTCTCTATGAACTCGTATGGAGTATCTTCCTGACCTAACTGTCCTTCAGAACCGTAGTCACGCAATCCCCAGTATGGTGGGGACGTGATGACAGTTTGAACTGATTGGTCTGGTAGTAGGGCTAACGCCTGACGTACGTCTCCGTTTAAGATTTGAGCAGTGTTCATTGGTTAGATGGTACTACAAAACTAAAAAATAACCTAGCAATTGACGTGCGACAATTATTGTATATGGGACAACAAAATAAAGTGCCAGACCCTTACAGGTGTGAATCTTGTAATAAGCATTTTGTCGTCAGTCTTCTCGCTCGTTGTTGCGAAATGAAGCACGATGGTGCTGTCTTTGAGAGAAGACCTGAGCAAGAGCCTAGACCTAAATCTAATAAAAAAACTAAAGATGTTTAGTAAACTATTATGAATGAGTACCGATAACCTAGTTCAAAAATCCGTAGCGTATGGTGGCAAACTTGCACCCTTAGTTATCTCTGATGGTCTAACTTCTGGAACTGGGCTAATGAACCCGTCTGTTTTTGTCAATTCTAAAAATGAGATTTTTGTAAATCTGCGTCATGTAAATTACACGCTATATCATTCAGAAAATAATCAACGGTTCAATAGCAAGTGGGGGCCGATGTCCTACCTACATCCTGAGCAAGACCAAGCACTTCGCACAACTAACTACATTTGTAAGTTAGATGGAAACTTGTCTATGGTCGGACACGGAGTAGTTGATACTTCAGAACTGGATGTAAAACCCTTGTGGGAATTTACTGGTGAAGAAGATTGCCGTCTTGTTGAGTGGGATGGTAAGTATTACATTATTGGAGTAAGAAGAGATACAACAACTCACGGTGAGGGTCGTATGGAACTTAGCGAGATTACTATCAACGAGGAGACTTGGGAAGTAAAAGAAGTATCTCGTATTCGCATTCCTGCTCCTGGAGCAAACAATTCTTACTGCGAAAAAAATTGGATGCCGATTTTAGATAAACCATTTCACTTTGTAAAGTGGACTTCCCCGACTGAAGTTGTCAAAACTTACCCAGAACTTCCTGCTCGTTGCGAGCAGGTTATGTTGAATCAAGGACTTACTCCACCTAAAGACCAGCGTGGTAGTTCGCATGTTGTTCGGTGGGGAAATGTCTATATTGCTATCACTCACGAAGTTGATTTGTTCAAAAACTATCTTGACCAAAAAGACGGCATTTACAGACATCGCTTAGTTATTTGGGATGAACAGTTCAACCTAATTGGGTTATCTCCTAGACCGCTTACATTCTTAGAAGCAAGAGTGGAGTTTGTCGCTGGTGCTGCTAAGTATGGAGACGATTTATTGATTAGTTTTGGTGTTCAAGACAACGCTGCTTTTATTTTGAGAACGCCTAGGCTTGTTGTTGAGGAACTTATTTTGGAGGCATTGACTTATGAGTTCTAATGAGATTATTGAAAGACTTGTTGTTGAGGCTTCTAGTGGCCCACTCGATGCCAAGAAAAACTTTGATATTGCCGTTGAGTATGAAAAGTTAGGTCAGACGGCATCTGCTGTTGGATTTTATCTTCGTGCTGCGGAATACGGCTATGAAACTGAACCTCTTATTGCCTATGCTTCTTTACTTAGAATATCTATCTGCATTGAGGGTCAGAAAGATAGAAGGAATACTGTCTCTAATGTAATTCTTCAAGCAATTGCTCATTTACCAAAAAGACCTGAAGCATATTTTCTTTTGTCAAGATTTTATGAAAAAGATGGAAACTGGCAGGAGTGCTACACCTACGCAAGCGTTGGCTTGATGGTGTTGGACAATCCTTTAGTTCGACTTCCCGTTGGTATCGATGGCTATCACGGAGACTATTCTTTAGAGTTTCAAGTTGCTATGAGTGCTTGGTGGATTGGTCGAAAAGACGAAAGCATAAAAAGACTACAAGAACTAAGTCTTAGGGAAGATTTGAGTGTTGTTTATAGGTCAGCAGTTTTTGATAATTTGATAAAGGTTGGCATCTAATGTTGCTATTTGATATTGGAGCAAATAGAGGCGATGCCACTATTGCTGGGATTGAGAAAGGCTACAAAGTTATTGCTTTAGAGCCAGCACCTAGAGTGTTTGCTGAGTTGGTTAGAAATTTTATTTATGAGCCTAATGTTGTACCACTCAGACTGGCAGTGTCAGAGACTGGTGGGGAGCGTATTGAGTTTTATGAATGCGTAGAAGATGGTCTATCTACTATGGAAAAGTCTTGGCTGACAGACCCAACGATGCCGTACAACGGTAAAGAATTTAGAACTATCTATGTCAATACCTGCACTATGGATTGGTTGGTTGAACAGTATGGTAAGCCTGACTTAATCAAGATTGATGTTGAGGGGGCGGAGTGGTCTGTACTTCGTGGTATGACTAAACACTCTGGAAAGATTGCTCTTGAATGGACTCAAGAAACAATGGGCGAGCACAACAAACAATTGCAATATTTAAAATCAATTGGATATACAAAATTTAAATTTCAATTTATTGAAGACCACTTGCTAGAGCCAGAAGAAGACTGGCGACCAATAACTAAAAATGTAAACCTTGAGTTTATTCGCAAAGAGCAAGAAGAGTGGTGGACTTTTGATGGATGGAAGCGTTCTAACCTAAGACCAACTGCTGATGTTGGAATGCTTTGGGTTATCTAGCCTAGAATTGCTTCGATTTCTTCTTCGGTAAGACCGAGTGCTCGCAGTTTTGCTAGGGCAGATTGTCTAGTTGCTAATGCTTGTGCTTCTTGTTCTGCCGCTTGCTCTCTAATAGCAATTTCTTCTGGTGTTTCATCTCTTTCAATTATTTGACCAGTGGTGCAGTTTAGTTCGATTATTCTATTCATTAGTTTATTCCGTATAGATAGGCGGTTCCAGTGGCTGAAGTAAAACTTCCAGCACCAGCCGAAAAGGTTATTGAAGTAATAGCAGCACTTGTTGATGCGATTCCCCATCTTGAAGATTGTGCTGATGCACCAGTTGAGCCTGATATCCACATAGTAGGTCTTGTATTTGCATAATTCGGTATTTCTACCGTAATCATTTCTAATGCTGTCGGTGCTCCAGAACTTAGTGCAATTGATGTTCCAGCGGTGGCAACAGTTGCTGTTGTTGAACCTGTGTTGTAGTGCGTGGTTGCTACTGTAGCACCACCATTAACAGTCATCTGTAAGTTTCCAGTAATTGACCCGATGTTTGTAAAAATTATCTGAACAATAAGTTTTTTGTATGTTCCTGGAATTGAAGTAAATGAAGGTGCTGCTCCAGAGAAAGCAAGTGGAGTACCGCTACCTGAAACAGCATTGTATGTTCCTGTCACTCCTTGTGCACCAGTTGCACCTTGTGTCCCTGTTCCAGTTAGACCTTGAAGACCAGTGGTTCCCTGAATACCTTGAATACCTTGTACAGAGATGCCTTGAATACCTTGTAAACCTGTAAAACCTTGTAAACCTGTAAAACCTTGTAAACCTTGTAACCCCTGAGTACCTTGTATAGATGTTCCCTGAAGACCTTGAATACCTTGTGAGCCTGTAGTTCCTTGAGTGCCCTTATCTCCATTTCTAACGAATTCAACTGAAATTGCTTCTCCGTTAGAGAAGACTGCACTTCCATATCCCGAACCAAAATAGAACGGGTTAGAAACCGCTAGTCCAATAGTGACTAAAGTAATACCTTCATCTAGATATGAATTTAAGGAATTTACTTGCCAAGTAACTTCAAAATTTCTAGATAAAGATTTTATCTTTACAAAACCCTTTACTGTTGATGTTAAGTTAAAAGTGTTTAGGGCTAAAGAGCCAAGTAAAGAAGCCCATGCTGGAATAAGTATTTCTGAAGTATTTAGTGCTGTTGCACCATCTCTAAATGTGACCAAATCGGAGTAGTAATATTCTGCATAAGTCCAGTCCGTGCTGAAGGTGCTTCGATATCCTGTAACTCCTTGTGCCCCCGAAATACCCTGTAACCCTTGTGCTCCAGAAGTACCTTGAATACCTTGGACAGAGAGACCCTGAGTTCCTTGAATACCCTGAGTTCCTTGGCGACCTTGGATACCTTGGATACCTTGGATACCTTGGATACCTTGGATACCTTGGATACCTTGTGCACCAGTTGTTCCTTGTGAGCCTGTAGTGCCCTGCGTACCTTCAAAACCTTGAGTACCAATTAAACCTTGAGCACCTGTAGTACCTTGTGAGCCTGTAGTGCCCTGTGAGCCAGTAAAACCTTGTAAACCTGTAAAACCTTGTAAACCTGTTAGACCTTGTAGACCAGTGGCACCTTGTGAGCCTGTTAGACCTTGCGTTCCAGTTAGACCCTGTGTGCCAGTTGTGCCTTGAGAGCCTGTAGTTCCTTGTAGTCCTTGTGAACCAGTCGAGCCTTGAATACCTGTGAGACCTTGGATACCAGTTAGACCCTGAGAGCCTGTAATACCTTGAGTGCCTTGTAGTGTGTAAGTAACTTGAGTTACTGTAACAATTACAGAAGGAACGGCTGGATGCGGTACAGATAGGTTGGCTGCTTGAGCAAATATCCTAATGTTGGTGTCTGGAGTAGCCCACATCAATTGGTAGTAGTCACCAGCATTTGCCTCGAAAACAAAGTTCCAAGCGGCAACCAGTTTTTCGTCTTTAGTTAGAGCAATTTCTGTGTCAGTGGCTGCCACATCTGCACCATTTTTACGCAGCCAAATGTCTACTTTGTCTGTTCCGTTGTTGGTTTTATCAAATTGAGCAGAAAACTGAAGGTTATAAACTCCAGCGTTGGCTATCGTAATCCGACTACCTGAAACAACTGTTACACCAATTCCTTCTGCATCAAAACTGTTTAAAGTCATTGCATAAGGGGTGTTTACTAATGCAGCATTTTGGATTGTTGTATCCCAGAAACTACCCCAGTTGGCAACGGTTCCACCGAGACCTGCGTCTCCTTTATCACCTGTGCGAACGAAAGTGACATTTACATCAGTTCCGTTAGCAAAAGATGTTACCGAGCCAGACAGATAAACGATTGGAACAGCAAAGTATCCAGTTGATTGGGTGTGTGCTCCGTTGATGGCGTAGTACGCAAAGTTGGCTGAGTTGCCAACCTGCTCCATTTTGAAGTGTCCCTTAATGGTTGAAGTTGAGTCATCAATAGTGTCTAGATACGCTTGGTTATCTACAGAATTAAGGTCTAAAAAGTCAATGTAAAGTGAAGTAGCAAGTGAAAAGTTAGCGTTGTTTAATTTAAGGTTTCCAGAACCTGGGTCGCTATTAGTCGTGTTGGTTAAGTAGTTGTAAGTAAATACAGCACCACCGAATGAACCAGTCTCACCTTGAATACCTTGTGTTCCAGTTGCACCCTGTGTGCCTTGAGTTCCTTGAGCACCTGTTATTCCTTGCACACCTTGCAAGCCAACTAAACCTTGTAGTCCAGTTATGCCTTGAACACCTTGTAGTCCTTGGGTGCCTTGAGAGCCAGTTGTACCTTGAACACCCTGAAGTCCTTGAACTCCTTGTACACCTTGAATACCTTGGATTCCTTGCAGACCTTGTAATCCTGTTGCACCTTGAGTTCCAGTTGTTCCCTGTGCTCCAGTAGTTCCTTGAGAACCAACTAAACCTTGAGTTCCAGTTGCACCCTGAGTTCCCGTGATGCCTTGAGAACCTGTAATACCTTGTGAGCCAACCAATCCTTGAGTTCCAGTTGCACCCTGTAATCCTGTTGTACCCTGTACACCAATTACGCCTTGAGTACCTTGAGCACCAATAACGCCTTGTATGCCCTGAGTGCCTTGAGTGCCTTGAACTCCTTGTGTGCCTTGTACGCCCTGAGTGCCTTGTAAACCGACTGCACCTTGTAGTCCAGTTGCACCCTGAGTACCTACCGAACCTTGTGTACCAGTTATACCCTGTGCACCTGTAACTCCTTGCGAGCCAGTTGTTCCTTGAACTCCAACGATGCCTTGGATGCCCTGAGCACCTTGTGCACCTTGAAGCCCTTGTACACCTTGAGTGCCTTGTACACCTGTAAGACCTTGTGCACCAGTGACTTGAGTTGTGACAACAATATCCCAAGTAGACCCTGTCCATTTCCAGGTACGCTCGCCTACCGTAAATGTTTCATTTACGGATGGGGAGTTTGGAAAATCAATCGAGGGCATGTGTCTTGTCTCCTACTAACTCAAGTCGTCTAGTTCTTGCTGGTGCGTCTCGATGGCTGCCTGAATTGCTGATATGTTTGCAGTGGCTTGGTCTACTGCGGACTGATTACCTAAAGCCTCGGCTAACTTTAAATTTAATTCATTCTGGTAGCCCTCAAGGTTGAGTGCCTGAATACGGTCAGTTAGCAACTGAGCCTTTACTTCTGGAGATACATTAAACATTTTTTTCCTTATGCGTTTGCGATGGTTGTAATAGTCCCTGATGAACCACGATATTTTAGAGCACCTGCTTCAACATACAGAATACCGCCACCAGTTGGGTTAGATGTTGGGACAGTAGTTGAGTTACCGATAAATGTTACCCCTAGACCACCGCCGTAACTACCGCCGACAGAGTTTAGAAAAACGTTTCTGTTTGGACTGACACCCATTGAGGTGCTTCCGCCAGAACTTAAAATACCAGAACTGGTTAATTGAATTGTTGGCACAAATAAATTACCGTCGGATGCAACTCTCCCTAAAATTGTTCCTGCGGAGTTTTGCCATTCCTGCAAGTTAGCAGATTGTGAAGCCGCACCACGAATAACAGCACCAATTTGAGTGCTAGAAGCAGCAGCGATACTTAAGGCAGCAGAGAACTCAATTGGAGTTCTGACTTTTAGATTACCTGTATTGCCAAAACCACCAAGAACGGTAGAAGAAGAATTGACAATATCTAAAATGCTTACGCTTTGACCAGATGAGGCTTGCAAAGTCAATGGAACTGTTGATGTAGAAGCAGCGGTAATCAGTCCTGAGAATCCAAGTTGTGCCGATGTCGATGTTCCTGAGTTAGTGATAGGTGCGGTGACTGCAATGATACCTGATGGACCTAAATAACTATTTGATGTCTCTACCCAGTAGCCATCGTATCGAATATACATTTGGCTAGTTGTTGAATTGAACCAAGCATCGCCGACATTGGGGTTTAGAGGTGCTGTTTCAGATACGGTGTAAGTTCCTCTAAATCCTTGCAGACCTGTAGTTCCTTGGATACCTTGAGTACCCTGTATGCCTTGGATACCTTGTATTCCCTGAGTACCCTGAACACCTGTAAGACCTTGAATACCTGTCGTACCTTGAACACCTTGTGTTCCTTGGAGACCTATTGCTCCTTGCGGTCCCCAACCAGTGACTTTTACTTCATTAGTAACTTCTTGAACAATAACTTTGTTAGCGTCAAGAGGATTTATTTTTACTGTTGCTCTTTGGTCATTAAATTCAACTGACATTATCTAGTCACCTCAGCCGAAACTCTAAAATTACCTTCAAGCAATCTAGTTACTACTCCACCACCAGACACCAACTCTAGGTCGTAAACATATTGACCTGCGGTTAGAGCCGCTGTGTTAGTGGCGGAGATAAGTAAATCTACTGTCCCTGCGATTCCACCTAAAGTAATAGTTCCAGTATTGCCAGCAGTTGTAGATAAAGTCGCAATTATGGTGTTAGAACTGACATTATCTCTAACTTGCATACGGGCAGTGTAGCCAGTCAAATTATATGCGTCTCTGGCTGAGTCAGTCCAAGTAATTTGACGTTGGAAAGTAGCACCTTGTTGACAGGTGATGTTGTAAAGTCCAGCAATTCCGCAAGTCATAGGGTACCGTTCGGGAGAGTATAGTTACTATTATTTTACAATAAAAGTAGACTAATGACTTATAAAAATAGACGCACTTCACCTAGGATTCCTAAGCGGAGTGGGCTAGTTATCTAGCCAATAAACGTTCTGATTCATCCAGAACTTCTAATGCAAGGGCAGATAATAAATCTTTATTCTCTGTCCAGTGGTGGAGGCAAAATAGTAAGTCTCCTGACTCAAGTTTGACGTAAACATACGCTTGGGAATTACAAGCGTCGCAGCGGTCAGTAGTATTTAATACGTAGTCGGTATCTTCTACTTTGTTCTCCATGAAAGTATTATAACTGTGAACTTACCCGTTGATTATGTGAGTTTTGAGTCGCTTGGCGGAAACGTCAAAAAGGTTCTTCGATTCATTGACCCTGAAAATAAGCATTGGTCTGCTTTTAATCCTTCTATTGGCATATCTTCAGATGGCTCTATGGCTATGACAATTAGGTCTAGCAACTACATTCTCAACGCAAAAAATGGAAAATATGAATTAACTACTGGAAACCTTATAAAAAACAAAACGTGGTTTTGTAAAGTAGGGGAAAACTTAGAAATTAGTGATTTATCTGAAATAAATTACTATCCAATTTCTTACATTAGCGTGAATGTAAAAATGACTAGAGGTGCTGAAGATGCAAAACTATTTTGGAGAGACGGGGGTTGGCAATTCACAGCAGTACTAGCAGAACCAGATTTTGGCATTCCTATTCCAAGAATTGGAGTATTTAAATTTGATGGAAAAAATGCTCAACTAATTGAAATTGGACATTTTGAACAAGAAAAAATTAACGTTCCTGAAAAAAACTGGATGATGCCTTACCAAAAAAATCCTAATTTTGATTACATATACAATGAAAATTCAATTATTAAAGATAACAAACTTTTAAAAGTTAGGGAATCTTCTGAAGCAATTAAAAATTTACGTGGTGGTTCTAATCTGTGGGACTTGGGGGATAAGACATATTTAAGCCTCTCTCATAAAACTTTTGTTAAATGGGTAAATTACTATGATGCTAAATCTTTTGGGTATGTAAAAAATCACGTAAGAAATTATTATCACTACTTTGTTAGATATGACTATTTTGGAAAAATAATTCAAATGTCACCGCCGTTTAAATTTTTAGACTCTAACGTAGAGTTTGGTTCTGGGTTAATTGTCAAAAATAAAGATGTAATTGTTTCTTTTGGTGAAAATGACCGAACTGCCTATCTTGGTAAAATTGGTTTAGAGCAAGTTCTTAATATTATGGAAGAGGTCTAATGCAAGAACTATTAGAATCTCCAATCAATCACAAGACAGACTTAGATGATTCAAATCAGTTTGCCCATTATGCCGATGCTGCCAAAGTAACAGAGGGGTATATTATGGGAACTCCTGTAATAGCCCTATGCGGTAAGGTATTTGTACCTCACAGAGACCCTTTAAAACTAAGGGTTTGTCCAGAGTGTAAAGATATTTTAGATGCACTATTTGTTGATTCTGAATAATACCCCCTAATTTTTTTCGCTATACTGATATCTCCAATCCCTACAAATCAGAATCGGTATTTTCATGTCTCTTTTTTCTTTTGAACTTAATAAAGAATTTGTCAACAGTTACAAAGATAAGGAGTCACCATTTGGTTTTAAAGATGCTGGTGGAAACTCCGTAGGAGAGATTACATTCCTACGTACCTATTCACGCAAGAAGGAGGACGGCACTAAGGAAACTTGGGCTGAAGTCTGTGAGCGTGTAACTAACGGAACTTACTCTCTACAAAAAGATTACGCAAAGCAACAGCGTTTGCCGTGGTCAGATGCCAAGGCTGCTGCTTCTGCTAAAGAGTTCTTTGACCGTTTGTTTGACCTCAAGTGGTCTCCACCTGGTCGTGGCTTATCTCAGATGGGTACCGACCTTGTAAATCGTCAGAAGAACTCTGCTTCACTACAGAACTGTGCTTTTGTTTCTACTTTGGAAATGACCAAGCAGAACCCAGGTAAGCCATTTGCATTCCTAATGGAAGCATCTATGCTAGGTGTCGGTGTTGGCTTTGATGACAAGGGTGCTGACAAGAACTTTGAGATTTACTCAACTGGTGATGTTCAGAATTACCTAGTACCTGACACTCGTGAGGGTTGGCAGGAATCTACAGTTGCTCTAATCAACTCACACCTAAAGCCAGACCAGCCGACTTGGGAGTTTGATTACAGCGAGATTCGTCCATATGGTGCTCCTATTGCTACTTTTGGTGGCACTGCTTCAGGTCCTAAACCACTGGTTGATTTGCACAACGCTATTCGTAAAATCTTCACTGGTCGTGCTGGTGAACTACTTACTACTGTTGATATCGCTGACATTGGTAACTTGATTGGTCGCTGTGTTGTGTCTGGAAACGTTCGTCGCTCTGCCGAACTTTTGATTGGTCGCATTGACGACGACAACTTCTTGAACCTAAAGAACGCAGAGGCTTTCCCTGCTCGCAACTCTTATGATGAAGAAGCACCAGGCTGGGGTTGGATGTCAAATAACTCAGTCATGGTAAACGTCGGAACTGACTTCTCAAAGATTATTGACGGTATTGTCCGTAATGGTGAGCCAGGTGTTATCTGGGAAGACATTTCTAAGGCTTATGGTCGTCTTGCTGACCCTATCAATAACAAGGACTGGCGTATTGCTGGATACAACCCTTGTGCAGAGCAGTCGCTTGAGTCATACGAAATGTGTACTCTTGTTGAGACTTATCTAAACCGTCACACAGATGTAGAAGACTTCAAGAGAACTTTGAAGTTTGCCTACTTGTATGCCAAGACTGTGACACTACTCCCAACACACTGGGAAGAGACCAACGCAATTATGCAACGCAACAGAAGAATTGGTACATCTATTTCTGGTATTGCTAACTTCGCTGACAACAAGGGTCTGCCTGTTTTGCGTCAATGGATGGATGAAGGTTATGCGGTAGTAAAAAAGTATGACTCTGTATATTCTGAATGGCTAGGTGTTCGTGAGTCAATCAAGACCACAACCGTCAAGCCATCAGGTACTGTATCTATCTTGGCTGGAGAATCTCCTGGTGCTCACTGGTCTCCAGGTGGTGAGTACTTTATGCGTGCAATTCGTTTTGGAAACGATGACCCGCAGTTGGCTCTATTCAAGATGGCTAACTACACGGTTGAGCCAGCGTCAGAAAATCCAGAGCACACTTCTGTTGTTTACTTCCCAATCAAGGCACAGGCGAAGCGTGCTGAGAAAGATGTAAGCATCTACGAGAAGATGAACTTGGCTGCTACTGCCCAGCGTTACTGGTCAGACAACTCTGTGTCTGTAACTATCTCTTTCAATCCTGAAACTGAGGCTGGAGATATCGAAAAGGTTCTACACATGTACGACGGAAGTTTGAAGACTGTATCGTTCTTGCCGTCTGGAAACTTTACCTATAAGCAAATGCCGTACACACAAATTACCAAAGAAGAGTATGAAGATGCTCAGGGTAAGTTGTTCCCTATCGACTTTGCTGGTATCTACGCTGGTCTAGGTCTTGATGCAATCGGTGAAAAATATTGCACTACAGACGCATGTGAAATCAAGTTGATTGTGGAGAACCAGAAGTAATGGTAATCGTATACAGCAATCCAAACTGCCAAGCATGTGAGCAGACTAAAAGATTTCTGACTCTAAAAGAAATTCCATTTGAAGCAAAAATGATTCAAGATAGTCCAGAAGTATTTTCTCTCATTGAAGAAAAAGGCTATGCTTCAGCACCTGTAGTCGTTGCTGGTGAAGATAGTTGGTCTGGGTTCCGTTTAGACAAATTGAATTCGTTGATTGGTGAATAATGCCTACGTATGAATATGTATGTGAAAAGTGCAACTCCTCTCATAAAGAAATACGCAGTATGAACGAGGAAGAAAAGAAACTAACTTGTGCTGCTGATGGTTGTGGTGGTAATCTAAGTAGAGTATTCAATGCTCCTCCTATTCAATTTAAAGGTACAGGCTTTAATTCAAGTAGGGCGTAACTAAAGAAAGAGATTTATGTCAGATATTGACTTGTCCCAGCACGTTCTACCGTTTTTATCTTTAGAAAAAGGGATGCCAATATGTTCTGAAATAGACCCTGAGTTATTCTTTCCTCAGGATGTCGAGGGAAACATAAACGCTAGTTACTACAACGAAAGAGGAGCAAAAGAAGTTTGCTCTACTTGCGTTTATAAAGTTGATTGCTTAATCTTTGCCTTCAAGAACAACGAGCAAGGTATTTGGGGTGGAACTACCGATGGTCAAAGAAAAGAAATCAGACGCCGAATAAAAATTACTGGCGAATCTATTGAGGAAATAGCCTCTAAGCAGAAGTAGTAAAATAGAAGTAGACCTTGGGAGAGGGGTGAATTACCCACATCTATCCTAGGGAGAAAACCTTGAAAACTGCATTAACCATCTTCAAGAGAACTATTGCTCTTGTAATCCTAAAAGTCAGTGCTGTTCTTGCTGCTGGTTCTATCGGTGGCGTTGAACTATGGCAATCATCTTTAATTGCTGCCTTTGTTGGCGTAATGGAAGTGGCTGAGTCTTTGGCTCGTGCTTATGTTGTAGACGGAAAACTTGACAACGACGAAATCAACGTTGCGTTTGCTAGTTCAGCAGAGGCTGCTTTGGCTGAAACAAAGAAGAGCAAGTCTGCCGAATAATCTGCTAGTATTTACTTACAACCAGTCGCACGGTTGTAATGCCTATAACTAAATAGAAAACCCCCCGATTAGCGTCAGGGGGGTTTTCATTTTTTGGCTACTAAGCCTTTTTAATTTTTGTTCTAGCCACTCCGTAATATAGAGGGTTTGAAGAACTTAGACCCATTGCCTTGGCAATCTTGGTCAGAGAGATTCCGTTGTCTTCGTACTCTCGGCGTAGTGCTTCGTGATATTCATCTACTCCATGTAGTTTTGCTTGTTTGATTCTTTCAACCGCTAGGGCAACATCAGTCTCAGTTGCACGACTGCGGTTACGCTTACTAGATGGTGTAATGTCAGAAGTTGTCACACGTCTGCGGACTCCAGCATAAGTAACTCCAACTGCCTGAGCAATTGCAATCAAAGAGCCACCCTTGTTGTAGTACTCAACAAGCAGTCTGGTGTATTCACGACTAGCGTCGTGCTGTGGTGATACTGTACTTCTAGAGCCATAAGCCTTTCGAGCCAATGGAAGAAGTTCTTTCAGTAGTGGAGCGTACTGCTCAACTAACTCGTCTTTCATATTTTCTCCTTTTGTCGTTGTGAAAAACATTTATACCTCATTATAAACACAGGTTCTATTAGATTGCAAATTAATACAATACTCCGATAGCGAACAGGGTATGATAGCATCTATAAGCAACTTATAAAATAGGAGTAGATATGGCAAAGAACAAGGGTGGTGCAAAGCCAGCACCAGAAGTAAAAAGTTCTGGCAGACAAAATGGCAAGGCTAGTAAGAAACGCCCTAAGATTTTTGACAAAGAAAAGCGTCGCTTAGTTGTAAAAAAAGACTAAGTGTGCTAACATATCTATACAACTAAATAGTGAAGCAACACCAAGGGGATGCCTGGTTTCGACTGGGAGACTTTAGTATGGTGAAGCACGCAGAGATGGCGGTCTCTCTTGAATCCGCTAAAACAATAAATGCTGAATCTCGTTCCGCATTCGCTCTTGCTGCGTAATCTTTAGTTAGGTTGCGTTCGCATTTGCCCCTAGAAAAGCAGTAGTTCTCGCTGGGCATCTAGGTTTTAAATAAAGAGAACAACTAGCAGTGCGGTAACGATTCAAACCGTAATTGAATCTGACTCGATGTCTGGCAGGTCAACCATCGGGAACACAAAGCAAACTGCCTAAGCGTGTAGAAGAACATATAAACCTTTCAGGACAGGGGTTCGACTCCCCTCATCTCCACGATGACCCCGTTAGGGGCATTGAGGTCTCGTACCTCACCCTAGTCGCAAGGCTAGGCGTTTAGAAACTGAGAGTAGGATTCCCCCTATTGCTTTGACATTAGGGTTCTTAGTTTCAGGACTGGTTAGCCCTTGGGCTAAAGTCAACTCTCGAAGTTGGTAGTGCAAATCTACACAGTCCACGCAACAACCAAATAATAGAGAAAGAAAAATAGATGAATAAAGATAAAGTACAAAAAGTATTACGCAAGACTGGAATTGTTTTAGGACTAATTCCACTACTAGCAATTAGCACAGTCTATGTTTTAGCAGGTTTCAATGTCAACTCTCACGCAGCAGTTAGTGATGCTGCGAGGGTTATGATGTTTGTTGCTTTTTATAGTTTGCCACTTTTGCCAATTGCTATTACTCTAGGTCTTTTTGATTTAGGTATTGCCATCTCTAAGAGAAAGACTAAATAAACTTTAGGACTGTGCTACTTGACTACCATGGATAAAGTAGCGAGAGGTGCTCCGTATGGAGTTTCCGAGGTGCGATTCCTCGCAGTCCACGCTTGTAGACAAAGGAGCGTAAAGCGGTCTACCCGTCCTAGGCAACGGAATCTCCAAGGACTGGCGTAGCCATAGGCTACGAGTCGATTCGGTAGGTAGTAGTCGGTAGTGCAAATCTACACAGTCCACAAATAATAGTTGACAAAAATAAAATAGTTTTGTATTATCTTTTTACTAGCAAGTTAAATTGCCAAAACGGTTAGGGCACTCCCTAGTTTTGTGAGGTAACAAAAAGTGCGACGATGTGAAGTTCAAGAATATTATTGAATGAATCAGACTCTATATCCAAGTAGTTGAAACAAACAGCGAGCCAACTCACAATTGGATTTGACAAGTTAGGAAATATGAAATACAATATTTCTAAGGCACTAGATAGTGCTGAAGAATTCTTGGCTGGATAGTCAAGGGAGAATTGTTTGGTCAGGCAAACATCGGGTTCAAGTCCCGACAATTCACAAACGGCTGAATTGCAAGTCAGTCGGAATATGGCTGAATCTCTGTGCCAACAGGGAGAAGGCACTGTCGGGTCTAATCAACCGAGTGGAAAACTCAACGGCAGGTACGCAGATAATCGCTAGAGAACCTGGTGGCTATGCGTTGGTGGTAAAACGAAATCCACCTATTCATACTAACCCCCTACGCTTCATTGTTGTAGGGGGTTTTTACTTACCTAAAAAATGTGCTATAAAGTAGTAGACAAATACCACACGAATAGGTATAATGGAATTATGGGTAAGAAAAAGAAAATAGATGTGCCTGAGTCAGTTAGACCTGATGCACAATGGGAAATAGTCACAGAGATGCAAATCAATGGGCGACACGTAAAGCAAGGAACTGAACTAAAGATTGCTGGTTGGTCTGGTCGCTACCGCTTTGTAAAGTATGTAAAAACTGAAAAAGGTAAGGAATGGGTGGACGTCTGGGGTGGCAACAATAAATTTGAGTGCTTTAGAAGTTGCAGACTTGAAATGGTAAAGACTGTCCATAGCAGGAATAAAACTGACCAACATATGGTTAAAGAATATAAAGCCAAGAAAAAGGTTTTAAAGGAACTAAAGCAGAAAGAAACAGACTCCAAATAAACTTGACTTCTATAAAGAAGTTTGCTAAGGTTGAAATATGAATGACGAAAAGACTACTGAGCCACAAGGCTTATCATTTACTCCAAAAGATATTAGAGAGGGTTATCGTAAAGATGGCTCTTTCTTTGCTATCTGCTCTGTGTGTAATGAACACATATCAAATATGGTTAGTGACTCGACTTGGATGCACGAACTAATAATCAACAGAACTTACCACTCCAACGGCGATATCCTTATGAATCAAAGTAAAAAGGTAGATTATTGCCCAACTCTAAAACTAAAAGAAGAGGAGGTGGTAATAGTGAGCAAACTAACTGACGCTTATAAATTAGTCATTAAAGACATCTATCAGGATATCGGTTATGTAGAGAACGCCAAGGAGACAGCAATGTCCGTACTTCTAGGTCGACTTAATGAACTGGAAACTGTGTGGTCTGAGACCGAAGAAACCTCTGCTGTATAAACTTAAACTTAAGGTTATAGGGCATTATCTGTACAAAAATGATACATTATTATATAACTCTCAGGAAAGGAGATTAAATGATTGAGCAAATCCTTATAGTGCTTTATTTGTGCTTATTGCCATTTGTGCTTATCCTCAACATCGCTGGAATTATTTGGGTGAAATACGGAATGCAGCCAACTGAAAAGCAAAACGCCAAGATAAAGAAGACCATCGATTGGGTTGAAGGTAATGCCCAAAAACAAGATTAACGCTGGAGACCCTTCTAGGCTATCTATGCTAAAGGTTGACAAGATATCCTTCCCTAAGGGGGGAGATTGTCCAACTATTACGGTGACTTTTGAGTATGAACCTGTATGCTGTAGAAATGAGCATGAAATGGTCGACGCCCTTATTGCCGTCAATTCTTTGATTACAAATAACAAAAAGGAAAGATAAATGAAAAAAAGAAATAAAATCGAAAAAGCAAAACTAATGGTTGTTAGAAAGCACTGGTTCCAGCAAGGAGAACTTGCAGAGCGTGAACGCCTAATCAAGAGGGTTGAATCCTTCTTTGAGTTGACTCAATGGTCTACTAAATATGAAGGCGGCGAAGAGAATCCTGAATGGGATAGAGGCTATCAGGCTGCTATGGCAATATTAAAGGGAGAGAGTAGTGAACGAGAAGATAACTAAGAAAGAGATTATTGCGTTTGCGTTGATTGTTGGTGCAATGATTGCTTCTTTGATTTATGGCTACTTCATGCTTAAATCGAATGAGGTCGACGTCCCTATGGAAGGACAAATGACAAAAGAGTGCATGAGAATTTGGAATGAGATGGGGGAAGCGTATGCAGAAAAACTTGGATGCTAAATTGAAGATTTACATTGCAGGTCCTATGACAGGGATAGAAGACTTCAACTTTCCACTATTTTTTGAGACCGAAGAGAAATTAAAGGAACTAGGATATGAGACGCTCAACCCAGCCAAGAATGATGGTGCTGATGTCAAAACTGCCACGCAAAATGCAATTTCCGCTAGTCTTTCTGGGGCTACTTGGTCTTCTTATATGCGGCGTGATTTATCTAATCTTTGTTTATCCGATGCTGTATGTGTACTGCCAAATTGGAAGAGCAGTAAAGGTGCTTCGCTCGAAGTTCAAGTCGCGGAAGCATTAGGGATGCCAATCTACACGCTCAAGGACGGAAAACTTATTCCAAGAGTGAGTGTGCTTGGTATTGCTGGCTGGGCTAGAAGTGGTAAAGATACTGTTGCTGATTACCTAGTAAGTAAGTATGGCTATGAGAAGGCATCTTTCGCTGCTCCTATGAAAGAAGCAATGTACAGACTGAATCCAAAAATTACCATAAACAATTCGGCGGTCGTAGATAAGAGAATTCCACCAACTCACTTCTCGACTAACAACCTTCGTGTTGGCGTCGACGTATATGGTTGGGAAGAGTTAAAAGAGCGTAGCCCAGACATTCGTGGATTGCTACAACGCTTTGGCACAGAAGTTGGTCGCCAGATGTTTGATGAAGACTTCTGGGTCAACTATGCCTTGCATAACATTCCTGACGGTTCAAAAGTTGTTATCGCCGACGTCCGTTATCCTAATGAGGCTGATGCTATTCGTAAGTTGGGTGGCAAAGTAGTTAGAGTTGTTAGAGATGGTGTTGGGGCTGCGAATAGCCACACGTCTGAAACTGCTATGGATGATTACGAGTATGACTCTGTGATAACAAACAATCTAGACGTTCGTGAACTCTACAATCTGACAGACCTAATGATGGGCTACTTAAAGTTAACTGATGAAAATTGATTTTAGTAAGCCAGTATCTAAATCTGTTTGGGAGAGTTTAAACGAAGAAGGTAAGCAAGAATTTGCTCAAGTGGTGTTTGATTACTACAGAGCAAAAGGTTTCCCTGTCTATAACTTGACAGAAGAAGAGCGACGTAAAGAGTATGACAAACTCCTCGACTACTTTATGCGTGAAGGAGATAAAGTAATTGACGGCGACGTAATTCGTCAGACAATGCACGGACTTGCTTTAGCGTGGAGTTATATGCACCACTCGTGGGATGTAAAAGTTGGAGCGATGCGTACTCCGCTTGAAGTCTATTCTGACGACGTTCTTTTTATGAAAGCAATTCGTCGACGTATGGTGCGTGGAGACTTTATCTCGGACGCTGGTATTCGTAAAGCATTGAGAAGTTATTCTGGTACACAATCTGTTTCAAACTTTAGACCTACTGCTGCGGCTGCAATCTATCGTAAGTACGCTGGCGAAGACGCTGTTGTTTGGGATATGAGTTGTGGTTATGGTGGCAGACTTCTTGGTGCAATGATTGCTCGAAACGTTGCTACTTATATCGGAACTGACCCTGCAGCAGATACTATGCATGGGCTACTTGAGATGGCTACAGACTTTGCTATTGGCAGTAATACTTTTATTGAGTTGCGTATGCAAGGTAGCGAGATTACTTTCCTTGAGCCAGAATCAATTGACTTTGCTTTCACCTCTCCGCCTTACTTTGATACAGAGAAGTACTCTAATGAAAATACGCAAAGTTATGTGAAGTTTAATTCTGTTGAATCTTGGAATGAGGGATTCTTACGCTCTACAATCCGTAATGCTTATGTTGCTCTAAAGAAAGATAAGTATATGGTTCTGAACGTGGCTAATGTTAAATCGCATAAGAACCTAGTAGTCGACACAATAACTATCGCTACTGAAGAGGGTTTTGAGTATGTTGACAATTTGAAACTATCTTTATCTTCTATAACTAAAGGTGGCTACAAATATGAGCCAGTACTGGTCTTTAAAAAGGTCTAAGTTATAGTGTTATGATAGAACTATGAACCCACCGAGCAAAGTCAAGATAGGGACACAGGTCTTTGAGATAGTCCTGCGTACCAGAAATAATGACGGAATGCTTAATGACAGCACTATGGGTTACACGCTAGATACCGAGAACTTGATTGTTGTTGACAGTTCATTAAAGCCAACCAGACAAAAAACTGTAGTTTTGCACGAGATGCTTCACGCTTTGAGTATGGTGTTTGATACATCTGTTAAGCCAAAGAAGAGTGACGACTTTACTGTTTGGGAGCACTACTTTATTGGAATTTATGAAGAAGCACTGCTTCTACTACTTAGGGACAACCCAGACTTAGTGAAATATCTGCTGGAAGAAACCATTTAAAAAGTTGCACGAAAACGAAATTATGTGCTAGCATTTTTTTGTTCACGAAATTTTCCTTTCATTTTATTTCGTGAATGTCATTTCCTTCCTTTCTGTCGAAATGATGAAACCCCCTAGTCTAATTGCTCCAGACTGGGGGGTTTCTTTTATCCTTTTGGGAATAGTTATGCCTTTTTGGTAGGAACTACCTTCTTGACTGCTGACGCAACCTTAGATACAACAGACTTCTTAGGTGCTGCGTCAAGTACTGCAAACAGGTCACGCAAGTCCTCGATACCAGCGGTGATAAGGTTCTTCTTAACACCGTAAGTAACGTGTAGGTGGTTTCCAGTAGAGGCTGTACCTGTTGTTCCAACTAGACCAACAACTGTCTTTCCAGCCTCAACCTTGTCACCCTGCTTTAGAGTTGATGGAACTTGGAAGTGTGCGTAAAGAATAAAGTGACCGTCATAAGTAGACTGGATTAGGTAGTTACCCAAGACCTTAGTCTCGCCAACTTCCATAACTGTTCCTGAAGTAATTGCCTTAATCTTGAGACCGCCAGCAACTGACCAGTCAACGCCACGGTGTGGGTTAGTACGGTATGAAGCAAAGTTCTTGAATCCATCTCCACGCTTGTTCTTTGGGAATGGCTCAATGTAAACTACAGTTTTTTCTGACATAAATGTTTTTCCTTAGTTAGTTGATTAGTTTTCTTCTGTGATTGGTCCGCCAACGACCCACGCAGAACAAGTTCTAGATGCAGCACACTTGAAATCAAATGCTTCGCAGTATCCTAGTTCTGCTGTGTCAATAGCGTCCCATGCGTTTTGCTGACCAGAATCTCCAGCAGCAATGCCACCTTCAATACAGTCCAACATCTTTGGTGTGCGAATAAACATTACGCAATTTCCACACACGCTCTTCTTTGCTTCAACTGGAGAAACGTTCCAACGCTGTGCCTTCTCCTGCCAAAACTCTTGATTTGGTTCTTTAGGGTTTAGCGGTCCGTACCCTGCGTCTTCAATTGCCTTCTCTCTGTTAGCAAGGTTGATGGCAATATCCTGAGTTGCTGGTGGACAAGAGTTATCATCCAAAGCAAAAACCATAGACGCAAGTAGTGGGTTTAGAGTTGAAGCCTCGGTGTGACGTGGGTGAAGTTTAGGAAGTAGGTCATTGTCTTGAACGTACTTAGGATTGTTAGGTTTACCAGAGCGTACTAACTTAAGGAACGCATTAACACGAGCCATAGCCCAAGAGTTTCTGTTTTGGTCTGGACGGTGTGATGAAGAGAAAGCACCTGCTCCACGACGATAGACAGCCTTAAGTTTTGCTAGCGTAACCTTGCGACCATTCTTTGCCTTAGCGTTGTGGTCAGCGACCTTCTTCTCGAGAGCCTTAGTAATCTCTGCTGTAAAAGTTACACCCTTACCATCTGATGCAGAACCCTTTTTATTTTTGTCAGAACCTTTGATTTGGTCTTTCTTAGGTGCTGGTTTAGAACCTGCTGTAGCACTAATTGCTGACGCTTCGTTCTCTGGAACGCAGTTAGGAACCATCTTTCCGTTCTTTTCTTTCATACCAACTTGCTTGTAGCCATCCCAGCAAGGACTGTCGTTAGAGAACTCCAAGTCATCTTCTGGTATTTGAATTGGGTTAGACATAACTACGCCATCTGGAATAACAGCGAATCGACACTTACCATCTGGTTCAACTTCAAAGTCAATAACTGCACACTCAGAGCCACCTCTATATAGAACACAGTTAGAGCACTTTACGCCAATGGCAGCAACCTCGTTTGCTTGAGCAGACTCATAGCCAGCCCAAATGCCAGTCTCGTCTTCATTAAACTTTCCATACTTCTGAGCGAGTATGAGTAACGCATTAGCGAGGTCGCGTTCTTCGGGATTCAAATTAGTCATAGTTTTATTGTAAGACTTCTGCGAATTGCTGATTATTCGTCGTCTTTTTCACGACGGATAGGGAAGGTCAGAATCCAGATAAGTAGGGTGATTCCAATCAACTTACCTACAATGTCTCGTGCAGAGCCTTCTAGAAGCACCCAACCCAACGCTAGACCTAGTAGAGTCCACGCTTGGTCGAGTAAGTCTTTGAAGAGTTCCCCTAGGAACTTTGTTATTTTCTTCATTATTCTTTCTCTTTCTTGCTTGTTGAAGTGGTTTCGTCAATGTCTTTGATTTTGGTAGTCTGGCGGAAAGCAGCGTTGATTTCGTCTCGGCTAAGTTTTCCATCTTCTAGGAACGCTAGAGATAGAAGTTCAACAACCTTGGCAACTGCCATAATTCCACCCATAATCGCACTGAACCAGATTGGAATATCAACGCCGCTTACTGAGCCAGCAACAGAGCCAGCACCAATTACGCCTAGTGCAGATGCAACAAATGTGGCTACAACTCTTAGTATTACGTTTCCGAATAGTTTCATTATTTTCTCCTAAATGTTCGATTAGATGAACTGCTTGAAGAAGCAGTTGCTAGGGCTGCTGCCTGAGCAATCTGCCCAACAACAAGAGTGGTTACAACGAGGTTCTGAGCCTCTTTACGTTTCTTTGGCGAGATGTCAGCACCTAAGTTTCCAATAGCGTTCAAAACCGCTACTGCTGCTTGGGCTGCCTGTCCAACACCTGGGATGGCTGCTAGGGCTTCATCAACAACAATGTCGTCCTGCTGGGCTGCAAGTGCAAGTGCGTCAAGAGCCTGTTCGTACTCGGCAGAGCCTTCTTCGGCTGTCTCAAAGGCTACGAGGGCTGCCTCTACAAGTTGCTCTGCTTGTGCTTTGGTTAGTTCGGTAGGGTCTACTGCTTCTAGGTCGACGTCCATAAGGTTCTCAATAACGGCAGGAATCTCTGCTGAACCCTCTGGTTCAGGTTCTGGTTCTGGTTCTGGTTCAGGTTCAGGAGCAGGGGTGTTTAGGATTTCCTCGACGTCAGTAAGAGATATATTTGAAGCGTTTGTGGCAGATTGGAAAGATGTATCTAGTGTTTGTTGAGAGGATGAGAGGGCTTCCTCTCTCTGTAACTTAATTCCTAATGCTACAGATTCCGCTTCTTCAGACGTCTGTAAGTTTGCTTCTGCTTTGGTTAAGTTTTGAGAAGCGGTTGCTTCTTCTGATTGTGATTGAGTTAAGATGACTGACTTATTGGTTTTATCTAGTCCAGCACTGGCTTCAACGTTTATAGCATTAGTTAAGTTATTTTCAGCAACTCCCTTCGCTGTTCGCAAAGTTTCTTGCTGTGTAGTAGCCTCTTGATAAGTTATTTCATTAGCCTTAAGTTTTTGTTGTGATGAGAACAAATCTGCTTGGGCTGTTTCGTAGGCTGTCTGCTTCTGAGACTTATTACTTAGTGCTAAGTCATAAACGTTAATAATCCTATTTAGATTACTTTCCGCTTCGACTGTGTCTGCTTGTGCTATTTGTAGGTTTGAATAAATTGAATTCTCTGTCTCTGCTAATCCAATTAGGTGGTAATAAGCATCGGTGGTTCCTTGTGCTGCTGATTGCTGATTTGCTTGTGCAATCTGCCAGTCTTCTTCTGCTTGCTGGTTAGCAAGAACGGTTGCGTCATAGTAGACCCGTGCGTTATGTAATTCAGGAAGTAAGGCTGGGTTATTGGTAAGTTGTGCTGGCTGATTTTGTGAATACCAAGACGCTGGTGTTACTCCCCAATTGTTGTTTGATTGGTAGTAAAGGGTAGAGCAAGCACCTCCACCCCACTCATAGAACCAAGCGTCTAGAGCGTAAGTTCTACCTGCTTGTAGGTTTACTGGGTACCAACCACCTCCGCAGCCTTTTAGTCGCCAGTCATTAATAATGGTGGCTCCGTCTAAGGTTAAGTAAAAGCCATCGTCTGCTTGGTTCATTAGGTACGTAATGTTTTCGCTTGGTGTGAAGTAGCCTGTGTAATGAATTAGTACTCTGTCTCCGCCACAACCTAAAATATCTCCACCTCCCCAGTTAGCCTGAATATTGGTAAGTGTTGTGGTTTTACATAAGTTATAGGCTGTATCAGAGCGTTGAGGATTAGATGAGTTGATTTGGTTATAAACCTTAACGGTCAATCCTTGAACGGTTGCTTCTCCCCCCTCTGTTGGAATAAGAAGATTGTCGTAATTCCACTGAGCCTGATTGAGTTGGTTAGTTGCTTCTTGAAGATTAGTGCGTGTGATATTTACTGTGTCTTGAGCGTCTAGGTACTCTTGATAAACAATGTTGTAGTCATCAATTAGTGAGTTATAAGTTGCAATGTAGTCAGTGGTGCTTTGGTGTGCTTGGTCATAATTACTCTTTGCTAAATCTGAAACTGACTTTACTCTGTCGTAATTAGACTGTGCTTCTGCTTTATTAGTGCTGGCAGTATCTAGTTCCTGCTGTGCTTGGTCTAGTTCTTGCTGTACTATTTCTAGTTGCTGTGTCTGCTCTGCTGTTAGGAATCTTGCATTGTTGAGAGTGTTGAGTGCTTCGTTGGTGACTGCTATTTGATTCGTCAGTGATGCATCAGCAAGATTGTAGGCTTCTTGGGCTAAGTCCTTGTTCACTGTAGCCTCGTTTAGACGCGTCAATGATGCGTCATATGATTGCTGTGCTTCTTGGAGAATA
>Ga0214917_10001257_pt1 | contig 32826 bp, 21 predicted proteins | sample LL_1208_BB_MetaG_FD_177983 | JGI IMG/M metagenome (GOLD analysis project Ga0214917, IMG submission 177983) | Freshwater microbial communities from Lake Lanier, Atlanta, Georgia, United States - LL_1208_BB | ecosystem: Environmental > Aquatic > Freshwater > Lake | place: USA: Georgia | collected... | reverse complement strand
CGGCCCGCCTCAGGGCCGCTGCCACTGGCGAGCCTCATCCACGGCGTGCTCGAAGACTACGACCTCCCCGACCTCATCGACCTGGTCCGCCCCGACGCGGACTGAGGTGCGACGCTGGGGCTCTCGACGCGCTTGCTTGCGCTCGTCTGGTACTGTTAGCGGGCGTTTTCGGCGGCAATCTCGAACTGCATCTCATTGGGCATCTCGACCCGACGCGATGCATCGAGGATTTCAATCGACACGACGCGACCCGTCTGGTCGAGATCGAGAATGACACCGGGACGGGCTTCATCGCTCTCGACGACGGCTGCTGTCGCAAAGATCATCGACAGCGTGTCGGTGCCGGGGTCATACATCACTTTCATCGGGCACCCTCCAGTATTTCGAAACCTTGCTCGTTCGATAGACCGTCACGATGCGGGCCGGCGTCTGATCGACATCGATGACCACACGCAGCAGGTAGCCGTCTGTCAGGATCGAGTGCCATACTTCGCGTCCGGCCCGCACGACCATTCGTTGGCCCGGCGAGTCCAGAACCGCGTCAACATCCACGGCAGTGATGCCGCGGCGTCGTGCCTCCATTATGGCATGGTCGGTCCAAAGAAACGCTTCCATGATCTCCCACATCCTCGGCGTAGTCGGAGTGTGTACGGAAGTATAGTAGTTATGCCGATTTTGCCACGGGAAAATCCCCGTCGGTAAATCGCCCGGGGCCCGAGACATTCTTCTTGTGGCAGCCGGTTTTCGGGCGGTCGCAGGAGCGTCGCCGGGCTGCCCGTCCCCCAAAAGCATGGCCCATGCCGACGGAAGAACCCAGGCAGCCCTCTAGCATCCCACCCACCGCTGGCGACGACCGGTTCCACCGGCTCGTCAGCGGCCTGGGCGATGGCACGCTTTCCGACGCGGAGTTTCAGGAACTCTCCAGCCGGCTCGCCGATGACCCGCAGGCCCGGGCCGTCTGGTTCCTCCGTAATGACATCGACGTGGGGCTCGCCCGAATGGCCGCCGCAACAAGCGGCGAGAGGGCACCTGCTGCCCGATCCGCCGCTCCATCAATAGCCCCGCCCGCCGCCCGCCGTCGCAGCCGGCAGATCGCGGTCGCCCTCGCCGCGGCCGCGTGTCTCGTTGGGCTGGTCGCAATCGTCGGCCGGTGGATGCCGGGAGCTCGTGGCATTGTCCCGCAGCGGCCAGTTCCAGCGAGCGCGGCCGTGGTCGGGCCAGCCCCGCTCGACACCACCCAGCGCCACCATTTTCGACCGCCCCGCGCCGCCGTTTTCAACCGCCGTCAACACGCCCTGCAGCCCCCAGAGCAGGTCGGGATCGCGTGCGGCATCCGCCTCCACGCTGCTGCCGTCGGCGGTGACGATGCTCGCGGAGAGCAGGCTGTCGCAGCATGCGCCAAACAGACCGGACAGCCAACCGAGCCCGCCGCCGAGCGTCACGCCGGCGGCGCCCACGCCAGGGCACTGCCCGAGCACCGGCGCGAGGCCGTGCTTCCCCGCGGCCGCCGCCACGTCGCCACCGAGCACGCCCCCGTCGACCGCGACGATCCGCCGCGCGGGATCGACGGCGATCCGCCGCAGTGGCGCGAGGTCGATGACGAGGCCGCCGGAACTGCCCCAGGCCAGATGGCTGTGGCCGCCGGACCGGACCGCGAGCTCGAGGCCGTGCCGCCGCGCGAACTCCACCGCCCGCGGCACGTCGTCGGCGTGGCCGCACTGCACGATCACGGCCGGCTTCGTCTCGGTCCGCGGGTTCGTGTAGAAGACCCGCCGGTCGCGGTCGAAGGTTTCATCTCCCGGCACGACCAGCCGCCCCTGCAGCCGGCCGCGAAGCGCGTCGAGCGCAGCGGGGTCTATTCCGCCCTGCGCCGCCGCGATGCGGCCACCGACGCCCGTGGCGCCCGCGACACCTCCCGCGACGAGGGCGGCCTGACCGAAGAAGCGGCGGCGGGTGGGGGCCATGGCGTCAGAGGCGTTGGGGGCGGAGCGGGGGTGGCTGGCGGAGTGAATCCTGAGCCATGCGCGATCAACGACTGCCTGACGCCATGCCTGGCTTCTCGGTTGTTCTCCCGGCCTTCGACGCCAAACATTGCAGAAACGGACTGCTGTACCGATGCCCGCAGATCTGGTCGAGCAGCACCTTCCCTGACGTCGCCTCGATCTCCCGGTTGAGTTGGTCACGAACGCGGCGCATCTGCTCGACCGCGGCCTCCTGATGCGAGTGCTTGTCACTCATCGCCGACCACCTCCCGAGGGTTCCAGATTTCAAGAACCGGATCGCCCTGCTTCAAGTTTACCGCATTGAAGGCGTGAATCCGACGCAGGTTCACGATGTGTGTGAAGTTCCAACTGACGAGGACATCGAATCGGGCCGCCGTTGCCAGTGCGATGTGAAGCGCGTCGGCCCGCTCAATCTTCCCCACGGCCCCATCGTGAATGTATTCGGCGGCCGGTGTCTCGGCCTCGGCATCCAGCGCAAGCACCTCCACGAGCGACTCAGGGACGCGCTCCAGATGTGCCCGAACGGCTGCCGGGGCCTTTTTCTAGTTCGAGCAGCGTCACCTCGGAGATCACCATCGAAATAGTCCCCTGCGACCATGGGGGCGACCAGACGACGCGAATGCCCGATGAACTCGACGTCCTCGCAGCCGGCACAAACCGACGTATCGACGTAGATTCGCGGACGCATGGCTCGGCGATTCGATCAGTCGCGAAGGACGGGCACGGTACCGATCACCCGATCTCAGGATGCCGCATAGGCCGGCACGAATCGTTCTCCTCGCTGTTACCCGCCACTTCTTGCCGGCGCTGATCCCACCCGCGGCGTGCCCTCTTGCCCCCCCGCCTGCCGCTCTGGCTGCCGGGCGTGTTTCCCTTCGTCCGGCTCGCTGCGTTGGCGGCCGGTGTCTGCGTGTCTGCGTTTCCCTGTCCCGTTTCCCCCTTCCATGGAGATGCTCTGTCACGGTCGCTGCTTGCGTCGAAGTCCCGGCGGCAACTATATCTCACGCGACACGCGCGGCACCGCCGTGATCCGAGCGAGGAGGCCGCGCCACACCGGCTCGCCGACCGAAACGACCGGCCGCCTCACCGGGGCTCTGCCGGCCTTCCGTCCATCCTTCCTTCCATGCTGCATCACCTGCTCAACCACGCGCTCGAGATCGACCCGGCGAGGCCGATGGTCGAAAGCGATGGATCGTGGACCACGGCCGCGGAACTCGAGCGACTGGCGGCTCGGCTGGCTTCGGGCCTGGCGGCGTCAGGCCTCGAGGAGGGGGATCGCGTGGCGTTCCTCCTGCCGAACTGCCTCGAGGCGATCGTGTGCTACCTGGCGTGCTTTCGCATGAAGTTCGTCGTGGTGCCGCTGGATTACCAGTATCACCCGTTGCAGGTCGGATACGCGCTTGCGCACAGCGGGGCGTCGATCCTTTTCGCCGATCACGGACGCATCGCCGGCCTCGACGAGGCCGGAGCCTTGGGAGCGGTGTCGCGGGTCGTCGTCGTTCGCGGCGAAGCCGCGGATGGAAAGCGGCGGTCGTTCGAGTCGCTGCTCGGCGCCGAGCGGTCGCTGCCCTCCGATTCCCCCCATGATGACGACCCGGCCGTGATGATCTACACGTCCGGGACGACGTCCCGTCCGAAGGGCGTCGTCCTGTCGTACGGTGCCCTGTCCACCGGCGTCCGCAAGTATCTCTCGCGCGTCATCCTGACGCCGGATGACGTCGCGCTGATTGCGACGTCGATCTCCCGGCCGCTCGCGCTCCGCTGCCAGGTGTTGCCCACGCTCTGGGCTGGAGGGCGTGTCAGCCTGGTGCGACAGTTCACGGTCGACAGCTACGTCGATGCCCTGCGTCGGCCTCCGGCCAAGACGTTTCTCACGCTTACCCCCGCCGGCATGGCAGTTGCTGGCGAGTCCGGACTTCCAGGCGTGTGACCTCAGCCGCCTCCGCCTCTGCCTGGCGGGCGGTGACCGCGTTCCCATCAGGGTCCTCGAGGCTTTCGAGCGTCTCACCGGGGTGGCGGCGACCGAACAGTGCGGCTCGACCGAGACGGGGCCGTTCGCCATGAATCCGCCCTTCGGCCTGAAGAAACCGGGGTCGGTCGGGCCGCCCGTGCACGGGGTGCATGTCGCGGTGGTGAACGACCAAGGCGCGGACGTGCCGACCGGGACGGTCGGGGACATCCTGGTCAGCGGCCCCGGCATCATGGACGGCTACTGGAACGATTCGGCCATGACCCGGAAGACCCTCCAGCGGGGCTGGGTGCACACCGGGGATCTGGGGCGTTACGACGAAGACGGCTACCTCTGGTTCGTCGGACGGAGGAAGGACGTGATCGTCCGTCGTGGGAACAAGGTCGCGCCCCTCGAGGTGGAGGCGGCACTGTCGGAGCACCCTGCGGTGCGTGAATGCTGTGTCATCGGGGTTCCCGACGCCGAGTGCGGCGAGGCGCCGCACGCCTACGTCGTCCTCCAGACCGGGGCCACGGCCGCCCCGCAGGAACTGCGGGCCTTCGTCGGCGGTCGCCTCGCGGAGTTCATGGTGCCGGCCGAAGTGCACCCCATCTCCGAGATGCCCTACAAGGGGCCGGGCAAGATCGACCGCGAGCTGCTGCGCATGCGGGCCATCACCGCCGCCCTGATCGAACAGGTGCGCTTCTTCAAAAACGCGAGCAGCGAGTTCCTGCGCGACCTCATCCCCCGGCTCGACGAGCGGGAATTCGGTGCCGGCGACGTGATCGTTCACGAGGGAGACGTGGGGGACGAGATGTATTTCCTCACGAAAGGGCAGGTCGAAGTGCTGCGCGGCGATCCTCCGCAGCGGCTCGCGGTGCTGCGGGAGGGTTCGTTCTTCGGAGAACTGGCCATCCTCGGCGATGCCCCCAGGGCGGCCACGATCCGGGCCCTGAGCGACGTCGAGGTCTACGCGCTCGGTCGGGACGCCGTCCTCCAGCTCGCCCGGCTCCATGCGGATTTCAACCGGTATCTGCAGGACGCCGCCCTGCACTACGCGACCTCGCCGCAGGCGGCAGGCGACTGAGCGTGCCGCAGGGAGATCCTCAAGCCGTGGCTGCCGGACACGGTCCTCGCCCGGTCGCCGCTCGCAATGGTCGTAGGGATTGCTCCACTTCTCACCAAGGAACGGGATCTACCGCGGATTCGGGAAACCCGACTGCCGCCGCGATCCGCAGGTCGATCGACGACGGGCTGGGGCCGGTTCCGCAGGGCTGCGGGCCGCATGAGGCACGCTTCACAGAGGTCAGGGATGACCGGCATGCGGGTCGCATATCTGGCGGTACTCGTAGCCGTGGCGGTCGGCCTCCGGGCTGGAGCCACGGAGTTTCCGGCCGGCGACGGCGGCTTCAACGGCCAAAGACTCTATGTGAACGGGATCGTCGGCGGGTCGTTCGCCTCGCTGGCCAGCGGTGGCTTGAATACAGGTGGACCGGGGCCGACCCCCAACACCGGCGTGGCCACCGACGACCTGTTCACGGCCGGCGGAGCCCTGGGCGTGGCCCTCGACCGTGACAACGGGCAGTTGCGGCTCGAGGCGGAGGGCCGCGGGCGCGAGGCGTTTCTCGGGACGACGGGCAGCGTGTTCGACCCCTTCCAGTACGACGTCGAGGCGAGCGACGGCTGGAGCGTGACGGCCAATGCGTGGCGGGATTATTTCCTGGGCGAGCGGTGGGGCGCTTACGTCGGCGGCGGCCTCGGCGGAGGCGGCTACCGGCTGTTCGTCTCCGACGACGTGGCGACGGGCTCCAGCCACGTGGGCGGCTTCGCCTGGCAGGCCGGCGGCGGCGTGATCTGGGAGATGACCGACCGGATGACGCTCGACCTCGGGTATCGCTGGTTCGCGATCGACACGCTCTCCACGCCGCTGGCGCTGACCGATGGCACCTCGACGGGCAACTACACGAGCACGTTCGGGGCCAGCGAACTGTTGCTGACCGTGCGGGTTTACGAGCCCTTCCGGCGGCTCTGGCGGTAGGCCAGGCTCAGTCGATCAGGATCGGCTCGCGGCCCGACTGCCGGGCGAGCGACCCGTGGTGGGCGAGCAGGTGGTCAATCGCCCGCACGAAGGCGGGCACGTGCTCGTGGGAGAGCACCGTCTCGGACAGGTCGGCCGTCTTCAGCCGGTGGATCAGCCGGTCGCGGAAGGCAGTGTCGTCGATCAATCGCACGCCCAGGTCGAGAAACGCCTCCTCGGTCGTGGCCACCAGTTCGTCGAGGCCGACGCGGCGGAGCAGGTAGGCCGTCGAGAGGTTGTAGAACCGGTTGCCGGCCAGCGTGAGGATCGGCTGACGGAGCGTAAGCAGGTCGATTGCCGTGTTGTAGCCGCCGAAGGGGTGGCCGTCGAAGGCGAGGTGGGCTCCTTCGAGGGCCTCGAGATACCGCTCCTGCGGCAGGTCGGGAAACACCCGCGCCCGCTCGGGACCGAGGATCTCGTGGATCGCCCGCTGGAGCGGCAGGAAGCCGTTGCCCATCACCGCCCCGCCCGGGAAGAAGTGGAATACCACCGGCGCCGCGGCCCGCTCGGCGATGGTCTTCAGCCGCCGCAGGTGCTCGGCGTTGATCTTCTGCGCGCTCCACGTGCAGTTCACGATCACGGGTGCGTCCGGGATTGAGGGATGGGCGGGTTGGTAGTCGAGCGGCACGGGAGCCTGGCCACAGCCGGGGATGAGCACCAGCCGCTCGGAATAGTGCTCGAGCGCCCGCCCCGCCACTTCCGTGTCGCGGCCGCCGATCCAGTAGTCGATCTTCGCCCCGAAGGTGCTCACGGGATGCCCGTAGTTGGCCACCTGGATCGGGGCGATGCGCATGTTGGCCAGGAGGATGCTCTCCAGACTCATGCCGATGTCGGGGAAGTAGGCAAGGGCGAAGTCGTTGTTCTCGAATGCCGAGATGTCGTTCACGTCGCGGGTGGCGTCGTAGCGGCGGACCTCGGCGAAGAGCCGCGTGTCGAGGTCCCCGCGGTCGGGGCCGAGGTGCACGAGGAGGAGCTCGTGGTCCTTGGCCAGCGCCTCGAGGAACGGCTGCTGCGAGCGGTAGACGCTCTGCCGCGGAAACCACATCGCGGTGAAGACGGCGATCTTGCCCGGCGTGGGCGTGCTCGCGATCGGCTGGCGGCACAGCGGCGTGGCGGCCACCAGCCGGTTGATCCGCTGCTTGACGAGGGAGTCGTGCTCGTGGTCGATGGAGGTCGCGCCGAAGTAGCCGTGGTGGGCGAAGGCATTGATCCCCTCGAGCCGGTCGTCCTCGTAGCGGATGTGGGCCCGCAGGTTGGCGAGCGTCGTGTCGCTCGCGCAGCCGGTGCGGTAGCCCTCGAGGTAGTTGAAGTACCACCGTGTAGCCACCGCCGGGCTGGTCGCGAACAGGCCGCGGCGGTCGAGGGGCACGGTGGTGTGGGCGTTGGCCAGGGCCAGGAGCCTCGTGAAGTTGCCCTGCTGGCCGAGGATGATCCGCACCCAGGGGTCGGTGGTGCGAAATCCGCTCATCGCCACCGCGTTGGCGATCGTGGCATTCATGTCGATGAGCCGCAGCGCGTGGACATCGGAGAGCCGGAAGTCGGGCCGGCTCATCGCGTGGAGGAACAACTCCACGAACACGTCGAGGGCCTGTTCGGTCGACGCGTCGAGCCGGTAGTAGGTGACGGTGCGGAGGTGGTCGAGGACGGCCAGGAACCGCTCGGCGGCCTCGTCGTGCCGCCCCGCGTGGCAGGCCCGCTCGGCCGCCGCGGCGTTGAAGGCGAGCAGGGGGCTGGCGGCTGGCGATTGGAGGGGGGGCGTCATGTCTGCGGCCCAGTTCGTCCCGTCAAACGGGGTGGCCGGGGTTGCCCGTGCCATCTCGCCGACCGCTCGCTGCGGTTCTCCAGGCCTTCGCTCGCTCGATGGAAACCTCCCTTCGCCATCCTGGCTACGGTCGGTTTCCAACGCCGCTCGATTGGCACGGGCAACCCCGGCCGACTGTCAGCGATTCCAGTGGACTAACTCGCTGGACATTGTTCAGCGTACATTAAGGCGGCGAGTGATCCTCGCCATACCGCCTGTGCCGGTGAGGGAAGGTTTCCTCATTGGCGGAATCGACAGGGCCGACGATCGTGCTGGAGCCTGAGCGGTGCCACCGCCGGGTGGCCGAGCGATCCGGCTTCGTTTCTCCGAGCCCGTGGAGCAATCCGGATGCTGTGGCCCTTCGTTGCACGCCTGACCCGGTCCGCCCTCGAGCCCGCCCGCCGGAGCCGCCGTCCCGCCGGCCGTGACGGCCGAGGCCTTGGCGGTCGGGCCGCCGAGCGGCTCGAGACGCGGCGGATGCTCGCCGCCACCATCTCGCTCACGAGCGGCGTGCTGACGGTGGCGTTCGACGACGCGGCGAACGATGCGGTCTCGCTCTCGATCACGCCCACGGGCTTCCTGGCGACCGGGGCCAACGTCCCCTCCGGCACGGGCACGGTGAGCCAGCTGGTGGTGACCGACGCCGGCACCGTGAAGACGTCGAGCCTCACGCTTCTCCAGGCCGACCAGACGCTCACCGGCGGCCTCTCGATCGCTGCGAACGTGACGGCGGCGAGCATCGCCGACTCGGTGACCACCAACGGCGGGGCGATCAAGCTTGAAGCCCCGACCACGCTCGCCGCGATCACGCTCGCCTCCGGGAGTGGCAACCAGACCTTCTCAGGCGGCATCACGCTCGCGGGCGACATGGCGATCACGGCGACCGGCGGCGGCAACGTGGCCGTGAGCGGCGGCGTGACGACCGCCGCCGGCCAGACCCCGGGGCTGACGGTGAACGCCGGCACCGCGGGGGCGGTGACCTTCTCCGGCGTCGCCTCGACGATCGTCGGCAACGTGGCCGTGACCGCCCGCAACATCGTGATCTCAGCCGACCTGGTCTCGACGAGCGGTGACATCGTGCTCGTCGGCGATGCGGGATCGACGGTCGCGGGTGTATTCCAGGGCGTGTACGTGTTCGGCAGCGGCGTCGAGGTGAAGACGCTGGCCACCGGCCTCGTCGCCGGGGCGACCGGGGCGATCAGCGTGCGGGGCCGCGGCGGCGACGCCGTGGCGGCCGGGTCGGGAACCAACCCGGCCTTCGGCGTCTACCTTCAGCAAGGTGCCTCGATCTCGGCTGGTGGATCGGGCGACGTGAGTGTGACCGGCATCGGCGGCGTGTCGACGACCGACGGCTTCAACTCCGGCGTGCTCGTCAGCAACAGCAACGCGGCCAACGGCGTTTCCGAGATCATCACGGCCGGCGGCAGCATCACCGTCACGGGCACGGCCGGCGGCGCGGCGACAAACGCGGCCGACAACTACGGCGTCAGCGTCAACAACTTCGCCCGGATCGCCGCCGGCGGCAGCGGCAACGTGAGCGTCATCGGCACTGCCACAGGGACCGGCGGCTCAGGCAACTCCGGCGTGATCGTCACCAACTCCAACCTCGCCTCCCAGACCGCCCCGACCGCGGCGATCACCTCGGCAGGCGGCAACATCACGATCACCGGCACGGGAACGGCCGACGGCGCGGCCGTCGTGCTGCGGAACGCAGGCAAGGTGACCAGCGGCGGCTCGGGCAACGTCACGATCGTGGCCGACAGCGTGCGATTCGACACGGACGACTGGAAAGCGGCTCCCCCCGCGACCATCGGCAGCGTCACCGCCGGTGCGGCCGGCGACGCGACCGTCACGATCCGGCCACGCACGGCCGGCACGCTCATCGACCTCGGCGGGCCCGACTCGCTCGCGAACCCGCTCACGCTTGGCCTCAGCACCGAGGAGATCGACCGGATCAACGCCGGCACGCTGGCCGTCGGGTCCGCGAGTGCCGGCCGCGCGACCGTCTCGGTCGCCCTGGCTCCCGCGAATGCCTCGAACCTCGCCATCCGGTCTGCCGCAGGCGTCACGCTCCGCGCCGGCGTGACGACCACCGGGGGAACGATCACGATCGACGACGGTGCCGGCGGCGACACGGCCGTCGTGGTCGCGGCCGGCGTCACGCTCGACACCACGGCTGCCGGCAGCGTGGCGACCGGTGCGGCGGTCACGATCCGCGGCACGGTGACGAGCGACACGACGAATTATCTCACGATCACCGGCGGCACCACCGGCGACGTACTCGTCACGGGCACGATCGGCGCGGTCGGGGGAGGAGGAGATTTCTACAGCCTCTTGATCTCGGGCAACGACATCACGCTCGCCTCCATCGATGGCGTCGTCGCGCGCTCCGCGATCAACGCAGCCGACGGCACCGATGCGGGGTCGCTGACCCTCACCGGTCAGACCTACCGGATCACGGGCGGCGTCGATCTTTCGAGCGGCGCCGCGGCGAACCCGCTCCAACTCACGGGCGGTGCAGCCGGGGCCACGACGACCATCACCACCTCCGGTGGCCAGGTCGAGATCAGCGGGGCCCTCGACCTCAACGCCCGGAACCTCTCGATCGACATCACCGGGGCCGGTGCGGTCCCGGTCGGCGGCGACCTGCGCGTCAACCAGAGTATCAACGGCGCGGGCGCGTTCGCGATCGACGCCGGCTTCAGCGGCGTCGTCACGTTGTGCCAGCTCGGCGGAGACATCGGCGCCATCACGCCGCTGACCTCGTTCACGATCACCAACGCCAATCAGGCGTTCGTCGTCGGCAGCCTCTTCGCGGGCACCCTGACCGTGAGCGACACGTCCGACTTCGTCCAAGTCGCGGGTGTGCTCACGCTCACCGGTGGGCTCATCACCGCGGCGGAGCTCTACAACCTCCGGTTCCTCGGGGGCGACTCGGGAGCCAACTCGATCGCTGGCACGACCACCTTCCTGAACACCGGGACGCTCAGCTTCGGCGACCAGGGCCCCGGCGACGTGTTCACGTTCGTGGGCGGCGTGGTGGCCATCGCGCCGGCGGCCATCCAGCTCAGCGCCACGATCGCCGCGACGACCGGCGCGATCACGGTCGGCGATGCCGACACGCTCGTCACGGTGGTGGGTGCCGCCCGGATCGGCGGTGCTTCCACGGGAGCGATCACGCTGGGCGGCATCCAGCTCGATTCGGCCGCGCAGATCCTGCTCGGCACCGGCGTCGCCAACGTCATCCAGACAGGGGCGATCACCGGGATCGCCGGTGGCTTTGGTGAAAACGTCACGATCGCCACCACCGGCGCGGCGACCGTCACGGGTGCGATCGGCACTGGCATCGGCAACCTGACGATCACCAACTCGGGCGGGACCACGTTCCAGTCGACGGTGGCCGCCGATCTCGTGACCATCACCGACACCACCGGCACCGTCACGTTTGAGGGCGCACTCACCGCCGCCGGCCTCACCACGAACTCGAAGCCGTACGCCGTCGCGATGCTCGGCAGCGGCACGACGATCACGAGCGCCACGACCTTCGCGAACTCGGGCGGCGTGACGCTCGGCAACGGCGGCGACACGATCACGTTCGCCGGTGGCGTCACGAGCGTGGCCGGCCCGACGACGCTCGCCGGCACGGTTGTGACCACCGACGCCAGCTTCGGTGTCGTGACACTCGCCGCCGACGCCACGCTCACTGCGGGCGGCGACGTGACGTTCACCGGCCCTGTGGAAGGTGCTCACGGCTTGAATGTCGCCAACGCGGCCAACGTGACCTTCGGCAGCGACGTGGGCCAGGTGACGCCGCTGGCCGACCTGACGGTGACGGCTCCGACGGGGACGATCGATGCGTCCGAGAGGACGATCACCGCGGGCGGAGTGGCCTTCAACTCGGCGAATCAGATGGTGGGTTCGATCGAGACCACCGGCGGGGTCAGCGGCTCGGCGGGCTCGGGCAACCTCACGCTCAACGCCACGCGATTCCTGTTCGCCCTGCGCAACCTCACCGCCTCGCGCGACATCGCCACCGGAACCGGTGATGCCATCTTCGCGCCGACGGCCGACACGTTCCTGCAGCTGACGAGCCGCAACGGGTCGGTGACCTTTGGCGGCAACGTCACCGCGGCCGGGTTCGGCGGCGGGCTGGCCGTGAACGCGGCCGCCACCATCACCTTCAGTGGCGGGCTCAACGAGTGCGGCTCGACGTCGGTTCGGCTCGACGCCGGCGCCACCGGCGACATCCTGTTCCGCGGCGGGGTGCGGGATCTCGATACGCTGTCGATCTCCTCAGCCGCCAACGTCACAGCCGAGGCGGCGATCAGCGACGTGGGCGCGGTCGCCGTCAGCAGTGCCGGCACGGTGAGACTGGCCGACGTATCCTCGACGTTCGTCCAGGAGTACGCTGCCGCCACCGTGAAACTCGCCGGTGGCACCTACGCGACCGGTGGCGGCGAATTTTGGATTCGTGGCTCAGCCGAGATCGGCACGGGCGTGGCCGACGAAGTCGTCACGATCACGACCTCCGGCGGCACCGTGCAGATGACCGGTGGTGCCGAGGGAATCTACGCCGCCCGGCCGTCGATCGCGCCCAGCCTGATCGGCCCCGCCGCCATCGTCGGCTCCGGCACGAGCCTGACGATCGACGCGGGCCAGGGCACTGTCCTGCTCGGGGCTTTGAAGGGCTTCGGATCGGGCGGTCCGCTCGGTCGGCCGCTGGCCGACGTGACGCTCGCCGGCAGCCTGGTCGAGCTCCAGTCGCCGGACAACCTCGTGGCGGGCACGCTCTCGGCGGCCAGAGGACAGCTCGTCGGCAGCGGCACGGTGGGCAGTCTGGCGTTCGACCCGGCAGCGGGACTCAGCCTGTCGATCGGCGGCCTCACGCCCGTGACCGGCTATGGCCAGTTGACGGTGGACGCCACCGGCACGGTGGCTCTTGGATCGGCGGCCCTCATGGTGTCGGCATCCGTTCCGGTGCCCCTCGGCACGGTCCTGACGATCATCGACAACCAGGGTTCGGCGGCGGTGAGTGGCACCTTCGCCGGACTGCCCGAGGGAGCGACGGTGGTCCGAGGCGATGTTGTTTTCGAGGTTTCCTACGTGGGTGGCGACGGCAACGACGTCACGCTCGAGGCGATCGCCGGCGACGTCGTCGTTAGCGTGGTCGATGACCGGGTCGTGATCATGCTGGCGCCCACCGGCACGACGGTCACGAACCTCTCGACGCGGTACTTCCCCGGCTCAGGCCGGCTGGTGATCACGGTGGCGGCCGACCAGGCGCTCACCGGCGGCGGCACCGGCGTGACGGTGAACGACACCACCGACACGGTGACCGTGAACCTCGCCCAACTGCCGGGCTTTGCCGGCTTCGACGTGATCGGCTCCACGGCCACCGACCTGATCACGGTCGGTCCGGGCGGGATCAACCTCGCCGCCGTGGCCCGCGGGGCGGCGAGCCAGTCGGTGTCGATTACGACCGGAACGGGCGCGGGCGACACCGTCACGATCACGCAGCCCGTCTCCGTCAAGGGCAGCGGCAGCTTCAGCCTGGCCACGGCCGCCAGCGATTCCGCCGCCGGGATCCGCCTGGGTACGACGGTCAGGGCGCCCCGCGGGCCGCAGATCTATGTCGGGCCGGTCACGCTCGTCGGCCCCTCCACGCTCACGGCCGGAGGCATGTCGTTCAGCGGCGCGGTGGATGGCGCCCACAGGCTGACGGTGAGCACGGCCTCGGAGGTCGCCTTCCTCGCCAACGTCGGCACCAGGACGCCGCTGGCGGGCGTCACCATCCAGCGGGCGACCAGCGTCGAGGTGCTCCTCGGCTTCCGGCTCGACGGCACGGGGCTCGGGCCCCAGGCCAGCGGCCTGGTCGTCGGCCGCGGCGTGAACAGCGTGTCGTTCTCGGACCTGGGCACGCCGAGCGACCCGCCTGCCCGCTCGATCGTCGGGTTCGGCGGCAGCGGAATCCTGTTTCAAGGAGGCTCGACGGGCTCGACGATCCGCACCTTCGCCCTGATCGGCAACGGTCGGGGGATCACCTTCCAGCCCGGCAACTACGCGGGGACGGCGGTGCGAGCCAACACGATCGCGGCCAGTGGGCAGATCGGCGTGTCCCTCAACGCAGCCCGTGGGCTCTCGCTCGGCGGCGCGGCGGCCGGCGAGGGGAACGAGATCACCGCCGGGGCAGCCGCGCGGGCCTACGCCACGGGCGTCTTCGCCCAGGGCAACCTCGCGGGCACGCAGGTGACCGGCAACGCGATCGCGCTCAACAGTGGCACCGGCGTGATCCTGTCCGGGGCTCGCGGAATTCAGATCGGCGGCGGACCGGGCAACGCGATCACCACGAACGGCGGCTGGGGCCTCGTGGCCAGCGGGCTGTCCACGGGCTCCGTGGTGGCCGGCAACACCATCTCGGGGAACACGCTCGGCCAGGTGAACGTCCGCCGGGCCCGCGGCCTGCGAGTGGTCGGCTGACGCACAGACCGGTTCGGCACAGGGGGCCGAGGTACATCGAGGCGTCGAGCCCGTGCCTGCGGAGCGCACCCTGAGGTGCGATCGCGGCCGGGCCGACCCGGGTGGCGGCCTCGTGTCGCCGGAGCACGTCGGGAAACGGGTGCCGCGGCCGCCTTTCCCGCGGATCACCGGGGTCCGAGACGGGCGGCGGAATCGATTAGCATTGCGGGACGCCCGGCCGGTCGCCCGCGAACGGACGCCCGGAGCCGTGAAGGAGCACTTGATGATTTCGTTTCGGTTTGAGCATGTCTGCGTCGAGTCGTTCGGCCTGCATTTCCCCACCACACTCCTGTCTTCCGCGGAGATCGAGGAACGGATCGCGCCGGCCTACCAGCGGCTGAGAATCCCGACCGGCACGCTCGAACGGGTCAGCGGCGTCAGCACCCGGGGCATGTGGCCCACCGACGTCACGCCGAGTTCGGTGGCCACCGTCGCCGCCCGCGAAGCCCTCGATCGCTCGGGGTTTCGCCCCGACCAGATCGGCGCCCTGATCAACTGCTCCGTCTCGCGGGATTTTTTCGAGCCGGCCACCGCCTGCCTCGTGCACCACAACCTCGGCATCCCCGAGGAATCGCTCGTGCTCGACATCACCAACGCCTGCATCGGGTTCAGCGACGGGATGATCATGCTGGCCCATTTGATCGAGGCCGGCACCGTGCAGGCGGGCATCATCTGCTCCGGCGAAAACATCTCGAAAGTGGTCCATACCACCTGCGAGCAACTGCTCCGCGATCATGGCATCACCCGCGAGAAGCTCCTGCAGATGCTCCCCACGCTCACGCTCGGCTGCGGCGCCGTTGCGGCGGTGCTCTGCCACGACAGCATCGCCACCAGCGGCCACCGCTTCGTCGGCGGCGTGGCCCGCTCGGCCTCGCAGCATCATCAGCTCTGCATCGGCAACGGCGACTTCAGCGTCGGCCAGGGCGAGGAGATCGCGCCGATCATGACCTCCGACGCGGCGCAGCTGATGATCGCGGCCGCGAAGCTCGGCGGCCGCGCCTTCCCCGACGTCACCCGATCGCTCGGCTGGTCGAAGGACCACGTCGATCACGTCTTCTGCCACCAGGTGGGCCGGCAGGTCAACGAGGCCTTCTACCGCGAGATGGGCCTCGACTTCGACAAGGATTTCGCGATCTACAGGCGCTACGGCAACATGGTCTCGGTGGCCCTGCCCGCGGCGCTCGCGATCGGCGTCGACGAGAAAGACATCCAGCCTCGGGAGAAGGTGCTGCTCACCGCGTTCGGCAGCGGGCTCAACACCCGCTTCCTCGGGTTTGAGTGGTAGTCGCCATGAGCGGACTCCCGCCCCCCGACCGCGCATCCCACCGGGCCGATCGCGATCCGCCCTCGTTCCCCTACGGGCCCTCGTATCCGTTTCGATCCAGATTCGCCACGGTCGGCCAGGGGGACGGCGGCAACGGCCCGCGCGGGCCGGGCCACCGGATGCACTTCATCGACGAGGGGCGAGGGCCCGTCGTCGTCTGCCTGCACGGCAATCCCACCTGGGGCTTTCTGTTCCGCAACCTGGTCGCGAGCCTGAGGCACCGCCACCGCGTGATCGTGCCCGACCATGTCGGCTGCGGGCTTTCCGCTCGGCCCGCCGACGTCCTCTTCCGCGCGGCCGACCGCATCGACCACCTGGAGGCGCTGTTCGACGAGCTGGGAATCCGCTCTTTTTCGCTCGTGATGCACGACTGGGGCGGCCCGATCGGCACCGGCCTCGCGGTGCGCCGCCCGGAAGACGTGGAGCGGCTCGTCTACTTCAATACCACGCTCGCCGAGATGGACCTGCTCCCCGGCATCATCCGCCGGGCGACCTCGCCCCTGATCGGCCGAATGCTCACGCAGCACACGATGCACTTCGTGAAGCTGCTCACGTCCCTCGGCGTCGTCCATTCCCTCCCGCGCGAAATCACGCAGGGCTACCACCGCCCCTACCAGACCCCCGCCGCCCGCCGGGCCATCTGGGGCTTCGTGCGCGACATCCCCTTCTCGCAATCCCACCCCACCGCCCCGCTCATGGCCGAGATGATCGCCGGGCTGCCGGCGCTCGCCGACAAGCCGGTCAAGATCATCTGGGGCATGCAGGATCCCTGCTTTCATCCGGGCATCCTGCGCCGCGCGGCCGCCCGGTTTCCACAGGCCGCTGTCGTGGAGATCAAGGATGCCTCGCATCTCGTGCTCGAGGACGCTCCCGATGAGTCGATCGCCGCGGTGGAGGCGTTTTTGCGGGAGGCTCCCCCGAGCCCTGCCCGCGAGCCAACCCCGCCAGCAAGCGGACTCCCTTCCCCGGCGAGCGGATGCTCCGCTCCAGTAAGTGGCGGCCTCTACGGCGCCCTGCAGACCGCGGCGGCGGCACTGCCGTGGGTGTCGGCGGTGACGAAAGTCTCGTTTCCGCGCGGGAGCGACCGGCCGCGGTACGACGCCATCGACTTCGCGGCGCTCGCAGCCCGCATCCAGGCGTACGAGCGCGGGCTCGCGGCCGCCGGCCTGCGGGCGGCCGAGCGGGTGATCATGCTCGTCACGCCGGGGGCCGACTTTCTCGCGCTCAGCTATGCCGTGATGGGCCGTGGGGCCGTGCCCGTCTTCATCGATCCGGGCATGGGCGTCGGGGCGGTGGTCGCCTGCATGAAGGAGGCCGAGCCCAGCGGCTTCATCGGCGTGCCCAAGGCCCACCTGCTGCGCCTCAAGGCTGCCGATCTCTTTCGCTCGCTGCGGTTTTCCGTCGTCGCAGGAAGGCTGCCCCTCTTCGGCGCAACGCGTCTGCGAAGCCTGCTCGTTTCCGCGGGCGCCGCGCTGCCGCCGGTTGCGCGACAGGCCGACGATCCGGCGCTCGTGGCCTTCACCTCCGGCGGCACCGGCCGCCCGAAGGGCGTGATCTTCACCAACCGCATGCTCTCCGAGCAGCTCGCGGTGTTTCGCAACCAGTTCGGCTTTCGCGGGGGCGAACAGGACCTGCCGCTCCTGCCCGTCTTCAGCCTCTTCACCTCGGCGCTCGGCGTGGGGAGCATCTTCCCGCCGCTCGACCCGGCCCGCCCGCTCGCGCTGGTGCCCCGACAGATCATTCGCGTGATGCGCGACCTCGGCAACCAGACGTCGTTCGGCTCCCCCACGCTCTGGACGAAGATCGCCGAATACTGCCGGCAGACGGGAACATCGCTGCCGCACGTACGGCGCGTCTTCATGGCAGGCGCGCCGGTCTCGGAGGCCACGCTCGAGCTGGTGAGGGCGGCCTGCCCGCAGGCGGAGAGCTTCACGCCCTACGGCGCCACGGAGGCGCTGCCGGTGACGATCGCGGCCGCCGCCGAATTGCGGCAGGATCCGCCCGTGCTCGCGGTGACCGGCGAGCAGGGCACGCCCGTCGGCCGCGCCATCGACGGTGTCTTGCTCCGCGTGGTCGAGCCGCCCGACGGCCCGACCACTGGCCCGCTGGTGGACTGCCCGGAGCGGGTGATCGGGGAGATCGTCGTCAGCGGCGAGACCGTGAGCCGCGAGTATCTCGCGCGTCCGGAGGCGACCGCCGCCAGCAAGATTCACGAAGGCGGCCGCCTGTGGCACCGCATGGGCGACATGGGGTACCTCGATGCCGACGGCCAGCTCTACTTCTGCGGCCGACGGGTCCACGTGGTGACCACGGCCGAACAGACGTTTCACAGCGTGCCGGTGGAAAACGTCTTCAACCGCCATCCGCAGGTGAGCCGCACCGCCTTGATCGGCGTGGCCGGCATGCCGGCGCTCGTCGTCGAGCCGCGGTCGCCCTCGCTCGACGCACCAGGGCGGCGCCGACTCGCGGACGAACTGCGGACGATCGGGGCCGCCGATCCGGTGACCGCGCCCATCCGGCGGATCTATTTCCATCCGTCGTTTCCGGTCGATGCCCGGCACAACGCCAAGATCTTCCGCGATCGACTCGCGGCCTGGGCCGCCACGCAGCATCTGACCGAGGTGCCGGCACCCGGGCCAGTGGCAGGAAGCCCAACCGACATGGGCCGGGCATGAAGACGCTCGTCACCGGCGGTGGCGGTTTCGTCGGCGGCGCGCTCTGCCGGCGGCTGCGCGATCTCGGCCACGAGGTGACGGCCGTCGGGCGACGGGCGAATGTGGCCCTCGACGCCGAGGGGATTCGCACGGCGATCCAGGATCTCGCCGAGCCGGATGCCGTGACCGGCTTGTCGCGGCTCTTCGCCGGCGTGGACTGCGTCTTTCATACCGCGGCGCACGTGAAGATGTGGGGTCCGCGCGAGGCCTTCGTCCGCGGCAACATCGGCGCGACGGAAAGCGTCATCGCGGCCTGTCGCGCGGCTGGCGTCCGGCGGCTCGTCTTCACAAGTTCGCCGAGCGTCGTCGCAGCCGACCACGATCTCCGCGGCATCGACGAATCCGCGCCCTACCCGACGCGCTACCGCGCGCTCTATCCCGAAACGAAGGCGGCCGCGGAACGGTCGGTGCTCGCCGCCCACGGCGATACGCTGCGCACGCTCGCCTTGCGGCCGCACCTCATCTTCGGCCCCGGCGACACCAATCTCGTGCCGACGATCCTCGCGCGGGCCCGCGCGGGCCGGCTCGTGCAGGTGGGCGACGGCACAAACCTCGTCGATCTGACGTTCATCGATGATTGCGTCGAGGCGCATGTGCTTGCGGCCACGGCGCTCGACGACCGTCCCGCCGCCGGCGGCCGGGCGTATTTTCTCAGCCAGGGCACGCCCGTGCCGCTCTGGGAATGGATCGGCCGCGTGCTCGCCCTTCACGATGCGCCGCCGGTCCGCCGGCGCATCTCGACCACGACCGCGCACCTGCTCGCGACCGTGGCCGAAACGGTCTGGAAGGCCGGCGGCTTGAGATCCGACCCGCCACTGACAAGGTTCCTCGCCGCCGAAATGGCGACCGATCACTGGTTCAACATCGACGCCTCCCGTCAGCAGCTCGGCTATTCACCCAGCTGCACCGTCTGGGAAGCGACCGACCGCGCCTTCGGCCACCACAAACGCTAGCCCGGCCAACGGCACATCCGCGACGATGCGTTCGCCTCGGCCAGCAAGCTCATCCTCGACACCAAGAGCCCCGCCCACGGTGCCGTGGCTGCCGTGTGGTCCGACGCGTCGGGCTCCTCGCGGACCGAGACGCATCCCACCCCCACGTCCCATCGCCACGAGCAGCTACGTCGTAGGCTCCGGGACGATCACCGCGTACCCCACCGCACCGAAGGCCGGATCGCTCCCCGAGAACTCGTAGGTCCGCAGGGCCATCCGGGCGGTCAGCGGTTTGTCGGTGATCTGGCCGGTGAGCGTGAGCAACGTCGGCACGCTCTGGCCCGTGAGCACGTTGAAGAGCACGTTGCCCTCGGGCGTGATCGAGCCAAGCTGCGTGAACGACTCTCCGAGCGTGCCTGCCGGGCCGCTGCCGGAGCCCCAGAAGCACCCGTTGCGGTCGTTGGTGATCGTGAAGCTGCCCACGCCCCCGGGGCCGAAGAGCTCATCCGTCGCCGTCCCCGGACTCCGGAGCGTCTGGTCCCAGGGCGAAATCGGCTCCCAACGAGCGACACGGTCCCTGCACGACCCAGGCAGCGGCACAGTGACCGGCGGGCACTCCCTGCTTGCTGCCGTTTGCTTTCTGGCGTAATCCCCGAACAGCACTCCCACACATCTCACCGGGATGCCGCCCCCCGGCCCCGGAGTCTCGCAATCCGGCTCGGCCCATCGACCGGCAGACCGCGCCCCGGAAGCGTGCCGCGACGCCGGTCCGCTCCATGTGCGATCAGCGTGTTGCCGCGTCTGCGCCCGGCTGCTGCACGGGAACCCGCACCCATTCGATCGTCTTCGACATCAACCCCGCCCCTGCCACCATCTCGAATCCGGCAGGAGTCATCTTGACGGTCATGGGAACGAACTCGCCCCGCTTCAAGGCGAACACCTCGCCACGCCAGATGCGGCTCGACGGATCGTATGTGATCCCTCGCAGCATCTCCGTATTGATCAGCGCCGGATTGGCGGCCTTGACGACCCCGCCGACATACTCGCCTTTGGCCTGAAAGATCCTGATGGCCACGTCCATGTCGGCTGGCTTCCAGTCACCCAGAATCGCATCGGCTGGGTCGGGATTCTGGAACGCGAGGGACGGCTGGCCATCTGCCGCCCGTCCCATGGACGAGGTCAGCGTCGCGAGCACGAGAGCGACGGCGATCGAGCGGAGGAGGTCCTGGCAACGGGCGCTCTTCATGACGTACTCCTTTTCCGTTTCTTTGATGCGCGGTCAACACGCCTGCGTTGAGGACCATACGCCATCGATCGTCACGAAGGCTAGCCCGGCCAAGGGCACGTCCGCAGCCATTCCTGGGCAGGTGGGCGATTCGTGAGCACCATGCTCGCGTCGCGGGCATGCCCGCCGGGTGTCGTGGCTCGGATGTGGTGAAGGCCGGACGTCGAGCAGCAGCTCGGCTCCGGCCTGGCACTGCCGCGACCGGTCGTGATGGTTTCACGGCCGTCCATCGTTCGCCGTGAGGAGGGCCCCGGCGGGGTAGCGGGGTGTCAACGCAGCATTCGAGGCAGCGCAGCCGGGGTGGCAGGCGGACGTGCAATCCCGGATACGACCGGTGAATCCGAGCCTTGCCCTCGCGACGATACAAGCCTGGATGCGTTTCGCGACAACCGCTGACCGAGGTTCGCCGTACGCTCGACGGCGTTCCGGAATCGGAGGAGTTCGACGTCATGGAGCGTGGTGACCCGCTCGGTGCCGAATCGCGTGCGGACCTCCACGAGCGAGCCGTCGGCTGCCAACGGTGTGACGACATACCGCGACCGGTTGCCCCGAAAGACGGCGGTGTCGAAGCCGGCGTCGCCGTTGATCCGGTCGTTGATGCCGAGCACGATGAGCCGATCATTGCCCTGCGCACCGTGAATCAGATTGTTCTGCCCCTGTCTGCCGCGAAGCGTGTTCGCGGTCGGCCCACCCCAGATGACCATGTCGGGAATCTGCTGGGCGATGCTGCGGCCCCGCGCATTCCACGTGATCTGCTGGAAGGCGTCGTCGGCACTGTTGCGAAAGATGTTGAACTGGGCGAAGCCGGCCGCGTCGTAGGCGGGGCTCGTCGTGAGGTCGTTCTTGAGAAAGCCAAAGCACTTTCGCCAGCCCTTCGGAAGCTCCGCGGAGAGGAAATTGCGCCGCACGTCGGCCTGCTCGGTCGCGCCCGAGGTCTGCATGATGTAGAGACTTCCCCACGCGTCGCGGATGAAGTACCGCTCGATCGGCTTCCCGTCCGCATCCTTGGCGAGCCACGTGACGATCGCGTTCTTCGTGTTCGCGGAGTACTTGATGACGCCGGCAGGAGGAGTCGTCGTGAGGGCCGCGGCCTGGTAGCCGCTCTCGTACGGCTCGTCGTAGTCATCGGCGTCGAACGGCCAGTTGGCGCTCACGGTCTGGGCGACGAAGAGCCATGTGTAATCGTCCGACGTCGTGATGTACGTCTCCCCGGTCGCCGAATCAGGGCTGGTGAGCACGTCCTGTGAGTCGAACTGCACGTTGCGCGTCGTGTTTTTGATGTATCCCTTCGGCGGTTTGTAGTCGGCCCACGCATCCGCCGTCATGGGATTGGTGCCGCCGGACAGATAGACCTGCGTCGGGCCGGTGAAGTCTTTTCCCAGGTTCCCGAGGAAGGCGATTTCGAATGCCTGCGTCAGGGCGAGACGAGTCTCGAGTGCCTCCATCCGGAGCAGAGCCCGGCGGCGCCGACGGCCGGTGGTGATGCGGGCGGCGTGTCGCCCTGCCCCGAGGAAGCGGGTCAGCAGAGAGAGCATGGTCGATATCCTCGGGCCCCGGGGTCTGATGGAGCCGTCCGCAGCGCCGAGGGTAGCGCTCGACAGCCCGCCGTGGGTAGCATAATCCGTCAGCGGCCGTCTCGCAGGCCCGACCGTTCGACGTGCCGTCGGGGTTGCGGCCGAAGCGGGCGCGGGCCGCCATGGCCGGCGCGCATCCGTCGCTTTCGCACATACTGTCGGGATGCAGGAAACCGCCACAACCGCGATCGCGCGTCACGAGGCCTGGGTCGCGGGCGAGGTGCTCATCGACCGCATCCCGGACGGACGTGGCGGGCGCGTGCAGGTCGTGGGCGGCGGCAGTGCGAACACGGCCAAGGCACTCGCGCGACTGGGCGTCCGTACGTGCTTCATCGACGGGATCTCGACGGATGACCTCGGCACGGCGGCCCGCGCGGAGCTCGAAGCCTCGGGCGTCGATCTTGGTCGATCACGGGGCAGCGAGAAGCCGACGGCGATCGCGGAGGTCACGCTCGACGCCGCAGGCAACGCCCGCTACGTCTTCCGGCTGGACGGCACGGCGACGTTCGATTTCGCGGAGTCCTGGCTTCCCCACGGCGCACCGGCCGTGCTGCACGTCGGCACGCTCGCGACCATCGTCGCACCCGGCTGCCACGCACTCGAGCGCTGGGCGGCCGGGCTCGACGTCCCGGTCGTCTACGACCCCAACGTACGGCCCAGCGTTCTCGGCGACCGCGGTCGCTATCGGGAGATCGTCGCACGCTGGGTCGCGATCAGCGACGTCGTGAAACTCTCCGTGGAAGACCTGCGCTGGCTTCACCCCGAGTGCCACGACGTGTCCGGGGACGTCGGCGTGGCGCGGGCGATGCTCGCGCAGGGCCCGTCGCTCGTCGTCATCACGCGCGGGGAAGCGGGACTCGTGGGAATCTCGTCGGATCGCGTGATCGAGGTGCCGGCGGTCGCGACGGCCGTGGTCGATACCGTGGGAGCCGGGGATACGGCTGGCGCCGTCCTTCTCGAGGCGATCGTCGCCCATGGCCTTGCCGGCCTGTGCGGCGACCAGCTCGAGGAAACCCTCCGCCGCGCGGCGCTCGCGGCAGCCCTCACCTGTACCCGTGCCGGCGCGCAGCCGCCGTGGGCGGATGAGCTTCGCTCTGCGACAGTGTCACTCCCTCAACCGGCCTGATGGCACGTTGGCGCCTCGCCCCGCGCAGGACGCCCCCGAGGGTCGTCACGGCGGCAAGCGCGGGCCTGCCGTGCTGCGGTCCTTGAGCGTGACGCCGGTCGCGCCGATGCGCCGCGCCTCACCCAGCACCCACCAGAGTCGGGCGGCCGCCGCGCTCGCCGCGAGGCCGTGCGGATGGTCTCTCGTGCATGGGGTGCGTCCGCTGCGGTGGTCACTCACGCGGGCGTGGCTCCTCCCCGGAAGTCGGCGCCGCGTTGGCCTTGGCGTCACGCGCGCGGGCCGCTTCGCTGATCCGCTTCTTCGCTTCGGTGAGCCGCGCGGGCCATGCGAAGGTCGGGGCCGCCGACGGATCGTAGCCGGCCAGGTGACCGACGAGCCGCGTCGCCGGCTTCGTGTACCGGATCTCCGTGTCGCCGAAAACCTCGAGGCACAGGGCCGCGAGACCGGGGTCGTATTCGACGAGCTGCGAGCGAAGATGCACGTGGTTGTGGTCGTGGTCGTTCACGCGGTTGTTGTCGAACCACGACTGCACGCCCTCGGCGAAGTACTCGTGGTGGTTCGTGGCGGCGTACTTGCCCCGCCAGAGGCCGGCACGCATCGCGGTGTCGTAAGCCTTCCGGAGCCGCGCGTCGAAGGTCGGGTCGATGTTCACCATGCCACGCAGGTGGATGTGGTGTGCGAATTCGTGGATGAGGATGCACTCGCTCGCGTAGGGGTCGCCGGGATACCCGAGCAGGTTTTCCTCCCCGCAGGAACAGAGCGGATCGGTCGTGCTGCCGCCGAGCCCCCGCGCCCGGGCGTCCCAGAAATCCCGGCCCGAGAGGCCCGGAAACTCGGGCATCTCGCGTTCGCCCAGCCGCGAAAACTCGGGCTGGTCGGTCGTGAACTCGTTCCAGGCCAGCACGCACATGCGCGACCCGCTCCGGATCATCGCCTCGCGCACGTCGGGTCGGTTCGCCAGCATGAGCCTCACGAGGTGCGCCGCCTCCTCGAGGGCGAACGGGCTCACGCGCGCGGAGCCGACGATCGGGAAGCCGTCCGCCTCGACGCGCTGCGTGTAGAAGGACGGCACGCCGCCGACGCGGAAGGCCTGCACCGGCACCTCGCTCGTCACGAGGGTCTCGGTGACCGGGGCCCCGCCGACGATCGCGAAGCGATGCCCGATCGTGGTGCGGATGAACGTCTCACCACCCGAGGGCACGGTGCCCTGGGGCACCCGCTCCTCCTGCGACCTCATCCAGTAGATGTCGACCGGACCGGCCGTGCCGTTGATCACCTGCAGCGTGGGACGGGAGTCGTCATCGCCCGTGGCTCCATGGGTCGCCCCATGTGGCGACGCGCACGCGACGAGCAGCGCGCCGACAAGGAGACGCCGCAGGGGCATGGGGACGGGGCGTGTGGTGGATGCGCGAGGGACGGAGCCGCATGGCGCCATGGCGTGTGCATCGTGCTTGCGGTGGATTCGGACGCTCGACTATACCTCGATCGTGCATCCCGCAGGGACGCACACGCTTCGATGCCGCGGCTGCAGCGAACCCCGCGATCCGTCCCGGCGTCGGGCCGACTGCGGCATCGCTTTCGCGTTTCCGCAGGTCGGCTGGGCGAAGGGCGTGCCGCGTCAGTCGAGGGGGCGGGCCACGTGCGCGCTCCAGCCGAGTCCGGCGTATTCGCGATAGCCCTTCGTTCTCGACGATCCGAGCAGGTAGTTCCTGCCACCGCTGCGGAAGACACCCGACGTCGTCTCGCCGCGGCCGAGCCCCGCCGCCTTCGGCGGCAGCTCCAGGAGCGTTCCCACGGGGAAGGTTTCCTCGCAGGTGCTTTCGATGACCTCCCCCTTGGCGTTCGTGTAGAAGGCCGCACTTCCCGCGATGGAAGCACCCGACGAGTCGAGTGGCAGGCAGGTCGAGAGGATCTTCTTCGCCTCCGTGTCCCAGTCAAAGAGCGTGCCGAGGACGCCGAGCGAGTCGCCCTGCCGCGCGCCCTTGCGCCTCACGCCGCCCGAATAGATGAGCGAGCGATTCCGCGCCTTCTCGAGGCTCGACTTCTGGATGTCCTGCACCGCAAACTCGTCCGACCGTGCCGTGCGCATCCCGAGCTGGAACCAGGTCTGGTCCGACACGTTGATCTTCGCGAGCTCGTTCCGCAGTTCCGTCCGCGAGCAGGCCACGATGTTTCCCGAATCGTCTGCCAGCACGATGTTCCGGTACATCGTGTAGCTGCCGTTGATCACCTTGAGCCGGTCACTGGCCCGGTGGAAGCTGTCCGCCGAAGGCTGTTCCAGTGCGTTCCAGAAGTACTCGTCGGTGCTCCACCAGCGGATGTCGGCGGCACGCTCGAACAGGTTGCGATCGATGAGGTCGATCGCCTGCTTCGAGAAATTCTCGAGCGCCTTGAGATTGAGCTCCAGCTCCCCGAGGGCCATCTCCCGGAGCAGGTCCTCCATCCGCGAGGTCACGAAGTCGCCGGTGCGCGTGATGCGGTTGAAGATGGGCCCCAGCGAGCCTCCCCGCTTGCCGAGCTTGCTCGCGAACACGATGCCGTTGAGTGAGATGAGCTGGATCGACTCCTTGTCGTCCTGCACCCGCAGGTAGGTCTGCTTGTTGATGTCAGGGATGATCCTCGAATCCATCAGCTCGTCCGCGGTGATGCCGATGTCGTCCGGTGGCGCCGCCAGCTCGAAGAGGAAGGACTTCGGGACGACGACGTGGGAGCTCCAGCCCAGTCCCCGGTAGTCGAGGTAGCCGTCCGTGCGTGCGGAGAAGATCGCCGATTCCACGCCGGCGAAGACCATGTAGCGGACCGAACGCTCCCCGGCCCCGAGGTCGCGGCTCGTGCGCGGGATGACCCGGCTCATGTCGCCGGAGGCGAGCGTCGGATCGGTGGAGGCGATGATCGTGCCCGCGCTGTCGGTGAAGAGCGAGAACGAGCCCTCGATGCGACTGCCGTCCCCGGCCTTGGGCATGTACTCCTCCAGGATCAGGGCGGCCTCTCCCTGGAAGTCGAAGAACACCCCGAGCGCCCCCGTGGTGCGGCCCGTCTCGCTCGAGTGTTCGCGGACCGCGGTCGAGTAGACGAGCGACAGCTGGGTCTCGATCTGCGACGGGCCGAGATCCTGCGCGTGGTACTCGGTGCCGTTGCGCGTCTCCAGGGCCTTGGCGAACCACGGCTCGTCCGAGATGTCGAGGCCGAGCACCCGGTCTCGGGTCTCGGGATTGGCGTTTGCGATCACGTGTCCGTCTCCCGTCGCGAGCACGATGTCGCGATAGAGCGTGTAGGAGTGGCGGATGTCCTCGAGCCGGTCGCACGCCACTCGCATCGCGACGTCCAACTCCGCACAGGTGATCGCGAGTGCCGTCATCTGCTCGCGACAGGACTCCGACACCTTCGCCTCGGACGACCAGGCGTCGAGCCGCTCGCGGAAGGCGGCCAGCGCGCCCCCGCGCAGCAGGTCCGGGAAGGCGGCGAAGGCGGCGAGCATGGCCGGCGGAACCGGATCGGAGCCGGCGGCATCCGCACCGTTCCTGCCGCCGCGTCGGCCCCGAGGCGCGTCCGCACGTGCGGCGGCGAGGGCGCGGGCCTGATCCCGCCCGCGGTCGTAGATGGACAGGCAGGCGGAAAACGCGGTCTCGAGCGCCCACCAGCGGACATCGCACGTGCGCTCGAGAAGATTGCGATCCAGCGTGTTGATCTTGTTGTACGCCGTCGTCGCGAGGATCGAGCAGTGGAGCGCCTCCTTCGCCACGTAGTACTGGTCGAAGAGCTTCTTCGTGACCTCGAGCAGGTTGCCGGAGAACGTCTCCACGCGCTGCATCAGCTCGGTGATCTGTTCCTGTTCCGTGGCGTTCTCCGAGATTTCGACGGCCGTCGACTCGCCCTGGTTGCAGACCGGCAGCAGTCCGTTGAGTTCGCTGACGATGCGTTCGTAGAACTCCCGGTGCTCGAAGCGGATGGCGGGATCGAAGATGCTGAAACGCTTGTCTGCCTTGGCCGTCTTCATGGCGACTCCTCCTGGTGGACCATGAGGTCCTTGACCAGCCTGGGGACGGAGATGAGGGTCATGAGCCGGCTCTCGGACTTCATGACCCCGTCGATGTATTCCTCCCGCACGTGCGCGGGAGGTGGATGAAACTCGAGCTTCTCGCCGTCGAGGATACCCTGCGCCTCGTCGACGATGAGGACGATCGTCTCGCCGTGCGCCTCGAGGCCGAGTTCGCGCGCTTCGCGCGACAGCGACTCCTCGGTCTCGAGCACGTAGAACTTCCGGCTTTTCGGCGGTGCCGCGGCGGCATCGTCGTCGAGGAGGAAGCGGCGGACGTCCAGGGCCACCGCCGTCCTGCCCCGCAGGCTCACGAGTCCCGCCACCTTGGGGTCGTGCCCGGGTACGGGAAAAAGCCGCAACGGCTTGCTGATCTCCTGCACGAGCAGCACCGGAATCCCGAAGAGATGCTCGCCGACGAGAAACGAGGCGTATTCCATGGCGTCTCCTACCTCGGCCTCGGGCCGTGGGTCAGCAGGCGGTCGAGGCAGCGGATCACCTTCTCCTTGTCGAGCTTGATCTCGTAGGCGTCGAATCCGGCCTCGAGGCCCTTCTGGATGTTTTCCTCCCCCTCGATCGCCGTCAGGGCCATCACGGGGAGCCTCGTGAAGCGGGGGTCGGACTTGATCATCGCCACCAGCTGGTAGCCGTTGAGCACGGGCATCTCGATGTCGGAAATGACGACGTCGTAGGCGGTGGGATCTCGCGACAGTTCGTCGAAGGCCTGGCGGCCGTCCGCGACGGCGACGATCTTCTTGATGCCGTGTGACTGGAAGTACCGGGACACGAGCTGGCGGAAGAAGAGCTGATCCTCGGCGAGCAGGATCCGACAGTCCTGCGTGCTTTGTCGCAGCTCGGTCCGGTACCGGTCGGGATCCGACCGCTGCAGGAGCGAGTAGATGTCCAGCAGGTTGACGAGGCGGCCATCCCTGAAGAAGGTCCCCATGATGCCGCGTTCGTCCGCTTCCTTCGTGTTGATGTCGTCGCCGAGCACGATGGTCTCGACGATGCGGCCGGCCGCGATGGCCGTGGGATAGGCCACGCGCGAGGGGGTGAGGATGACGAACGACTTCTGTCGCTGGTCCAGCGGGCTCGCGTTGAGCTGCTTCTCCAGCCGCAGGAGCGGCACGCTGGCGTTGTGACGCTGGATGAACTCGCGGGAGCCGACGCGACGGATCTCGTCGGTCGTGCAGCGATCCACCTCCGAGAGCAGGTTCACCGGGATCGCGAAATACTCCTCTTCCGCGTTCGTGAACACGACGACCCGCTGCTCCACCTCCCGGATGGACGAGCGCCTCATGTGCGCGGTGAAGCTGCGGGTGCGGTCGGCGAAGTCGAGCCGCGCCGCCTCGACCATGCCGCCGATGTCGAGGATGAGCGATACGGTGCCGTCGCCGAGAATCGTGGAGCCGGCGAAGATGCGGCGACCCTTGAGGATCTCGGGGGGCCGCCGCACGACGATCTCCTCGGTGCCCACGATCCGGTCGACGAGGATCCCGAACCAGTTCTGCTTCGAGTGCAGGACGATGAAGATCTCCGCCGGCTCGCCCCGATCGGACGCCGTCCCCGGCTCCGGCCGGGAGTCCCGCCCGCCGCGGCCCGCGCGGCTGATCCCGAGGACGTCCTCCAGCTGCACGACCGGCACCACCTTGTCGCGCAGCTTGAAGACGTCGTGGCCCCGCACCTTCTCGATCCGCTCGGCGCGGTCGGCAGGAAGGACGCGGATGATCTCGTTGACGGCGAGCTGCGGAATGGCGAGCGTGTATCGGTCGATGCCGACGATGAGGCCGGAGATCACCGAGGAGTTCACCATCGCCTGGGTCAGTGGAATGCTGATGGACACGATCGTGCCCCGGCCGGGCCGGCTCGAGACCTCGACGGAGCAGCCGAGCTTCTCGAGATTCGTCTTGACGACGTCCATTCCCACCCCGCGCCCCGACAGGTCGCTGGGGACGTCCTTCGTGGAGAATCCCGGGTGGAAGATGAGGGCGATGACCTCCCTGGGGGAGAGCGCCGCGGCCTCCTTCTCGCTGAACAGGCCTCGCTCGACGGCCTTCGCCCGCACCCTCTCGGCGTCGATCCCACGCCCGTCGTCCTCGACCTCGATCATCACCTGACCGCTCTCGTGCAACGCACGCAGCACGATGGTGCCCATCACCTGCTTGCCCTTCTGCGAGCGCTCCTCGCTCGTCTCGAGCCCGTGGTCCACGGCGTTGCGCACGAGATGGGTGATCGGGTCGGCGAGACGCTCGATCACGGTGCGGTCCAGCTCCAGCTCGCCTCCCTCGATCACGATCTCGACCTTCTTGCCGAGGTGCTGCGACAGGTCGCGGACCGTGCGGCGATAGCGCTCGAACAGCGAGCCGACGTTCTGCATCCGGGTGCGAATCACGTGCTGATGCAGTCGCGTGATGCTGCGGGACAGGCCGTCGAAGGCCGGGTCGCCCTGGTGGCTGAAGATGAGCTGGTTGCGCCCGAGCACGACCTCCCCGATCAGTTCGAGGAGTTCGTCGAGGACCTCCACGCCGACCCGGATGGCCGATGGGGCGTTCGCGGGCTGTGGGGCCGCCGCGGTGGCACCCGAGATCGGCACGGGCGGAACTGGCGGCTCGACGATCCGGGCGGGCTGAGTCCCCGCGGCGGGAGTGGGTGACGTCACGACCGCGGCCGGAGCAGGCGGATCGGGTACGGGTGGCCGGAGGACGGTGGTGGGTGACGGAGCGGGCGGAGTGGACGGAGATGTGCTCCTGGTAGCCGTCGCTTCGAAGTTCTGGAGCCTGCCGAACAGGTCCCGTGTGTCCACGCGCTCGCCGAGGTCGTCCCGGCCGAGCATCCCCAACAACTGGTCCACCGACTCGAGGAGGATGTCCACGAGCGGCTTGTCGACCACGATCGTGCCGTCGCGGACCTTCGACAGGAGCGATTCGGCAACATGGGCCAGGGCACCCAGCTTCGCCAGCTTGAAGAAGCCCGCTGCCCCCTTCACCGTATGGATCGCGCGAAACAGCTCGTTCACCGTCTCCGCGTCGGCAGTGCCCTCGAGGGCAAGAAGCTTCTTCTCGGCGAGGTCGAGGTGCTCCCGACTTTCCGCGATGAACTCCTGGAGCAGGCTCTCGGCTTCGGCATCCATGGAGGCTTCGTTGCGGACGGCGCGGGTGGCCGGGTGGATCCGAGAAGAGGGCCGGGCTGGACGGGATCTCCCGCGTGAGCGCAGCGAGATCCCATCGAGTGAACCGGGGATGCGTCCGCCCGCTCCCGGCCTGAAGAGCGTAATTCGGCGTAAATCGGCTCGCAAACAGCCCACGATTCCAGCCCATCAGAGCCTTCGAGCGCCCACCGCCGCGGCCGGACGGGCCGTCTGGGCGAGACGCGCCGGGGGCGGCGACTGTTCCCGACACCGCGACTCTGCCGATAAGACGGCGTGTAGGGCGGACGATTGGCAGCGGATCGCTCCCCGATGACCCCAAGCCCGTGGCGAAACACCCGGCCGAGACTGCGTGGCGTGGTGGTGACACGCTCGCCGATCGTGCTCGTGATGCTGGGGTGCCTCGCGGCGTCCCCCGGACTCGCGTGGCGGCAGGCGTGTTCCCAGGAGCCACTTCCCGCGCCCGCACCGGTCCTCGACCCGAACCAGGCGGGCAATATCGATCGCGGGGCAGGCTCGCCCCTCGACGTGGACGCCGCGCCGTCGTCGGGAACCGTGCTCGACCCGAACCAGGTGGGCAACATCGATCGACGAGTGGAGCAGGCCCCGAACCGGCTCGATGGGGGCCAGGGCACGACTGACGCCCTCCCGCTCATCCGCCTGAGCGGCTTCTTCCAGCTGGACGACGGCCTCTTCAGCCAGCCCGCCGCCAGCCAGGCCCGGCTCGGCGATGCCTATGACGGCGTGAGTTTCCGCCGGGCCCGCCTGCAGGCGTTCGGGAAGCTCACGGAGTTCACGAACTACTCGATCATGTTCGACTTCGCCCAGGCCGGCCGCCCCAGCTTCATGGACGTCTGGGGCGAGCAGGAGCAGATTCCCTTCTTCGGCACGATCCGGATCGGGCAGTTTCGCCAGCCCGGGACGATGGAGAGCTGGACGAGCATCCGGCACTTCGAGTTTCTCGAGCGCAGTGTCGCCTTTCAGGCCGTCGAGCCGTTTCGTCGCGTCGGCATCATGGCCTACGCGATGACGGAGGATGAACGGACCCAGTGGGCCTACAGCGTCTATGCGACGGGGCTCACGTTCTGGAACGGTCAGGAAACGGTCTACAGCACCATCGGCGAGAATCGCAACGGTGCGCAGATTGGTGACGACGGCGGCGTGGGCTTCGCGTCCCGCATCACGCATCTCGTCTACTACGATCCGTTGGCCGAGAATCGCTACCTGCTGCATGTCGGCGCCGGCTATCGCTATGGCACCACGGGTGGTTCCCGGAATACCCATGGTGCCTACGCCAAGACCTACCGGTCGGCGATCATCCCGGAGTTCTACGTCGGTGATCCCACGGGGCTCGGCTTCTCCGGAGCCGGCACGCCGCTCGTCGCGGACACCGGCCGGATTCTCACGAATGATTTCAACGACGTGCACGTGGAACTCGCCGGCAGCCATGGCCGGGCCCACTTCCAGACCGAGGCGATGCTGACGACGGTCAACCAGTTCGGCGGACCGGCGATCATGCAGCCCGCGGCCTATTTCCAGTGCGGCTACATGCTGACCGGCGAGGCGATCGGCTATCTCAAGCAGGTAGGCGCGTTCGACTACACGGTGGTGCCCTACACGCCCTTCTTCGGCACCGGCCGCAAGGGCCGTGTGCGCGGCTGGGGCGCGTGGGAGGTGGCGGCCCGCTGGTCGTACGTCGATCTCTCGGGCGTGAACGTGCGTCCCGACAACCAGCTCTCGAACACCGTCGGGCCGCCCCCCTCGCCCAACGCCGCCACGGTGAATCAGACGACGGTCGGCGTGAACTGGTACTGGAATCGGTTCGCCAAGGTGCAGTTCAACTGGATTCGCAGCATGCCGAACTACGTCGGGTACGGGGCCGCACCGTTCGACATCTATGGAACCAGGTTTCAGGTCGAGTTCTGAGCCGCCGATCCTGGCGCGCGGCAGGAAGTCCTCGTGCTCAAATCAATGGCCACGCGTCGCGTCGGCGTCCGGCTGCGCGCCCTGAGCGTCGGTGCGGCGTTGTGCTCCGCCGCGTGGGCCGTGGCGACCGACGTCGATACGCCCGCGCGTGACGTCGCTCCGTAGGCCCGCGCCGCCAGCGCCGACGATGCGCCAGGGATAGAGCAGAAGCAGCGCGTCGGGGCGAGCCGACACCCGAGCATCCGCGCCTGGAAACGACACCGGCTTCGTGGCGGCCACCAAGGCCACCTGTCCGCCGGCCGAAAAGCCGAGCACCGCGACGCGGGCCGGATCGACGGCGAACTCGTCGGCCCGGCGCCGCACCTCCTGCACGCTCCGCTGCACGTCCTGCACCGGGGCCGCGTTGGGCTCGGGCATCA
>Ga0214917_10001256_pt1 | contig 32828 bp, 31 predicted proteins | sample LL_1208_BB_MetaG_FD_177983 | JGI IMG/M metagenome (GOLD analysis project Ga0214917, IMG submission 177983) | Freshwater microbial communities from Lake Lanier, Atlanta, Georgia, United States - LL_1208_BB | ecosystem: Environmental > Aquatic > Freshwater > Lake | place: USA: Georgia | collected... | reverse complement strand
GCTCAAGATGCAGTCAGCGCACTCATGGCGGCTGGCAAGTTGAACGCCTCGCCGATTTTGGACCATGTGGCCGCAGTGTCTGTGGGCATTGTGCAAGGCACTCCTTTGCTGGATTTGGAATACACCGAGGACTCTGCCTGCGACACCGACATGAATGTGGTCATGACGGGCGCTGGTCACTTTATTGAAGTTCAAGGCACAGCAGAAGGTGCAGCGTTCAGCCGTTCTCAAATGAATGATCTGCTTGGCTTGGCCGAGCAAGGTATTGCAGAGCTGGTGCGTTTGCAACAAGCGGCTTTAAAGCCCTGATCCTTTCCAAGGCTCCCAATGGACCGCGTGGTTTTGGCTTCAAACAACCCAGGCAAGCTGCTTGAGTTGCAAGAACTTTTGGCCTCCTTGGGTTTGCAATTGTTAAAGCAGGGAGACCTTGGTATTCCTGAAGCGGCTGAGCCCTTTAAAACCTTTGTGGAAAACGCTTTGGCCAAGGCGCGCCATGCAGCCCAACATAGCGGCCTGCCCGCCATAGCCGATGACGCTGGTATTTGCGTGGACGCCTTTGGCGGTTTGCCTGGGGTGGACACCGCTTACTACGCCACCCAATTTGGATATGCCAAGGGCGACGCCAACAATGTCCTTGCCTTGCTGGAGCAAATGCAGGGCATAGACAACCGGCGTGCCGCCATGGTAAGCACCTTGGTGGCCCTCAGAACACCCGATGATCCTGAACCTTTAATTGCTGTGGGACGTGTGGCGGGACAAATTGCCCGAGAGCCTGTGGGTTCCAATGGCTTTGGATTTGACCCCATCATGTGGCTGCCTGAATTTGGTCAAACCTTTGCGCAACTGTCCACAGAAGTCAAAAATGCCCACAGTCACCGGGGCCGGGCTGCACAGGCCATGGTGAGTTTGATGCGCGAACGGTGGTTGTGAACCGTCGTGAAAGCCCCACAAGACATTCAACACTATTTGCGCCCAGGCGCTTTACAACTGAGCAGCTTGCCGCCTTTGTCTTTGTACGTGCACCTGCCTTGGTGCCTTAAAAAGTGCCCATACTGCGACTTCAATTCGCATGAATGGCAAGCGTACAGTGCCTCGCCTCAAAATAAAGCACATAACCCACCACAACGCCCACCGCATCAAGAAGCACTGCCTGAGCAGCATTACATCAAAGCGCTCATTGCTGATTTGGAGTCTTCTATCGGGTTGATATGGGGCAGAACTGTGCACAGCATTTTTATTGGCGGGGGCACGCCCAGCTTGTTTGCACCCGAATCCATAGACCGCCTTTTAGGTGACTTGCGAGCACGTCTCAAAGTGGCACCCGACTGCGAAGTCACTTTAGAAGCCAACCCGGGCACATTTGAAACCCATAGATTCAAAGCCTTTCGTCAAGCTGGTGTCACGCGTTTATCTGTTGGGGTGCAAAGCTTTAACGATGTGCATTTGCAGGCTATAGGGCGTGTTCATGATGGTACCCAAGCTCTTGCCGCCATGGAGGAAGTTGCAACTTGTTTTGAAACCTTCAACCTTGATTTGATGTACGCCTTGCCCGGGCAGACCTTAGAGCAATTGCAACAAGACGTGCATCAAGCCCTGGCATTCAAGCCCCCCCACCTGTCCATTTACCACCTGACCTTAGAGCCCAATACCTACTTTGCCAAATACCCCCCGTTACTGCCTGATGACGATGCGGCTTACGACATGCTTGACGCCATCAGCCACCTCACGGCATTACAAGGCTTGGAGCGCTATGAAGTGTCGGCCTTCGCGCAAAAAGGCCATCAGGCGCGGCACAACCTCAACTACTGGCAATTTGGCGACTACTTGGGCCTTGGCGCAGGTGCGCACAGCAAAATCAGTTTTGCGCACCGTGTGGTGAGGCAAGTCAGGCTGCGCGATCCGCGGTTGTACATGCAATACGCGTCACAGGGCAGTGCCTTAGCGCAAGATGACGAAGTGGCCCGAGCCGATTTGCCGTTTGAATTTATGCTCAATGCACTCAGGCTCAAGCAAGGTTTTGCAATTCAAGACTTTACCGAGCGCACGGGGCTGGCCGTGACCGCCATTCAAAAGTCCTTGTTACAGGCCGAGGCCAAAGGTTGGATAGAGCGCGATTGGACTCATGTTTGGCCCACCACGCAAGGCTTTGACTTTTTAAGTGACTTGCAAGCCTTGTTTTTGCCAGACTAGGCCTCTACAGCTTCAGACAAGCTGAGCCATTTGCCGTCTCGGTAAAGCAGGGGAGATGCGTTGGCCTCAAAGTGACCTTCCAACACTTCGCCCACCATCAGGCAGTGTGTGCTTTCTTCAAATTGGCGCAGCAAACGGCACTCCAGGCTGATGACCGCACCTTGAAGCACCGGAACACCTGTAGAGCCTTGGCTCCAGACCGGGTTGATAAATCGATCGTCACCGATGATGTTTTTTTGACCCGAAAAAATTTGGGCCTGTTCAATATGGTCCATGCTCAGTGTGTTCACGCTGAACGACTGATTGGTGATGAACTGCTGATAGGAATAACTGTTGCGGTTTACTGCACATACAATGGAAGGGGGCTCAGCTCCCAGCGACATGAAGGCCGTGGCCGTTAGGCCTGAGCGGCTGGGTGCTGAACCGGTGGCAATGATGTTGACTGCTGCAGGATGCAGTCGCATCAGTTGCTTGAAGATTTGAGGGGTCATGCCGCAACCAAATCTTGAGGCATGGTCAAAGTTGGTGCTTCTACATTGGTTTGGTAGCCCAAGCCCAAGGCTTGGTTGACTCGTGGCATCACCTCATGAGCCATAAGCTCCATGGAGCGGCGGCCTAATGCGGGGTCGACCAAATCCATTCCGGCGTAAACAATTTCACCAAAGGGCCCCGCGTTTTCACGCAGCGCCAAAATTTGATCGACCACTTCATTGACCGTGCCGCTGATGACCAAATCATCCAGCAGTCGGTCAAGTGTGACGTGGCTGTCGTCTTCGTCTTGATGCTTCTTAAAAATCACGTGCCGCTTGGACATCATCATTTTGGTGAGCATTTGGCGGTAGTAATAGCGGTAAGGGCTCTGGGCATCTTCTCGGCCGTAGGTTTTGGCAGTGGCCGAATCGTCGCTTACAAAAATGGTACGGGCCACGCGCCAGTCTTGGGGCTGAGCGGTTTCGCCTACTTTGGCTTTGCCTTCGCAATAGTTGGCCCAGTGGCTGGGTAACCAATGTGCCATTAAAAAGTTGGCGGACATGGGGTGAAAGTCGCGCTGACCCATGGCAATCACCCCTTTAGAAAAGGGGGCTACCACCGTGCCCACAATTTCAGGTCGTGGATTTTGGAAGGGTTTCATCAATTGGCCGCGTCCGATTTCGGGCACGCTGGTAATGCGCGTCGACACCTTGAAACGGTTGTTCGGTAAATCAATGTCGTAAGGGGGATCGCGCTCCCAAATGGCCAAAATCACATCAATGGCTTCGGCAAACATTTGGTTGCGGTCTTGGTCCAAGATGCCCAAGGCTTCTGCGTCAGATGCCAAGGCGCCTGGGCTGATGCCCAGAATAAACCTTCCTTTGGCCAAATGGTCAAACATGGCGGCCTGCGAAGCAATCAAGGTAGGGTGTGAGTGCGACAAATTGCTGGTGCCGCTGGCCAGTTTGATTTGGCGGGTCTCCGGAATTAGGGTGGCCAAAAACAACAGGCTGTTGGTCACGTTTTCGGCCTTGTCGGTCAGGTGCTCGCCCACAAATGCATCGTAAAACCCCAACTGGTCGGCATAGATGATGGTTTGGCGATCTTCGTGCAGGGTTTCAGTGGTATCCCGATGCAGCGGGTGCAGGGGCATGGTGAAGTAGCCAAGGCGCATGTTGTCTTCCTGAAATGGTGAGCTGAGTCATTTTAGAGGTGATCAGCCGATTACTTAGGGACATCAGCCTAGGGATAACCACAGCAGATTCTGCTGCATATTTCATCAAAAATGCGTTTATCCACATTCTTGTCAATGTGTTGGGTCATGAAAGGCGATGAACATGCGATCTCTGTTTCAGTTGGGTGCACTGGTCTTGGTATGGTTGAGCACTCAGCTCGCTTGGGCCGACAGCTACCCCATAAGGCCCATCAGGGTCATAGTGCCTTATGCGGCGGGCGGTTTTTCAGACCAAGCCTCGCGCATCATTACTGATGCCATGTCGCGCGCCATGGGCCAGCCCATGGTCATTGACAACCGTGCGGGCGGCGGCGGGCGCATTGGCAGCGATGCGGTGACCAAAATGGCTCCAGATGGCTATAACCTGCTCATGACCACCAACGGTACCCACACCTACATGGCCGTCACTGAAAAAAACCTGTCTTACGACCCCATCAATGATTTCACCCCAATATCCCTCATTGGGACCTACGGCCTGCTGATGGTCATCAACCCCACGGTCCCGGCAAAAAACCTTAAGGAATTCATTGCCTTTGCCCAAAACAACCGCAGCAAGATCAATTACGCCTCTTCAGGCATGGGAAGCGGTTTGCACTTTGCGGGCGAATTGTTCAATGCCATGGCCAAAACCCAAATGATCCATGTTCCTTACAAAGGCTCAGGACCTGGAATGCAAGATGTGCTGGCCGGTGTTTGCCAAGTGATTTTTGATGGCGCCGCCAAAACTCAAATTGACGCTGGCAAGGTGAGGTTTTTGGGCACCACCAGCGCAGTGCGTGATCCACGCTTTCCTGATATGCCCACTCTGAGCGAATCGGGTTTAACCGGTTACGACCTGACCTACTGGGTGGGCTTGTTTGGACCCAAAGGCTTGCCTTTGGATGTGCAAGCGCGTTTGCAAGCTGCTGTGAAAACCACCTTGGCAGACCCTGAAGTTCAGCGCAAGCTCAATGGTCTTGGCATGACCTTGGTGGGCAGCACACCCGAACAAATGGTGAAAGAAATTCGTGTGGAAACCGAGAAGCTGCGTGCCATTGCCGCCCAAATACCTGGCGGAATTCAGCAGTAACGCTGTTTTGTAAGTTCAATCAGTTCTGAGGGTTAGACGCACAATGGTGGGTTTTCCATCAGTGCGCGGCCACTGGATGTGCGCACTGTTGCGCCGGGCCCAAAGGGTGGCCATGGCCAAACCTAAGCCCGTGCCCTGTTGTTCGTTTTGTTCGCGGTTGGACTGAGATAAAGCCCCAATTTGTTTGACAAATTCAGGTGGCAGGGCAGAGCCCATATTGGCCACTTCAATGGCGTACAGACCTATGCCTAGTGGTTTGCCAATCACGCCAACCGGCATGTTTTTAGTAGAAAACTTCACCGCATTGGATACCAGTTCCAAAATAACCCGCCTCAAGTCTTCGGTTTCAAACAATACGGTCCCTGAGCCCAATCGAATTTGAACCGGGTTTTCAGCAAGGCGTTTTTTAAAGTTTTCAGCGTCTTTGGGTGGCAAAGAGGCCAGCAACGCGGACCTGAACTCATCTTCCTGGAGGCGCTGGTTTAAGGCGTCTAGATCGGTGGTCATTTCCGTATTGACTTCGGAGCTGGGGTCTTCACCCATAGCCACCAGCTCGGACCAATCCATCATTCGAGTGATGGTGCGCGACAAGCGCGTGGCCGCTTCGTGAATGCCCACAAGCATTTCGTCTTGGCGTTCTTCGGAGTAGCGTTTTCTGCGGTGCACCAGCAACTGGCTGGTGCCCAAAATGGTGGTGAGCGGTGTGCGCAGTTCATGCGGCACGGTAGCCAAAATGGCGGTACGCAATTGGTTCAGCGATTGCTCGGTATCGGCTTGTTGTCTGGAGAGTTTTTTCTCTAAGCTGCGCACCGCCTTCATCAGCTCGACTGGGGTGAAAGGTTTGGTCAAGTAGTCGTCAGCGCCCATAGACATGGCCTGGCGCAGGCTTTCTTTGTCGGTGCGGGCTGTTAGCATCAAGATCGGCAGGGTGAAGAGTTCTTTTACTTCACGTGCTTTTTCCACAAAGGTATAGCCATCCAATACGGGCATGTGGATGTCGCACAGCACAAGATCAGGCCGCTGCTTCATGGCAATGTCTAGGCCCAGTTGGCCGTTTTCGGCCTCGGTTACCAAATAGCCATTGCTTTGAAGAATCTGGCAGGCCAGCTTGCGCATGCTGCGCGAATCTTCCACCACCAAAACATTGAGTGCCACTGGCCTTAATCCTCCGGATCAACAAAAATCCGACAGATGATACAGAAATTAACTATTTAAACTCTTTTCTTCAGCTAGTTTCTTTTGCCATTTCTTTTTCCACAAATCCCAAGAGCGGTAGTACTCCTGCCAAGCCACATTGGCCATGACCTCGTCATCGGCCATGTACATCACGTCTTGGCCGGCCATCATCATGGCCTGGAATTGCATTTTGGCGTTGTGATCCAGGTAAACAGTACGGCCCACTGCGGTTTGAATTTTTTCGCCCACCACCACCGAGCCGTGGCCACGCATCAGAACAGCGGGGTGTTTGCCCAGTTTCTCAGCCAAAGATTTACCTAGGACATTGTTACGTACCAGCAGGTCGGTGCCTTTTTGAGCGTCAGCAATGTCCCAGTTGGGAACACCCAAGCCAATAAAAGCGGCCATATGGAAGATGGGCTTGAGCTGGCAGGTGGTGCAGCTGAACGGAATAACTGAATGCGAATGGTTGTGCACGATGGAATTTACATCAGGGCGTGCTTTGTAAATTTCACCATGAATAAACCGCTCGTTGTAGCCCGGTGGTCCATTGGGCACCACGGGTACGCTGTCCAAATCAAACTCCATGATGTCGGATTCAGTGATCAGCTCTGGCGCAATGGCCCGCGACATAAAGTAGCGCTGGGGGTTGGTTTCGCTGCGCACGCTCACGTGTCCGTAAGCGTCAATCACGCCGTGCTCAACGCACACGCGTGAGGCAATCACCAAGTCTTCAATTATGCTCATAGAGGTACTTATTCAATTTTGATTTTTCCGGTGGCCACCACTTTGGCCCACTTGGGAACTTCTCGGTTCAGCAGTTGGGTCAGCCGATCTGGTTTGCCGCCCACCATCACCACACCTTGTTTGGCAAAAGCATCTTTAATTTCAGGCAGCTGCATGATGGCGTTGAGCTCAGCGTTGAACTTCTGCACGATGTCATCGGGCACACCCGCTGGCGCCATGACGCCGTACCAGGTTTCCACGATCAGGTTGGGGTAGCCCAGTTCGCGGATGGACGGAATTTGCGGAAACGCGCTGGAGCGCTCTTCACTCATCACGGCCAAAGGCCGCAGCTGGCCACTGTGAATGAAGGAGCTGGCTGTTTGCAAAGAGGCCAAGGTGGCTTGCACATGACCACCCGCCAAATCGGTCATGGCGCCGGCTGCGCCCTTGTAAGGCACGTGTTCCATACGCAAGCCGGTTTCTTGCAAAAACAACTCAGTGCCCAAGTGCTGCACGCCGCCGTTGCCCGGGCTTGCATAGTCCAGCTTGCCGGGCTGGAGCTTTAAAAGTTCCATAAATTCTTTAAGGTTTTGCGCGGGCACTTTGGGGTTAATCAGCAAGCACATGGCACTTGTGCCCAGCAACATCACCGGCGTGAAGCTTTTAATGGGGTCATAAGGCATTTTGCTGCGTGTGGCAGGCACAGTACCGTGCGATGTGGCGGTAAACAAAAACATATAACCGTTGGGCGGCGCTTTGGCCACGGCGTCTGAACCCAACACTCCAGCCACACCGGTGCGGTTTTCGGTGACAACACCTACACCCCATCGTTCAGAAAGTTTGGTGCCCAGCAAGCGCCCTAAAACATCCGCAGTGGTGCCGCTGGTAAAGGGCACCATGAAGGTGATGTTGCGGCTGGGGTAGGGTGTGTTTTGAGCCTGGGCCAGTGTCCCCAACAGGGCCAAAACACACACAAAAAAAACTTGAAGAAGTTTAGAAGCAGAGAAGGAGAGGTTCATATTGTCTGGGTTGTCAGGCATTGTTTTTCTCATGCCTAGAGTACCATAGCTACTGAGAATTCTGGCTCGATCTAGCCTTCTAAATGGAGACAAAACTTTGAAACTGACCCGTTTTAATCAGGGCCAAATTGGTCTGGTGGTAGATGACCGCATCATTGATGTGACGGCCTTGTTGGGCGTGGATGTGAATGAGTGGCCCCAAGTGGGGATGAACCGCGTGATCGCTCGTTTTGACAATCACCGAGCCGCTCTGGAGTCCGCTCAATCTCTGCCCGGCGTTCCTTTGTCTTCCGTTAAATTGCTCACGCCCGTACCAGGGGCCAGCAAGGTTATTGCTTACCCCATCAACTATCACGATCACGCTGCAGAGATGGACCGCACTGTCAAAGCCAATCAGCTGGGGTTTTTCCTTAAGCCTCCCTCATCTTTGTGCGGTGCAGGTGAGCCTATTGTGTTGCCTGCTATTGAGGGGCGACGAATTGACCACGAATGCGAATTGGGCATCATCATCGGCAAAGGTGGGCGCGATATTCCGCGCGAGCGTTGGCAAGAGCATGTGTTTGGTTACTCTTGCCTGATGGACATTGTGGTTCGCGGTAAAGAAGAGCGCGTGGCCCGTAAGGCCTACGACACCTTCTGCCCCGTGGGCCCCTGGATCATCACCGCCGACGAATTGGGAGACCCCACGCAATTGCAGGGCCGTTTGTGGGTCAATGACGAGCTGCGCCAAGACGCCAACACCCGCGACCTGATTGTGGACATTCCCGGCATGATTGAACTGGCCTCACACATCATGATGCTGGAGCCCGGTGACATCATTGCGGCGGGCACCCCAGCTGGGGTGGGTCCGATTCGACCTGGCGACAAAGTGCGCATTGAGTTTGAGCGCGTGGGCAGCATGACCATGGACGTGGTGCAGGGTACAGGCGGTAAAGCGTCCATATTTGCCCAAGCATGAACGCGCCCCAACCTCATGGCTTCCATGTGCCTGAAGTCAACGATCCTGTGGCCCTTGCCGCTTTCAAAGCACAGATTGCCCCCTTAAGTCTGATGCCGCTTTGGGAGCGCACCAACCGCTTGGTACCCGGCTCCGAATGCGTGCCTGCGGTGTGGCCCTATGCCCAAACACGTCCGCTGTTGGAACAGGCCTGCGGGCTGATCAGCAAAAAGCAGGCAGACCGGCGCGTGTTGGTCATGGAAAACCCCGCGTTGCGAGGCAGCTCGTACATCACCAACTCCTTATTTGCAGGCTTGCAGATTATTTTGCCCGGCGAAGTCGCCCACTCGCACCGCCATACGCCTAATGCTTTGCGTTTTGTAGTGGAAGGCGAGGGCGCTTATACGTCTGTGGATGGCATCAAGATTCAAATGCAGCCAGGTGACTTTGTCGTCACTCCAGCATGGGCTTGGCACGACCATGGCAATTTGGGTGATGGACCTGTGGTGTGGATGGACGGTCTCGACACACCCTTTGTGGGTCTGTTTGGTGCGCATTTCCGCGAAAACTATGTCAATGAGACCTACCCGGTGCATTGCTCTGCAGACGCCAGTGTGTCTACCTACGGTTTCAACTTGTTGCCTACACAGCACCAGCGTGCGGCTGCAGACGGTCAGCCTCCTTTGCTCGTGTATTCGTTTGAAAGAACCCGTCAAGCGCTGAGCCATTTGGCAGCCTTGCCGGAGCAAAGCCCTGATGCTGCTCAGGGCTACAAACTGCGTTATGCCAATCCCGCCACGGGCGGTTATCCCTTCACCACTATGGCCGCTTTTATGCAATGGCTGCCTACGGGTTTTAGGGGGCAGGCATATCGGTCTACCGACAACGCGATATTTAATGTGGCAGAGGGCTCATGCCGCGTCGAAGTGGGGGGACGAACCCATCACCTGACCGCACATGACGTGTTGGTGGTGCCGCCTTGGGAGTCCTACCGTTTCGAGGCCGATTCACATTGCATGTTGTTCAGCTTTACAGATCGCGCTGCTCAGGTGGCTTTGGGCTTTTGGCGCGAAGAGTACGTTGCCGTTTAAACACCTTACCAAGCCTTCATGTCTCAAGAAATCCTTCCCGAAGCGTTCTCCTCAGAATTCATCATCAACAATCCTGCTGGGCAAGACTTTCAGGTCAACCGCAGGGCCTTGGCTGACCCCAAGGTATTGGAAGCAGAAATGCGCCACATTTTTGATACCTGCTGGATTTATGTGGGCCACGCTTCTGAGGTGCGAGAGCCGGGCGACTTTCAAACCCGCTCGGTCTGTGGTCGTCCGTTTATTTTGTGCCGCGACAGCCAAAATCGCTTGCGGGTGTTTTTAAACGCATGCCGCCACCGTGCGGCCGTGGTGTGTCGTGAACGTGAAGGCAATGCCAAAAGCTATTTTTGTTTCTACCATGGATGGAGTTACAACCGCGACGGAGAGTTGGATGGTATTCCGGGTCGCGCCAGCTACCCCGACAGCTTTGATGCCAAAAAGCTGGGTTTGGCTGAACCGCCGCATGTAGGCGTTTACAAAGACTTTGTGTTTGTGTCCTTCAATCCCCAGGCACAACCCTTGGAAGACTATTTGGCAGGTGCCAAGGAATACATTGACCTTATTGTGGAGCAATCACCTAGTGGTCGTATGGAAGTGATTCGGGGCACGCAGGAATACGACATCCGTGCCAACTGGAAGCTTCTGGTGGAGAACAGTTTTGACGATTACCACCTCATGACCACCCACTCCACTTGGCTCAACTACATGAAGCGCTCGGGTGTGGAAATCAAAAAACCAGAGCGCGGCCATTTGATGCCCGCACATGGTGTGGGTAAGGCCTTGGGCAACGGACATGCGGTGATTGACAACGTCAACTTCCGTGGTCGACCTGTAGCCAAATGGATACCCCTTTATGGAGAAGAAGCCAAACCAGAAATAGAGCGCATACGGGCCGAGTTGGTCGATCGCTTGGGCGAAGCGCGCGCCACCCGAGTGGCCGATACCAATCGCAATTTGGTTGTGTTTCCCAACTTGGTGCTCAACGATGGTTCATCCATCACCATTCGCACCTTCCACCCCTTAGCCGCAGACCATATGCAAGTTCGGGCATGGGCCTTGGGGCCGGTGGAGGAAACTCCCAAGGCGCGCGCCATTCGGCTCGACAGCTTCTTGACCTTTTATGGCCCTGGTGGTTTTGCAACTCCGGATGATGTGGAGGCTTTGGAGTCTGTACAAAAAGGTTTGGCCACCTACCGTGAAGTGCCTTGGTCGGTGATGTCACGTGGCATGTCTAAAGTAGGGGAGCAACTCAATACCGATGAATTGCATTTGCGTGCCTTTTGGTTGCGTTGGCACGAATTGATGGCCCCTTCATTTGAGGAGTAATACATGCTCAATTTAGACAACATCCACCGCTCCGATGTGGAAGACTTTTTGTTCCAAGAGGCCGCCCTGTTGGATGCATGGCAGTTGGACGACTGGTTGGAGCTTTTGACCGAAAACGCCCAGTACATGGTGCCCTCCAACGACGAGCCCAACGGCAAGTCGGGTGAAACTTTGTTCATGATTTCCGACAACATTCAGCGTATCCGCGAACGTGTGGTACGTCTTAAAGACCCGCAGGCACATGCCGAGTTTCCCCGCTCGCGCACCCGCCGAGTCATCAGCAATGTGCGCATTACCGACTGGGTTTATGGCGATCAGCCCGCTGTGGGAGCCCAGGCCAATTTTGTGATTTACCGCCACCGCCGAGACCAAGACATTCGCACTTATGTCGGCAGTTACCAATATATTTTGGAAATTCGACCCGAAGGCCTGCGCATTGCCAGCCGCACCGTAGTGCTAGACGCTTTTGAATTGGGCCAAATGGGGCTACTGAGTTTCATTATTTAAAGTGCAGTCGAGTCAACCATAGAAACAGGTTTATGAGCATTACACGTCGACAACTGATGGGGGCCTCTTTGGTATCCTGCGCCTCTTTGGCTTCTTTGTCCATGCGCCCTGCGCTGGCCCAAAGCAAATTGCTCAAATTGGTGGTGCCACTAACTCCCGGCACCACGCCCGACACCATTGCCCGCGCCATTGGGCCCTTGTTAGCTGCGCGCTTGGACATGAACGTGGTGGTTGAAAACCGCGTGGGTGCCTCGGGCCTGATCGGTATGTCTTCAGTAGCCAAATCCAACGACCCTGCAACCCTCATGGTGGTGCCCGCCACCACCGTCACCCTGCCCTTGCTTTATAAAAATGTGGACTTTGATGTGCTGGGCAGCTTTAGCCCCATTACTCAAGCCACGTCCAGCTCATTTGTGTTGTGCGTGCATGCCAGTACCAACGTCAAAACCTTTGCCGAGTTTGTCAGTTGGGCCAAGGCGGGGCCTAAGCACATGTATGCAACACCTGGCAACGGCACCCACCACCATTTGATGATGGAACTCCTCAAGCAGATGGCGGGTTTTGATTTGGAGCACATTCCCTACAAAGGCTCTGCCCCCGCAGTCAACGACTTTGTGGGCGGCCAAGTGCCCGCCATGTTTTTGCCGATTCAAGTGGCTGTGCCTTGGGCTGCTCAAGGGCGTATCCGCATATTGGGAGGCAGCCTCAAAGAGCGTCATCCAGGTTTTCCAGACATTCCTTCCTTGCATGAGCTTGGGGTCAAGGATTATCAAGTGGACCCTTGGTTTGCCATTTGGGGTACGCCAAATATGCCCGCCGCCACTGTGGAGTCTTACCGTGCGGCCATCAGTGCGGCCCTTAACGATGTATCGGTTAGGGCCAACTTTGCCAAACAAGGTTTGCTGATTAAAACTGGTAGCCCTGCCGAATTGCTAGAGGCTGCTAAGGCTGAGCAGGCCCTATGGACGCGTGTGGTCTCCAGGCTCAATATCAAGCCCGAGTAAGCCGCCCCCGGGTTATGGGCTCGCAGTCAGTTTGCTGAGCATGCAGCTCAGCAGCGCGTCATCTGCAAACAATAGCGTTAATTGCTTAAGATGATTTGCTTCTGCTGCGTCATGCACTTGGCGTTGGTGGTTGGCCCAAGCCAGCGCAGCGGCCAAGGCCCGATGCTTTTGAGCCTCTGGTGAAAGCAAGAGTTTTTCAAAAGTGCGGGTACGGTAGGCGGCCTCTGGGGCAATGTGTTGCGCAGAAAGCAAGCTGGTCAATTCATCCAACACCGTGCGTTGCGACTGTGCATGTGCAAGTAAAAGGCTTTGAGTCGTGTCCTGCCACTGCACCCAATCTTTCGGCGTGAAGGAGCATCTGATCAAGCGCTCGGCAAATAACCCCAAAAAACCCTCGTGATGACTGTTCGCCAGCAATAGAAACTGCACCGAGTCTTGCCACAAGGTGTGCACATGGTCAGGGCGGCTGAATAAAGGGCCTGGAAGCCGATTGAGCGCCATGTGGTGAATTTTGTCCAGCACAGATCGGGCTTGGTTTTCACCATAAAAGCTACCAAAGTCGCCATTCTTTTTTTCAATGTGGTGTACCAAACGCAGCACAAACTCAGCGCCGTACAGCTGGTCTCGGTCTGCACTCACGGTGAGCTTGAGGGGCATGGGGTCGTTGGCATCAGCGCCAGCCGTGTGGCGTAAGGCAGCCAACAAAATATGCTGGCGCACCGGCAGCGGCATGTCAAAAGGCTGGAGCCATTCTTGCCCGAGCATGAAGCTGATTTGCGCGTGCAGCTGGCTTTGCTGGGGCTCGCCGTAAATACGCTCCTCAGGCCAACGTCCATGGTCGTGAAGCAAAGCACCCAGCGCTCCCACACGCTCCCAGCCGGGAACTTGCTCGGCATGTATGTAGGCCAGCGCTGCCGCAGGCACCTTGTACATGGCGTGGCGCGCATCGTGTGCTGGCTGCGCTTGTGGTGCATAAGCAGACATTTGTTCCCACAAAGCATCACAAGCCAAGCTCAAGACCTCCTGCCCCTCGGAAGACCAATACCAGGCATTAAGTTCTTGGTGCTGAGCTGTACTCAACGAGGTGGGTAAGCTCTGCGAAAATTCGTGGCTGCGCTGCTTGAGAAAGAGTGGAAGCACCTCACCAAAGTCCGATGGCAATGGGTCATGAAACCACAACTGCCGCCAGCTTGGCGCCTGTTCAAAAAGTTGCTGGGGCGTCATGTCCGTGATTATCAGACACGAGTTAAAGGGGTGCGCGCAGGGCTTAGGACAAGGTGCGTAAGGATCAACGAACGGAATTGGGCAAGGCATCCCTTAACACCTGGCAACCCACGGCAAGTCTTGGCAACTCATGGCAACCATGACTTAGCTAACATCCTTCTATGCGGGCTTCCCATTTCCAACCCTTTGCCAAATTGACTCAAGCGTGAACACGCTGCGCATTGCCACCTACAACATCCACAAAGGGGTTCGTGGTGTGGGTCTGCAGCGTCGCCTTGAAATTCACAACCTTGTGCATGCGGTAGAGCAATTTGACGCAGACATTGTCTGCCTGCAAGAAGTGCGACGGCACCACAAACATTTGGCTGCGTACTTCAAACATTGGCCAGACCAGCCGCAGGCTCAGTTCTTGGCGCCTGAAGGCTACGAGGCGGTGTATCGCACCAATGCATTCACCACTCACGGCGAGCATGGCAATGCTGTGCTCTCCCGTTGGCCGGTGGTCAAGCACCAGCACGAAGACATGTCTGATCACGCTCTGGAGCAACGTGGCTTGCTGCACGTGGAGGTGGATTTCCAAACCGAGTCTCAAGCGCAATCCTTGCATATTGTGGTGCTGCATTTGGGCTTGATTCCGGCCAGTCGCGTGCGGCAGGTGCGGCAGTTGGGGTTGTTTATTGAGCGCGAGATTCCAAACGATGCGCCTTTGGTGGTGGCCGGAGACTTTAACGATTGGGGGCAACGGTTGAGACTGATGATGAACGGCTTCGGTCTGAAGTCTTGGCAGCCCTCACAGCACCTCACGTTTCCAGCTCAGTTGCCTTTGGTGCAGTTGGATTACGTGTACGCACGTGGCATGCAGCCCACCGGCGTGCACATTCCGCGGGGTCGGGTGTGGCGCCGCATGTCAGACCACTTGCCCTTGATTGCCGAATTTGCGCTGCCCGATGTCAATCAGCCTGCATAACCCGCGCACCCCGGTCCCACAAAAGGGTCACCAAGTGCGCTTGCTGCAAGGGGGTGATGCCCTGTTTGCCGCCATGGAACTGGCCATAGACGCCAGCATCCATGAGGTGCGGCTTGAAACCTATATTTTTCATGATGATACGGCTGCCCAACGTATCGCCGACGCACTGATTCGAGCTGCTCAAAGAGGTGTTGGCGTTTTTTTGGTTGTGGATGGGGTGGGTACCCCTGAGTTGCCTGCTCAGTGGATTCAGGGCTTTAAGGCGGCTGGAGTGCAGTGGCAAATTTTCATGCCGCTTGGGCGCTTGGGTTTGTTTATTCCGAGCCGGTGGCGGCGCTTACACCGCAAGCTTTGCGTGGTGGATGGCGTGCTGGCCTTTTGTGGCGGCATCAATTTGCTGGACGACCGTATGGACCATATCCAAGGCACATTGCCTGCCCCGCGATTGGATTTTGCGGTGCAGGTCAGGGGTCCCGAGGTGCGTCAGATTCATGAGGTGATGGCTCGGTTTTGGGTGCGCATGGAAGCGGTGCGCACCCTGCAAGAAGCTGATTTTTCATCAGGTTGGCAAGCCTTAAACGCCTTGGTGCATCAGGCTTTCGAAAACGGGGATCACCCAGATCGGATTGAAATTTCTACCCCCAATGGCGTGCGCGCCGCTTTGGTGCTGCGTGACAACCTCAGCCACCGCTGGCACATTGAACGCATGTACCGCAAGGCCATTGCCTCGGCGCGGCAAGACATTTGGATTGCCAATGCCTACTTTTTGCCTGGCTCTAAATTGCGCAAGGCGCTCATGCACGCAGCTCAGCGAGGTGTGCGCGTGAGGTTGTTGTTGCAGGGACGTTGGAAATATGTGTTGCAGCGCCACGCGGTACGCCAGGTGTATGGTGAGCTGTTGGGAGCTGGCGTTGAAATTTTTGAATATGTGCCCAGCGAGTTGCACGCCAAAGTGGCGGTGGTGGATGGGCGTTGGGCCACGGTGGGGTCGTCCAATTTAGACCCCTTGAGCCTTTTGATGGCGCGCGAGGCCAACATGGTGGTTGTGGATGATGACTTTGCACAAGACCTCGCAGGGCGTTTGCAACATGCAGCTGAACATGAGTGCCGATGGATCGATGCCCATACCCTGCAACAGCGCAGTTTTTGGGATCGGCTACTCGACGCTGGAGCCTTTGCACTGGTGCGGATGATGTTGTTTGTGCTGGGTCAACGTTATTGAGAGCGCACTGGTAATATGTTCGCATGACCAAAGACCTCAATCCCTTGGGTAATGCATCAGCCTCTGAAGAGGGGATGCCTGTATCCGTGCGCATACGGGAGCGCTTGCTGGCCTCTCGCAAACGTTTCAATGCCAACGACAACATTGCCGACTTTATTGAGCCTGGCGAATTGGACCATCTGTTAAGCGAAGTCACCCAAAAAATGCAAGGGGTGTTGGACAGCTTGATCATTGACACCTCCCACGACCACAACACCGATGACACTGCGCGACGCGTGGCCAAGATGTACCTTAACGAGGTGTTCAACGGGCGCTATGTGCACGCCCCCAAGATCACAGAATTCCCTAACGCAGAGCACCTCAATGAGCTCATGATTGTGGGGCCCATCACAGTGCGCAGCGCCTGCTCACATCATTTTTGCCCAGTGATAGGCAGGGTGTGGATAGGCATCATGCCCAATGAACATACCAACGTGATTGGTTTGTCGAAATACGCCCGCTTGGCCGAATGGGTCATGGGGCGGCCGCAAATTCAAGAAGAAGCGGTGGTGCAGTTGGCTGACCTGATCCAAACCTCTACCCAACCCGATGGCCTGGCCATTGTGATGGAGGCGACCCACTACTGCATGGCATGGCGCGGCGTCAAAGACATGGACAGCAAAATGATCAATTCGGTCATGCGCGGCGTGTTCCTTAAAGACCCCAATTTGCGCCGAGAATTTTTGGCCTTGATACCCCAAAGGAGCTGAACATGTTGGTTCGATTGCTATACGCCAGCCGTGCTGTGGATTCAACTGACGCCACCATTGAGGGTATCCTGTCCAAGTCGCGCGAGTACAACCCCAACAGCGGTATCACCGGAATCTTATGCTATGGGGGCTCCATTTTTTTACAGGCCATCGAAGGCAGTCGCAAAGCGGTTAGCGAGTTGTATGGCCATATACAAAGAGACCCTCGCCATCAAGACGTTCAGTTGCTGATGTATGAGGAAATTTCAGAGCGCCGTTTTGGCGGCTGGACCATGGGGCAGGTCAACTTGGCCCGAATCAACACGTCTATTTTGTTGAAGTACATGGAGCGGCCTGAGCTCGATCCCTATAGCGTGCCCGGTAAGGTTTCCATGGCCTTGTTGGAAGAGCTGATGGCCACCGCGGCCATTATTGGACGCGCCTAAAGGGTCAGCTGGCGTGGGGGCATTTGTCGCTCCTCATTCAGACACCCCTTTGCTTTTAGGCTGCGATTTTTCCAGTCGACCTTCCCGCAAAAAACCTATCATTGTGGCCAGTGGTGCATTGTTGGAGCACCGTGTGGTGTTGCAGCAGCTGCATGAGTTTTTCAGTGTGGACGATCTTTCAGCCTGGTTGTCATCCCAACCGACTTGGTTAGGAGGCTTTGATCTGCCGTTTGGCTTGCCTAGGGAGCTGGTAAACACTCTGGGCTGGCCTCAAGACTGGTCCCAGTGCATGGCGCATTACACCCAGCTCAGCCGAGAGAACATTCGGGATACCTTTGCCGCTTTTTGCAACGCGCGACCGGTGGGCCAAAAGTTTGCCCACCGTGCCACCGATCGACCCGCCCAGTCCAGCCCCTCCATGAAATGGGTCAACCCGCCAGTGGCTTATATGCTGCATGCAGGCGTACCCTGCTTGCTCAAGGCGCAGGCCTATTTGGCAGGCGTCATGCCGCTGCAAGCTGAGGGTATGCCCACACAGGCCCAGCCGCCCAGGGTGGCCTTGGAGGCCTATCCGGGCTTGTTGGCCCGTGAGTTGTTGGGCGCGCGGAGCTACAAAAGTGACGATCCCGCCAAACAGACCCCCGAGCGTTTGATTGCTCGCAAGCACTTGGTGCATGGTTTGGAGCTGGGGTCTGCCCGCTTGGGTATGCGCTTAAAGCTCAGCCATACCTTGAGCGGTGTTCTGGTGCAAGACGCCAGCGCCGACCGTCTGGACGCCGTGTTGTGTCTCATGCAAGCGGCTTGGGCGCATCTGCAAGGGCCTCCGCACTATGGCTTACCCAAGGATGTGGACTTGTTGGAGGGCTGGATTGTGTCGGCTTAAGCCGAGCGCGAGATCACGGCTTCGTCGAGCTTGAGCGCCAGCTGTGAAATCGCTAACGCTGCAGGGCAGCCGGGCGTGTTGAGCATCAAAAGTTGACGCCGCATGATGGCCATTTTGACGCTGGGGTCTGAGGGAATATCGCCGGTGTGGACAAGTTTGATATTCACCCCCTGTGCCTTGGACACAAACCGGTCCAACACCTGCTGCAATTGCACCGTGATGGCGCGCCCATCGCCCAACCGGGCGGTTTGGTTGATGATCATGCGTATCTGTTGACGCTTCTGCTGACTGGTCAGCACCTTGATGGTCGCATAGGCATCAGTGAGAGATGTAGGTTCAGGCGTGGCCACCAGCAACACCTCTGAGGCCAAAGAGACCGCAAACAACACCACATCTGAAATGCCCGCACCGGTGTCGAGCAAAATGACATCGTAAAGCGGGTGCAGCGACTCCATGATGCGTAAAAAATCATCGCGAACCCCAGAGGTCAGGCGCGAATACTCCACCAAACCCGAACCGGCCAGCAGAACGTCAAAACCACCCGGAGTTTTGATGATGCATTCTTGCAGTTGCGCTTTACCCATAAACACATCATGCAAAGTGAGCTTGGGGTAAAGGTTGAGCACCACATCCAGGTTGGCCAATCCTAAGTCGGCATCCATCACCAATACACGGTGGCCGCGCTTGGCAATGGCTGCGGCCAGGTTGGAGGACAAAAATGTTTTGCCCACGCCACCTTTGCCACTGGTGATGGCCATGACTTTGGCCACAGCTTTGGAATTTGGTTTGGTCATAGGCTGTCTTCTACAGTGTGGGCCCCAGCAGCGGCCAGATCGGCGCCAAACGCCGCAAACAACATGTTTTTTTCTTCGGCACTCACGGCAACCAACGGATCCAGGTCCAGACAGACCAAATTGCCACCACGCGCTTTGGCCTGATACAGCTGGGTGTCTGCCCGATCCAGCCAAGCCGAGGCGGGGCAACGCGTCCATTCAGGGGCAAATGCGGCCCCAACGCTGGCCGTGAGCGCCATACCTTTGGCACTTAAATCTCCGGAGCTCATATCTTTGGCGTCCAAGCCGGTCAAGGCGAGGTGCTCCACACGCTCGCGCAAACGTTCGGCCACCATGCTGCCATCGGCGGCGTTACAGTCGGTCAAAATCACCGCAAACTCGTCCGAGCCGCAACGAGCCACCAAATCTTGGGGCCGCACCGAGCGAGACATCACACCAGCTATGCGCCGAACCACTTCATCCACCCACTCTGAGCTGCGTGTGTGTTGCAGACCTTGAAAGTGGTCCACTGTCAGCAAAAGCAGCATGGCGGGTCGGCCAGAGCGGGCCACCACATCGTTTTCGCGAATGAGCGAAGCTTCAAATTGCCTGCGGTTGGCCAAGCCGGTCAATGGGTCACGTTGGGAGAGTTGGCATAAACCGTCTATCACCGCTTGAAGGTACCGCGTGGGTTCAGCACTCATCTCGGGCAAGGCGGTATAGTTCACGCGCTGCAACAAGGCTTGGGCATCGTCCAGCCGCAATTGGCCAAGGTCCAGGCTGCGTGTCGGAGTGTTGGGCACAGGTGCTGGCACGGGAAACGATGTGAAAAAAATGAGATAGTTTCAGAGCTTAACAGCCGTCGGAGAGAATGGTCTGTCGGTACTTGAATGTCGACCTGTGCCGCACACCTTGCAGTCTGCTTGACGCGATACACGCATTTCACTGAAGCTCATCTGCAACCCGTCTATCAAGAGGAGGCGGCCAGCCAATGACTCCCCCGCCCCGCTGATCAGCTTGAGCGCCTCAGCAGCTTGCATACTCCCTACCATGCCCACCAAAGGTGCCAGCACGCCCATGGTGGCACATTGGGTTTCTTCAAAATGCGTTTGCGGGTCAAACAAGCAGGCGTAGCAAGGAGTTTGGGTTTGGCGCGGGTCAAACACCGACACTTGACCATCAAATTTGATGACTGCACCCGATACCAAAGGCTTGCCATGCCGCACACAGGACGCATTAACGGCTTGGCGGGTGGCAAAGTTGTCGCTGCAGTCCAGCACCACGTCCGCTTGGGGCACCCAGTGCTCTAAAAATGCCGCATCGGCTTGGCTCTGCAGGGGGGTCACATGGACCAGCGGGTTGATGTTTGCAACCGCGGTTTGCAAGGAATTCACCTTGGGTTGTCCGATGCTGGACATGTGGTGGGCAATTTGCCGCTGCAGATTGGTCAGGTCCACGGTGTCGGGGTCTGCCACCGTGATGCGTCCGACGCCTGCAGCGCCTAAATACAAAGCTGCAGGGCAACCCAAGCCACCTGCACCAATCAGCAGCACGTGGCTTTGGCAAATACGCTGCTGGCCTTCAATGCCGATGGCATCGAGCAAAATATGCCGCGAATAACGCAGCAGCTCGTCATCTTTCACGGCGCTTTGCTTTTAGTACCCGTCTCAGTTGTCTTTAGGGGCATCTTTACGCTCGGTTTGGGTTTTGCTGGCCATCACCGGCAAACCTTTCAAGCGGTTGAGGGCTTGAATCAGAGGAAAGTCTTTCTCGCTGCCAAACTCGGGCAAACGTTTTTCCGCCGCAGGATTTTTAGCGTCTACTTCAAGTTTTTTAATAGCGGCGTCACGGGCTTTTTCGCGTTCGGCGTCTTGTGGCGCATTGGTTTGTCCGTTGCTCAAATGCTTGTCCAGATCGGCTTCGCGCGTGCGCAGAGCCGCAAACACATTGCCTTCGGCGGTTTCGTCGAGCATCACATCAGGCACAATGCCGCGCGCCTGAATGCTGCGTCCTGCAGGCGTAAAGTACCTAGCGGTGGTGATTTTTAAGGCTGTATCAGGGCCCAGTGGGCGTACGGTTTGCACCGATCCTTTGCCAAAGGTTTGGCTGCCCATGATGGTGGCGCGTTGGTGGTCTTGCAGGGCCCCCGCCACAATTTCGCTGGCAGAAGCAGAACCTTCGTTCACCAGAACCACCAAGGGTACGGTTTTAATGGCTGCAGGTAAGCGCTTCAGGGGATCATTGCCGCTGCGCCGCTGGTAAAACTCAGGCGAAGCTTTGTAAATGAATTTACTTTCAGACAGTTGGCCGTTGGTGGACACCACCGTCACGTTTTCGGGCAAGAAGGCCGCAGACACCGCTACCGCAGCGTCCAACAGGCCGCCCGGGTCGTTGCGCAGGTCCAAAACCAAGCCCTTGAGTTGCGGCTCGGATTTATAAATCTCTTCAACTTTGCGCACAAAATCTTCTACGGTGCGGTCCTGAAACTGGCTCAAACGCAGCCATGCGTAGCCGGATTCCAGTATTTTGGATTTGACAGATACGGTTTTAATTTCTTCTCGAATGATGGTCACGGGAAACGTGCGGTTCTCGTCTTTGCGGAAAATAGTCAATACCACTTTGGTGTTGGGTTCACCGCGCATGCGCTTGACGGCCTCGTTCAGGGTCAAACCCTTGACAGCGGTGTCGTCTACCTTGGTAATAAGGTCGTTGGTTTTCAGGCCGGCCCTGAAGGCTGGGGAGCCTTCAATGGGCGACACCACTTTCACCAAACCATCTTCTTGGGTGATTTCAATGCCCACGCCCACAAAACGGCCGGTGGTGCCTTCTCGGAATTCTTTGTAAGACTTTTTGTCAAAGTACTGGGAATGGGGGTCCAAGCTGGACACCATGCCTGAAATGGCGTCGGTGATGAGCTTTTTCTCGTCCACCGGCTCAACATAGTCGGATTTGATCATGCCGAACACTGCGGCGAGCTGTTGTAGCTCTTCGAGCGGGAGCGGCGCCATGTTGCCGCGAGCCCCAATTTGCAAAGAAACCGTGGTGAGCGCACCCGCCAAAGCCCCAAGGGCAATCCAGCCAGCAATTTTTAATTTATGAGCCATAGTGTCAGTCCGTCAATTCCATATCCTTTTAGCCATCCAAACCAATATACACGTTCGGCTGAATCCTGTGGGTTCAAGGGGATCCCGTTGGGTTTGGGTCTGGGTTTTGGTTTTGCTTTAAAAAATAATGCCGGATGGGCTTGAGTTCGGCGTCCAATTCATACACCAATGGAACACCATTGGGAATGTTCAGGCTCACAATGTCTTGATCTGAAATATTGTCCAAATATTTCACCAAAGCCCTGATGGAATTGCCGTGCGCCGAAAGCAGCACCCGCTTGCCCGACCGAATAGCCGGTGCTATGGATTCCGTCCAAAACGGCACCACACGGGCCACCGTATCTTTAAGACATTCGGTCAACGGAATTTGGTCCGCGCGCAGATGGACGTAACGCGGGTCATGGCGCTCGCAGCGGGCGTCGTCGGCGGCCAACGGTGGGGGAGGTGTGTCGTAACTGCGCCGCCACATCAAAACCTGTTCGTCTCCAAACTGCTTGGCCATTTCAGCCTTGTTCAAGCCTTGCAAGCCACCGTAGTGGCGTTCATTGAGCTGCCAGCTTTTAATCACCGGCAGCCAGGTGCGGTCCAATGCATCTAGACAGTAAGACAGCGTGTGAATGGCACGTTTGAGCACACTGGTATAGGCCAAGTCAAAGTCGTAGCCTTCGGCTTTGAGCAATTGCCCGGCCGAAATGGCCTGGGATACCCCAGTGGGGGTAAGGTCAATATCGGTCCAGCCAGTGAAGCGGTTTTCAAGATTCCAAATCGATTCACCGTGGCGAATCAGAACTAATTTGTACATGCCAAGAGCGCCCAAAAACCTCGCATTCTAGAATCTCAAGTTTTTAGTGCACCTTTTAAAGGAATTCTGTGGATTTCATCATCAACAACTGGATGCTCATAGCGGTGGCCCTGAGCTCTGGCGGCTTACTGGTTTTTCCCATCGTTCGAGATGCCATGGGTGCGGACCTCACCCCTAACCAGGCGGTATTCCTCATCAATCGCGAAAAAGCGGTGGTGGTGGATGTGTGTTCTGCTGAGGAATATGCTCAAGGCCATGTGGGGCAGGCCAAACACATTTCTTTGGCGGATCTTGCGGCCAAGCTGCCCGAAACCGTCAAAAACAAAGACCTGCCGTTGATTTTTGTATGCCAAAGCGGTGGGCGCTCTGGCAGTGCGGCCCGCATGGCCAAGGGTTTGGGTTACGCCAAAGCGCAATCCTTAGGCGGCGGGCTCAATGCTTGGAAACAAGCGGGCCTTCCTATCGTTAAAACCTCCGCCTGAAAGCGTTTATCACATGCAAGCTGTCAAGATGTACACCACTGCGGTATGCCCCTATTGCGTCCGCGCCAAGCAACTCCTGAAATCCAAAGGTGTCGAACATATTGAAGAAATTCGAATCGACACCAACCCCCAAGCCCGTGACCACATGATGTCCAGCACCGGTAGGCGCACCGTACCCCAAATCTTCATTGGGTCCACCCACGTGGGCGGCTGCGATGACTTGATGGCGCTGGATTCCCGTGGCGAGTTGCTGCCCTTGCTCAACGCGGCCTGATATCGCGGCTTGATACCGCTTTACTTTTTTTCGTCCTGTCTCAACCCATCTGCCTCAAATATAGGCTCTCCAAGAAAGTTCTTATGTCCGATTCTTCCATTAACACCGACCTGACCCCAGTGTTTCAAATTCAGCGCGTGTACCTGAAGGAAGCCTCCTTAGAGCAACCCAATTCGCCCGGTATCCTGACCCGTCAAGACCAGCCAGGTGTTGACATTCAGCTCGGTGTTGAGGCCACCCCACTGACCGAGGGCGTGTTTGAAGTAGCAGTGACCGCCACCGTGCACACCACTCTGGAAGACAAAACCGTGTTTTTGGTCGAAGCCAAGCAAGCCGGAATTTTTGAAATCCGCAACATTCCACAAGAACAAATGAACCCTGTGCTCAGCGTGGCATGTCCCCAAATCATTTACCCCTACCTGCGTGGCAATGTGGCTGACTTGGTGCAGCGCGCCGGTTTTCCACCTGTTCACCTCAATGAAATCAACTTTGAGAGTATGTACCAGCAAAACTTGGCCCAAAACGATTCCACGCCGATTCAGTAAGGTCAATCAAGGTCACCCGTGAAGATTCTCATCTTGGGGGCTGGCGCTTGGGGTACCGCACTGGCGGTTCATGCCAGCCGCCTTGAGGGGCGGCAAGTAACCTTGTGGGCTCGCGATGCGTCTCAGGTCCAAGCCATGCAGGCGCAGCGCAGCAACCTCAAGTATCTAGAGGGTGTGGACTTGCCCGCCAAGTTGAAGCTGCTGTCAACCCCTATGGCCGAGCTGGCAGACAAGTGTTGCGAGCACCAGCTGGTGGTCATTGCCAGCCCCATGGCGGGTTTGCGTGCCATGCTGGGCATGCTGCAAGGTGCATCTTCTACCGTGGCTTGGTTGTGCAAAGGGTTTGAGCCGGTGGTTTCGCAGCAGCCCTTTGGATTGCTGGGGCACGAAATTCAATCCGAGGTGGCACCCCAGCTCCAAGCCGGGGTGTTGAGCGGACCCAGCTTTGCCATTGAGGTAGCGCGCGGCCAACCTACGGCTTTGGTGGCGGCTAGCCGCCACGAAGCCGTGCGCCAACTGTTGGTGGATGCCTTTCACAGCCCTACCCTGAGGGTCTATGCCAATGACGACTTGGTGGGCGTCGAGGTGGGCGGCGCGGTAAAAAATGTGCTGGCCATTGCCACGGGCTTGTGCGATGGCCTGCAACTGGGCTTGAACGCCCGTGCTGCCTTGATCACCCGCGGCTTGGCTGAAATGACCCGCTTGGGGCAAGCATTGGGAGCGAGCACTGAGACTTTTATGGGTTTATCGGGTTTGGGGGACTTGGTGCTCACCTGCACCGGAGACCTGAGCCGAAACCGCAAAGTGGGTCAGTTGCTGGCGCAGGGCCTGAACTTGCAAGATGCGGTGGCTTCGCTAGGCCATGTGGCTGAAGGCGTCTTCTGCGCACAAACTGTGACCCAGCGGGCTCGCGGTCTTGGGGTGGAAATGCCCATTACCCAAGCTGTGGTGGATTTGCTTGACGGCCGCTTGCAGCCCCAATCAGCTGTGGCCGCCCTGATGGGGCGCTTGCCAGGTATGGATTCCATAAGCGGTTAGGGCTCAATGCCAAGCCATGTCTAGGCACTGCTTAGGCAATTCAACTCAATCCCTTGCGCAATCTTTTGTTTGATGTAAGCCAGCGCTTCTTCTACCTGGTCTACCAAAATCAAACACAGGTCGCCGCTACGTAGCCGGTTCATGGCGTGGTCTATGGCTACAAACTCGCCATAAATTTCCACGCTTTCTTTGGTGCGGTGAGCGCCGTTTAAGCCCTCGCGCAATAAAGCAAGCACTTCACCGTCGGCGCGCCCGCGCTGGCAAGCGTCTTGGTACATCACCACTTCGTCAAACACATCACCCAAGATACGGGTTTGCTCGCGGATGTCTTGGTCACGCCGGTCGCCCGCGCCACTGATGACCACACTGCGCCGTTGTCCGGGTGAAGCCGGCATGGCCTGCACCGCCTGCACCAGGGCTTGCATGGCATCTGGGTTGTGCCCATAGTCGGCAATGATGGTGGCACCTCGGTAGCTGAACAAATTAAAGCGGCCTTGGGCGTTGTTCAGGTCGTTGTCAAAACTCGCCAAACCCTCACTGATGTGATCCCAGCTGATGCCCACGGCCCATGCTGCAGATACGGCCGCCATCACGTTTTCTAACTGAAAGCCAATGGTTCCGTTGAGCGTGATGGGCACGCTCTCCAGAGGAATACGGAAGTGGCGGCTGCCTTCAGAGGCCATCAGGCAGCCGTCTTCTACATAAACGCCACGGCGCCCGCGCGCCAAGTGGGTGGCCAATACCGGATGGTTTTTGTCGACTCCAAAAAACGTGACAGCAGCGTTGGTGTGCGCAGCCATAGCGGCCACAACGGGGTCAACCGCGTTAAGCACCGCCATGCCCTGAGGCGCAATGTTTTGCACGATGATCCTTTTGACCAGTGACAGATCTTCTAAGGTGTTGACGAAGTTCAGCCCCAAATGGTCGCCGCTGCCCACATTGGTGACTACTGCCACTTCGCAGCGGTCAAAGGCCAAGCCTTCGCGCAACATGCCGCCGCGTGCTGTTTCCAAAACTGCTGCGTCTACATCGGGGTGTTGCAACACGCTGCGCGCGCTCTTGGGGCCGCTGCAGTCGCCTGTGTCGATACGCTCGCCCTGCACATACACCCCATCGGTGCTGGTCATGCCCACGCGCCAGCCGTGTTGCTTGAACAAGTGCGCAATCAGCCTAACGGTCGTGGTTTTGCCGTTGGTGCCAGTTACTGCCACTACAGGAATACGGCCATTGTCTTTGCTGCCAAACATGGTTTGAATGATGGCTTCACCCACCGCGCGTCCTTTGCCAAACGAAGGCGATAAATGCATTCGCAAACCGGGTGCAGCGTTCACTTCCACCACGCCACCGCCTTGGGTTTCAAGTGGCTGCAGGATGCTTTCGCATACCATGTCTACACCGCAAATATCCAGCCCTACCATTTTGGCGGCTGCTACGGCGCGCGCGGCAATGGAGGGGTGCACGTCGTCCGTCACGTCGGTGGCAGTGCCGCCGGTGGACAGGTTGGCGTTGTGCCGCAGGTTCACCCGTTTGCCCTTGATGGGCACTGAATCAGCGGTCATGCCCTGCGCGGACAAGCAGGTTAAGGCGATGTCGTCAAAACGAATTTTGGTGAGCGATGTGGCGTGGCCCGTACCGCGACGTGGGTCTTTGTTGACCTGCTCCACCAGTTCTTTCACGCTGTGCACACCATCGCCCACGACGCTGGGGGCATCGCGGCGGGCTGCGGCCACCAGCTTGTCGCCTACCACCAGCAATCGAAAGTCGTTGCCGGGCAAGTAGCGCTCAACCAGAATGTCGTCGTCAAATTCGCAAGCGGCGTCAAAGGCGGCGTTCAAATGGTCTTGGTTGTTGATGTTGACAGTCACGCCCTTGCCCTGGTTGCCGTTCTTGGGCTTGATGACCACGGGCAAGCCAATCTCTAGAGCGGCTGCCCAAGCGTCTTGGGCGTTGTCGACCTCGCGGCCCACAGGCACGGGCACGCCCGCAGCGGCCAGCATTTTCTTGGTCAGCTCTTTGTCTTGCGCTATTTGCTCAGATATGGCGCTCGTGGTGTCCATTTCGGCGGCTTGAATGCGCCGCTGCTTGCTGCCCCAACCAAACTGAATCATGCTGCCCTTGGTCATACGGCGGAACGGAATGCCCCTTGCCGCGGCAGCATTGACTATAGCCCCGGTGCTGGGGCCTAACCGTTCTTCCTCATCCAGCTCGCGCAGTTGGTGCAGGGCGGCTTCTAAGTCAAAAGGGGTGTCGTGCTGCGCGGCCAGGCACAGCTTTTGGGCCCAGTCAAAAGCCAAGCGGCCCACGGCTTCTTCGGAGTACTCCACCACCACGCGGTACACGCCGGTTTCGTGGGTGTCTGCGGTTCGGCTGAAAGTCACGGGGCAACCCGCTTGTGCTTGTAAATCGAGGGCGGCGACTTCAAGCACATGAGCCATGGGTACGGTGTCGTCGTTGCCAATTGAGCGCATGGGTCGAATATCGGGAAAGCGGTCGCGCAGGCGCGCCTCAAATCCGTTGCGGGTGCTGATGCTGCATTCTTCTGGTGAGCAGGTCACCACGGCTTCAATGGCGGTATGGTGGCTCCATAAATTGGGCCCTCGCAGAGCTCGGATACGTGAAACGTCCATGTCTTGAAGATCAGTAAGTTTTAGAGGTTTCAGCGTTAAAGGTGCGCAATCCCGCGGCTATAAGTTCCGGCTTGATGTCCAAGGCCCACGTTGTAGCTACTACAGCCATCACCATTTCAGGTTTGGAAGCTTTGCTTTTGTTAAGTGATTGGAGCGAAATGCGCGAAATTTCGATCTCTCCCTGCGCCATCACAATGTCATGTTGGTTCAAGAACACCACACGCTCGCCTTGGGCGCGATGGCTCGCCATGGCGGGTAGCTGAGGGTCTAGGGCATAAAAAATCACTTTTCCATCACATAAATCAGCCATTTCCACAATTTGCGGGTCGCTGGCGTTAAGTACTGCGGTGCCTTCTGGAAGCACCACGTCCACTTGGGTTCGGACCACCGTAAAGTGTTGGTCAGGCGTGCGAATGTAGTAACCCGTGAGGTCTTGGGTCGATTGCATATCGGTCACCACGCCTACCAGGCATCGGTCGTAAGGCAAGCCTTCTTTCAGAATCCCTTCTTGCTGGTGTTCAAACACTGCCGCTTCCACTGACCGGTTGATCAGCACGCGTTGCCCTGCTTCCCAGTAGGCGCTGGGCTGGGCATCAACACAGCGGTTGTCCAGAAAAAAACCGTCTTGGCACGCCAGGCCCACATGCCTGCCGCTGATGTGCAACAACCAGGCCACCAACCGGGCAATGCGCGCAGTGTGCTTGCTGCCTGTAATGCCCACAACCGGAATCCGATACGACTGCTTGGGCGGAAACAAGTGGTCCACAATGGCCCGCCCCACCGGGCGGGGCTTACCCTCAAGAGGTTTGATGTGCATCAACAAGCCTGGGCCAGCATTAACTTCATTGATGGCGCCGCCTTGGGAGTGCAGGGGCTGGGTAATGTCGGGGGTCACCAAGTCGATGCCCGCCACATCCAGACCCACCACGCGTGCAGCCAGTGCGGCAACGCGGGCTACCTCGGGGTGCACCTGGTCGGTGCAGTCGTATTCAAGGTTGCCGCCATGAGGCTTAAGCATCACCACCCGTCCGTCCTCAGGCACAGACTCAGGGGTCAGCCCTTGCCTTTGCAGCTCAAGCCGCACCGTGGGCTCGCGCCTGAGCACAATGGGGGAGAGCGGGTATTCGGCCTCGTAGCCGCAGCGGGGGTCGCTGTTGATTTGGGCGTCAATCAGCTCCTGCATGGCGTGTTGCCCGTCGCCTTTAACGCTGATAGTTTTGCCCCGGCTGGCCGCCACCATCTGTTTGCCCACCACCAAAAGCCTGAAGGCGTCGCCCTGAATAAAGCGTTCCACAATCACGCTGCTGCCTTGCTTGGCGGCTTCGATGAAGGCGGTTTCAATTTCTTGTTGGGTTTGCAGGTTGATGAACACGCCACGGCCATGGTTGCCGTCGCTGGGTTTCACCACCACGGGCAGGCCTATGTCTTGGGCGACAGCCCATGCTTCTTGGGCGCTGCTGACTTCTTCACCCTCAGGCACGGGAACACCGCAACTCTTGAGCAGCGATTTGGTGAGGTGCTTGTCGCTGGCAATGCTCTCGGCAATGGCGCTCGTGCCATCGGTTTCAGCAGTCCAAATGCGGCGTTGCTGGCAGCCATAGCCCAGTTGCACCAGGTTCACGTCGTTCAGGCGGATGAACGGAATCTTCCGGTCTATGGCGGCGCTGACGATATGGTTGGTGCTGGGGCCTAAGTAATGGTCGTCAATGAGCTCTTTAAGGTTTTCAACAGCGGCGGGCACGTCAAAGGTTTCGTCATTGATGGCGGCCATAACCAAATCGCGCCCCAGATGCAAAGCTTCGCGGCCAACTTGTTCTTGGGGCGACTCAAACACCACTTTGTAAATGCCGCGTTCGTCGGTTTCGCGGGCTTTGCCAAAGGTCACGGGCATGCCTGCCAGGTTGTGCAACTCAATCACCACATGTTCCAAAATGTGGCCGCTCCAAGTACCCTCACGCAAGCGCTTTAAAAAGCCGCCGTGTTCGCCCACACCGCAGTGGTGTTCCACCAAACTGGGCAACATGCCGGTTAAACGCTCATAAAAGCCAGGAATGGTGTGAGATGGGTAGTCTTCCAGCTCGCCCAAATCTATCCAAGCTTCAATAATGGGCACATACGTCCAAATGCCAGGGCCCTTCAAGTAAGTGACTTTCAGGAATTCGAATTTTTTCTTCTTCATGGGTTTTGGCAGTTGGCGCGCAGTATCCTTGGTGCCTGCTGAAAAAATGAACTGACCATATTACACGCGCTTTGCCTTGGAACCAGATGTTGAATACCCCCACACCGCCCATCGCCCGTGATTTGAGTGCCTTGTGGCAAGAGCGTTTGAAAAGCGTATTGCATGTTCAAGAAAACGTTTTGGCCACCTTGGTCGTTGACCTGAACGACCAACTTCGCTTTGGACAGGGGCTTTTGGTGTTGACCAGCCAGCGCTTTTTATCTTGGTCACCTACCGTCGACAGCTTAGATTCAATCTCCCCATCTTCCAGCAACTGGGCCACCTTTGCCCATCAGCCTGGCTCACAGCTTGTTCTGGGCGATCACGCAGGCGTGGGGCACTTATGCCTGCACAACGGCCAGAATCAGTTGGCAAACTGGCGTTTTACCCTAGGACAAAACCTTCAGGCCATCCGATTGGTCGAGCAATTCAAAGACCAGTCTGCACAAGAGGGTCAAAAAGAGGGGCCAAGCGGCAACCACAACGCGCACCATCACACTGAATCAACCATGGGCGTGTGCCCCAGTTGCAATTCCCCGCTGGAGCCCGATGCTGATGAATGTGCCATTTGCGCCAAGCTCATGTACACCCCGCCGTCCACATGGACGCTGCTGCGCTTGTGGCGGTTTGCCAAGCCCTACAAAGTGCAGCTCATCTGGGGCTTTGTGCTCACCTTACTGGGCACCGCGGCCAGTATGGTACCGCCTTACCTCACCATGCCGCTGATGGATGAGGTGCTCATTCCATACCAAAACGGCAAACCCTTAGACGCTGTGTTGGTGGCCCAATATTTGGGTGGGTTGTTTGTCGCCGCGTTGGTGGCCTGGGCCCTCACATGGGCGCGCACTTACATACTTGCATTGGTGTCCGAGCGCATTGGGGCTGATTTGCGCACCACCACCTATGACCACCTCATGCGCTTGTCACTGGAATACTTTGGCGGTAAACGTACGGGCGACCTGATTGCCCGCATTGGCAGCGAAACCGAGCGCATTTGTGTGTTTTTGTCACTGCACCTGCTCGACTTTTTGACCGACGTGGTCATGCTGGTCATGACCGCAGTGATTTTGTTTTCCATCAACCCTTGGCTGGCGGTGGTGACCTTGATGCCCCTGCCCATCATCATGTGGATGATCCATACGGTTCGGGACCGTCTTAAAACCGGTTTTGAAAAAATTGACCGCGTGTGGTCTGAAGTCAACAACGTATTGGCTGACACCATTCCGGGTATTCGGGTGGTTAAGGCCTTTGCCCAAGAAAACCGAGAGGCTCGCCGCTTTAAAGACGCCAATCAACGCAATTTGGCGGTCAACGACCGGCTCAACCGCACTTGGTCATTGTTTGCACCCAGTGTGTCGTTTCTGACTGAAGTGGGGTTGTTGGTGGTGTGGGCTTTTGGGGTTTGGCTGGTCTCGCACGACCAAATTACCGTAGGGGTGCTGTCCGCGTTTATTGCCTACATCAGCCGCTTTTATGGCCGCTTGGACACCATGAGCCGCATCGTGTCCCACACCGAAAAATCAGCCTCGGCCACCAAGCGTATTTTTGATATTTTGGACCATGTCTCCAGCGTGCCCGAGCCTGTCAAGCCCGTCCACTTGAGCCATGTGCAGGGCCGTATTGAACTGAAAGATGTGGGTTTTAGATACGGCAACCGCGAGGTCAACCGTGGCATCAACCTGACCATAGAGCCTGGCCAAATGGTGGGCTTGGTGGGCCACAGCGGCTCCGGTAAAAGCACCTTGGTCAACCTGATATGCCGTTTTTACGATGTGTCTGAAGGCAGCATCCGCTTGGACGGCACGGACATCCGGTCCATTGCGGTGTCGGAATACCGCAGCAACATCGGTTTGGTTCTGCAAGAGCCGTTTTTGTTTTTTGGCACCATTGCCGACAACATTGCCTACGGCAAGCCACAGGCATCTAGGCAAGACATTGTGGCCGCCGCGCGCGCTGCCCATGCCCACGAATTTATTTTGCGTTTGCCCCAAGGCTACGACTCCATGGTGGGCGAACGGGGGCAGGGGCTTTCAGGAGGGGAGCGCCAGCGCATATCCATTGCGCGCGCCTTGCTTATCAACCCGCGCATCTTGATCCTGGACGAGGCCACCGCCTCGGTGGACTCCGAAACCGAAAAAGAAATTCAAAAAGCCTTAGACAACCTGGTGCAAGGCCGCACCACCATTGCCATTGCCCACCGCTTATCAACTTTGCAGCGTGCCGACCGCTTGGTCGTGCTAGACCGTGGCCAGGTGGTGGAAGAAGGCACGCACGACCAGCTCATGAGCCAGCAGGGCGCTTACTTTGGGCTCTACCAAGCGCAGGCTCGCAATCAGGAGGCCCAGTCATGAAGCTCAGCCAAGACGCCCTGGGCCGGTGGGTGCTCACCACGGCAGACGGCACGGCGCACACGGGCGTGGTGGCGGTGCGTGCATTTCCCATCAAGTCGCCCGAACATGGCGTCTCCATCATGGACGCCCAGGGCCATGAACTGGCTTGGGTGGATGACCTGGCCGCCTTACCCGAGCCCAATCAATCCCTGCTGCGGCAAGCCTTGCAAACCCGCGAATTCATGCCCGAAATTGTGTGCATCCGATCGGTGTCTGGCTTTATTACCCCTTGTACTTGGAGCATCACCACCGATCGGGGGGACACCGAGCTCTTGCTCAAGGGCGATGAAGACATCCGCCGCGTTGCTGGCAATACCTTGCTGATTACCGACTCCCACGGCATCCATTTTTTAAT